>Ga0105048_10008346_pt1 | contig 16577 bp, 13 predicted proteins | sample MAT05_FD_78382 | JGI IMG/M metagenome (GOLD analysis project Ga0105048, IMG submission 78382) | Freshwater microbial communities from Lake Fryxell liftoff mats and glacier meltwater in Antarctica - MAT-05 | ecosystem: Environmental > Aquatic > Freshwater > Ice > Liftoff microbial mat | place...
CCTCAAGCCAATTGTGCGGTCTGCCACCGATGAGTCAATCTGGTATCGATCACCAAAAGCGTTACTTCCGCAGCCTAGACGAATTGCAGCAGACTCCAGAGTTTGAGCAATTTCTGTCGAGAGAATTTCCTCAGGCCGCGTCCGAATTCCCTGAGGGGGTTTCGAGACGTCGTTGGCTACAAGTCATGGGCGCCTCCCTGGCTTTGGGAGGGGTGGCGGGTTGCCGCTACAACCGCGAAGAAATTGCGGCGTTCGTTGTCCGTCCTGAGGGGCGGGTAGAAGGCGTGACTCAGCAATTTGCTACCAATTTCGAGTGGGCTGGGCGTGTTGTCCATGCGCTGGTCACCAGCCGGGAGGGTCGCCCTTTAAAGGTCGACGGGAACGCGGATCACCCCGCTTATGCAAATAGCCAGCCGTCGGACTACGCTGAAAACAAGAAGTTGCGTTCCGCCGGGGCGGACGCGTTTACCCAAGCCTCTATTTTATCGCTCTACGATCAAGATCGAATCCCTGGTGTTCTCAATCGCGTCGCCGGTAGCAAGGCTCCAGAACGATACGTCAAAGCTGACAAAAAGGCGGATCCGGACGATCATAAAAATTCGTTGAAGAGCTGGGAAGTTTTCGGCGAATATGTTGCCAATCAAAGAGTGAAGCTGGCGGCTACGGAAGGCGAGGGGCTGGCTGTCCTTTATGAACCGAGCCGAAGTCCATCTGTTCGGCGAATGCTTGCGGAAGTAGTCAATAAGTATCCTAAGGCGACTTTGGTTCGCTACGAATCAGTGTTTTCTGGCAATGTCGGTAAGTCGGTCGATGCCGCTGGAGCAGGTAAAGCGTCCATGGTCTTCGACTTGGATCAAGCCAAGGTGATTGTTTCTTTGGATGCAGATTTGTTAGGGGCTGACCCGAACTCTGTGCATTACGCTCGGCAATTCGCAAATCATCGTTCGCCTGTTGAGGCCGGGGATAGCCGCATGAATCGATTGTACTGCGTCGAGTCGCAGTATTCGGTCACAGGTTCCGCCGCGGATTTCAGGTTGGCTATGCAGTCGTCGCAGGTGCCTGTGCTGATTCGCAAGATCGAAGAGGCCATCGATGCTGGGGTCATTGTCGCGGACAAACAGGAAGAAGTTCCGTACAACAAGCTGGAAGGTACAGACCGCGTTAAACGACTAGTTGAGTGCATCGCGAGCGACCTCCTGGCCAACAAGGGGACGGGTGTTTTGGCGGTCGGTAGTCATCATGCTCTAGCTGTTCAGTTGGCTGCGATTCGGATCAATGCCAAGCTGGGCAATATTGGCAAGACAGTCAATCTGTACGAAGTCAGCGATGAGATGGCTGGTGTTTCCTCGATCAAGTTGGATGACTTCGTTAAGCGAGCCAAAGAATTTAAGTCTCTTTGGATTCTGCCGCCAAATCCCGTCTTTACGATTTCGGGCGACGTTAGGCTTGCGGATGCAATCAAGACCATTGGTGATGTGGTTTACCTCTCGAATTACGATGACGAAACCGCAGACTATTGTGCATGGACGGTTCCGTCCACCCATCCGCTTGAGGCATGGGGAGACGTTCAGGCAGCGGATGGCGTTCTCGGTATCGGTCAGCCCATGATTTCGCCTTTGCTCGTTGGGAGCAAGTCGGTTATCGAGTTTTTGGCGATCATGCTGAACCTGCCTGAAGTGGACGGCCAAAAGATCGTAATGGAAACTGCCAGCCAAGTGCTTGGTGGCCCAATCAACGAACGCGTATGGAAAGAAGCATTGCATCTCGGTTTCGTTGCGGGCACTGGAGGAAAGAAATTCTCTGGCGAGCTCAAGACGGATGGCAAGTCGATCAGTGGTGGCAACATTTCAACTAGCCCTTATGCCTTGCCAGACGGTGAGATCCAGTTGGGCTTTGATGCGAATAACCTGGAGGTTGTTTTGCGTCCCAGCGATTCCGTTTACGATGGACGGTTAGCAAACAACGGTTGGTTGCAAGAACTTCCGCAGCCTATCACTAAACTGACCTGGGACAATGCGGCGGTTTGCAGTATTGGAACCGCCAATTTGCTTAAGCTAAAGCAAGGCGAATTGGTTGCTCTTCGCATGGGTGATTCTAAGGTCCAGCTTCCAGTTTTTGTTATTCCAGGCCACGCTGAAGGTTCGTTCACCGTCAATCTCGGTTACGGTCGCAGCAAAGCCAAGGGTGGAGTTGTTGCAGGAGCGGTCGGTACTAATCTGGCGTCCTTCCGTCGATGGAATCAAGCAGCCATCTACACCGGAGTCGAAGCGATAGGTACGAGTGTGCCCTACCGACTGGCAACCACGCAAGACCACTTCGCGCTTGACGAAATGGGAATGAGTGAACAGGCCAAGCGGTCGCCGCAGTTGATACGCGAAGGGACGCTCGATGAGTACAAAAAGGACGCTAGTTTCACCGGTCGAACCGTGGAAAAGCACTTCGAAAACGAGTCCCTTTGGCAAGAGCCTAAGGTCGACTCGAACCACAAGTGGGGCATGACGATCGATCTGAACAAGTGCACAGGTTGCAACGCCTGCGTTGTCGCTTGTCAGGCCGAAAACAATGTCCCAATCGTTGGTAAAGAACAAGTGATGCGTGGCCGTGAAATGCATTGGCTCCGAATCGATCGCTATTTCCAATGCGATCAAGTTGCCATGTCCGAAGCGCACCTGACCTTCAAGGATCCTATCGACGCGAAAATCGTGTCGCAGCCTATGGCCTGTGCTCACTGCGAAACGGCACCGTGCGAAGAGGTCTGTCCAGTTGCTGCAACAGTGCACACCGAAGAGGGTATCAACGCCATGGCCTACAATCGCTGTATCGGCACTCGATACTGCGGTAACAATTGCCCCTACAAAGTTCGGCGTTTCAATTACTTCAATTACAATACGGAGTACGGTTATTTCTACGGTTGGCAAGACAATCGAGAGCAGGCTTCGCAGAAACTCCAGTCGATGGTGCTCAATCCAGAAGTCACGGTCCGCGGTCGCGGCGTAATGGAAAAGTGCACGTATTGCATTCAACGCGTCCAAAACGGAAAGATCCAGTCGAGGACTAAGGGGGACGGTAAGGTCCACGACGGGGACATTCGGTCTGCATGCCAGGAAGCTTGCCCAAGCCATGCGATCGTCTTCGGCGACTTGAACGACAAGACCAGCCGAGTTTACCAGTCTCAAAACGACTCGAGGGCCTACGCGGTTCTCGATGAACTGAACATCAAGCCTCGCACGCTCTACTTGTCGCGAATCCGCAACGTGCCCAAGCGACTTGAAACTGCAATTCAAACGACACCCATTCGCCCCGGCCACGGGGATGACCACTCACATGAATCAGGTGACCATGGCCACCATAGCTAGCACTTTCAATCCTCGAGAAATCGACAATACCGACGATATTCCAGGTCGTCGTGCGCCTTTGATCACTGGCGACCAATCGTACAACTCGATCACCGAGATGGTGTGCCGAGTCGCGGAAAATCCACAGCCGATGGTGTGGTATATCGCATTTGGGTTTTCGTCATTGACTGCGGTCATGTTCCTTTCGTTGATCGGATTCTTGATCCTCAAGGGCGTTGGGATTTGGGGGAACATGAACCCCGTCTTCTGGGCCTGGCCCATTGTGAACTTTGTGTTCTGGGTCGGTATTGCTCACGCTGGCACCCTGATCTCAGCCATTCTGTTTCTGTTTAGGCAGAATTGGCGAACGAGCATCAATCGAGCGTCGGAAGCCATGACCATTTTTGCTGTTGTTTGTGCCGGAATTTACCCAGGGATCCACGTTGGGCGAGCTTGGCTTGCTTTCTGGCTCTTGCCCTATCCGAGTCTTAATCTTTGGATGTGGCCGCAATTCCGAAGTCCATTGCTATGGGACGTTTTCGCGGTTGGTACATACGCATCGGTTTCGCTTGTGTTTTGGTACATGGGCATGATTCCTGACTTAGCGACTTACCGGGATCGCAGCAAGTCACCTCTGCGACGAATGATCTATGGAATCTTGTGTCTTGGCTGGACCGGTTCTTCTCGGCATTGGATGCGCTATGAAAAGGCGTATACCTTGTTGGCAGCCTTTGCAGCCCCACTAGTTTTGTCGGTGCATACGGTGGTTAGTTTTGACTTCGCCGTTTCTCAGGTTGCTGGATGGCATACCACCATTTTCCCGCCTTATTTCGTGGCCGGGGCGATCTTCAGCGGTTTCGCGATGGTGGTTACCTTGCTGGTACCGTTCCGCACCCTCTACAAGCTTGAGAATTTGATAACGCTTCGCCATTTGGACAACATGAACAAGATCATCTTGGCGACCGGTTCTTTGGTGGGTCTGGCATATGCCACCGAGTTTTTTATGGCGTGGTATAGTCAAAACCCGTACGAGTACTTTACGTTTTTCAATCGAGCCTTTGGACCCTATTGGTGGGCGTATTGGACGATGGTGACGTGCAACGTTATATCGCCACAACTTTTTTGGTTTAAGAGGCTGCGAACGTCGCCTTACGCAATGTTCGTCATCTCGATCTTTGTGAATATAGGTATGTGGTTCGAGCGATTCGTGATCACGGTCACTTCGCTTAGCCGAGACTTTTTGCCAAGCTCGTGGGGGTACTTTAGGCCGACCATGTTTGACGGCTTAATGTTCTTCGGAAGTTTTGGAATCTTTGTTTCGTTGTTTTTGTTGTTCTGCAGGTTCTTGCCTACGATTGCCATGTCGGAAGTCAAAGGCATTTTGTCGATCACCAAACACGCAGCCCATGCGCATGATGGTGCGCATGTAAACGAGCATTAGGAAACGACTCGATAACACGTCTCGATAACACGTCTCGATAACACGACTCATCGGCGGCCGACTGGCAGCCGTAACCAATACCAAGAAATAGCATCGCTAATCGATACCAACCATGAGTGAGCAAAAGCCGCGTAAATCCGCCGAAAAGAAGATGCCTAAGGCCTTTGGCTGGATGGCTGAGTACCAGGATGAACACAGTCTCTTGGCTGCCGCACGCAAAGTGCGCGATTCTGGCTATACCAAGACCGATGCTTTTACGCCATTTCCTGTTCATGGAATCGACGAAGCGTTAGGAATCAAGCCAACGGTTCTTCCATTCATTGTGTTGTGCGCGGGCTTCACGGGTTTGGGCATAGCCCTCTTGATGCAATGGTGGATGAATGGCGTCGATTACAAGTACATCATTTCCGGAAAGCCGTTTGGCATCACTCCAGCGTCCATCCCGGTTGCCTTTGAACTGACCGTTTTGTTTTCGGCCTTCACGACATTTTTCGCAATGATCGCCCTGAACAAACTTCCGAAGTTCAGCAATCCGATCTTCACGAATCCGCGTTTTGATCGAGCAACCAACGATCGCTTCTTTTTGTACGTGGAAGCCACCGACAAGTACTACAACCGAGATTCGGTAAAAGAGTTGCTTGGTGGAACGCACCCCGATTCCCTCGACGAAGTGCTTGAAGACACAACGCCAAGTGCGTTGCCTCGACCAATCCTCTTAGCCTTGCTGTTGATTGTCGTGACCGGACTGATACCGGCTATGATCATTTTGAACATGCGAGCGGGTTATAGTACGGCACCTCGGTTTCACGTCTTCTTTGACATGGATTTTCAGCCAAAGAAAAAGGCTCAGCAGCCGACTACCATTTTCGCAGACGGTCGTATCATGCGACCACAAGTTAAGGGCACGATCGCACGCGGACAACTGGAAGAACAAGATGCTTTCTATTTGGGTTACGATCCTTCCAAAATGACGATGCTGGAAAAATCCAACAGCGTTATGTTGGTTTCCGCTCAAACGCCATCGGATGGCAACGCACCAGTTGCTGCCACCAAGACTCCTGACGCAAATCAAACTACTCCGGCCCCAACCGTCGCTACCGAGGCTCCAAAATTACCATGGATCGACAAGCTTCCCATCGAAGCAAACGAAGAGAGCATGAAATTGGGTAAGCTGAAGTTCGAGACGTATTGCTCAGCCTGTCACGGTTATGCTGGCAATGGCGATGGGTTGGTGCATAAGCGTGCGGATTCTTTGGCTCAAGGCTATTGGTTGCCGCCGACATCGATGCATATCGATAGGGTGCGGATTCAACCGGTTGGACAGATTTTCAATACGATCACTAAGGGGCAAGGCAAGATGGCCTCATACGCGACTTCGCTGTCCCCAAAGGAGCGATGGTCTATTGTTCTGTATGTTCGAGCCCTGCAAAGGTCTCGCGACGCAAACATCGAAGACGTTCCGGCTGAGTTTATCTCTACGCTGGACGAAGAGCCAAAGTCGGCAAGTCCAAAAACGGTATCTACGAAGTAGCCATAGTCTCATCGATTATTGCTCCCCCAACAATTGAACTAGACCATCGGTATCCCGCAGTCACGACAAAGTGAAATGAACCTGAACTACGACAAAGCCTCAATCGAAATTCCCCAATCCTGGCGGGCAAAGGCACCGATCCTATTCTCGGCTGGACTCATTCTGCTGGTCATCGGAATGGCTTGTAGTTTCCTCGCACCCGCCACGGGTGGGGATAACACCCCGGCTTTGAGATACCTCACGCACTCGTATTTGGCAAACTTCGTCTACGTTTTTTCGTTCACGTTGGGTGCTTTGTTCTTTATCCTCGTGCAGTTTTTGACGCGTGCTAGTTGGAGCACCTCCATCCGAAGGATAGCGGAAATCCTCATGACGATGATCCCTTACCTGGCTATCCTCTTTGTGCCTGTCCTGGTCATGCTTTTTTGGGGTAGTTCCGCCTTGTATGGTTGGAATGCAAGTGCGAAAGATATGGAAAACAGCGTTGTCGCAGCCAAGGCGACTTTTTTCCTCACCAAAGAGTTTTTCACCATACGGACGATTGCGTACTTCACGTTTTGGATCCTGGCGGGAAGCTGGTTTTTCCGGCTAAGTCGTCAGCAGGATGAATCGGGTGACACCGAATTGTCCATGATTCGACAAAAGTGGGCTGGTCCGCTGATCATGATTTTTGCGTTATCGATAAGCTTTGCGGCATTCGATTGGTTGATGAGCATCGATGCCGATTGGTACAGCACCATTTTCGGTGTTTATTTGTTTTCCGGTAGCATGATGGGTTTTTTCGCCATGATGATCGTTATTAGCATGCTGCTCCAGAATGCTGGCAAAGTGCAAAAGCTCATCACCGTTGAACATTTTCACGATATGGGCAAATTCCTTTTTGGGTTCGTCATGTTTTGGTCCTATATTGCATTCTCGCAATTGGTGTTGATTTGGTATGCGAATATCCCTGAGGAGACCAATTGGTACCGCGTCCGGTTGGAGGGGAATTGGGAACTGTTCTCTTACGGACTAATTCCTGTTCACTTCATTATTCCGTTTTTGTTCCTGATGAGTCGCCACATTCGCAGAAGCCGTCCACTATTGCTCTCAGGAGCCATTTGGGTCCTTTTTGCACATTGGTACGACATGACGTTTCTGGTCATGCCAAATGCCGGTTCCGCAGAGTTTTTCCCGATGTTCGGGCACTTTCTCGGGGGAATAGGCATGTTGTGCATTTTCGCAGCCATGTTTGTTCAGCGAGCATCTGGTGTGCCCTTGGTTGCGATGCGAGATCCTAGATTGCCCGAAGCGATGTCCTACGCCAACCCAATCCTTTAATAACCGTCCATTTCCTAGTGTTTCGATAAAAATCAAAAATCATGGCACGATACGACGATTTGAATACCAAAGGGATCGCTTACGCGGCAGTGCTGAGCGTGGTCGTCTTGGTTGTTATTTTGCAGGGCACGCAAGCCCTCTGTTATTACATGATCAATAACGAAGACACTCTCAAGGGAATGAAAAAATCCGATTCCGCTCGCGACGCAAAGAGTGAACAGTTGGCGTCGCTTAACGGTTTTAAAAGAGTGGAAGTGATTGACGAATCAGCTCCACCTCCGAAAAAGGGTGAAGAGCCGGCGATGCGGAAAGCGATTCGAATACCGGTCGAAGAAGCTCAGAAAATCATTCTTAAGGAATTGTCGACCGCACCGGAACCCTCCCCAGGGACTTAGCTAGAACGGCGTAGACGCTCAATCGTCCACGTTTTGATCACTATGAAATTTATCCATTTGCAAGCCTTTCAACGATTTTTAGCGGCGATGCTGTGCGTCACTGCGGTTTCGTACGCCCTGGCGGGCGATGATAAGTTGCCGGAGCGGCTAGATGGGGTTGCGATTGAGGAAAAGCTCGGCGTAGACATTCCGCTGGACGTGAAGTTCATGGATGACCACGGAAGGCAGACGGATTTTCAGGAACTACTGAAAGATGGCGTCCCAATCATTCTTTCGCTCAATTACAGCGATTGCCCCGGTCTGTGTGTCGCGCAATTGAACGGACTTTCAAAGGGAATCAACGAAATAGGAGCGTTAGGGCTCGGTAAGGATTTCAAGATGGTGTCGCTTAGCATCAATCCACGCGAAGGTCGTGAGCGAGCGGCCGCGACAAAAAAGAAGTACACCGATGCGTTGGTCAGCCATCACAAACCCGATGGCTGGGTCTTTCTGGTGGGATCGGAAAAGAACATTCAGAAAATGACGCAGGCCGTCGGTTTCAACTACACCTACGATTCGAAAAACAATCGCTACAACCATGCGGCGGCCGCGATCTTGATTTCACCCAAGGGTCGGGTCACTCGCTACCTATACGAAGTCGGGTTTACTCCTGAAACGCTGAAAATGGCGTTGGTCGAAGCAGGGGAAGGCAAGATTGGTTCTTCCTTGGATGCATTTGTCCTTTGGTGTTACCACTATGACGCAAACGAGAACCGATATTCAGCAAATGCACGCACGATTTTGTCCGTAGCGGCAGGTTTGTTTGTAGCAATCGGGATTGCGGCTTCCCTTCCTTTTTGGATGTCTTGGAAACGCAAGGGTGAGACGAATCGCCACGCCGCAGACTATCAGACCAAGATTACAATCAAAGATTCAACTTCACCTGTCAATTAATTTATGATACCAGCTCTATTCGCAGACATTAACAAGACGTTTTGGTTTCCAGAGCAGGCGTCTACGTTTGCTAAGCAAATCGACTTCATGTACGACGCGATCCTTTGGATCAGCATCATATTCTTCGTGCCTATTGTTATTGCCATGATCTATTTCATGGTGAAGTTTCGCGAGCGACCTGGATATCGTGGGTCGACCGAAGCCTTGCACAATACAACCTTGGAAATCACTTGGTCGGTGGTTCCGACATTCATCGTCGTCTGGATCTTTTGGGAAGGTACCGTTGGGTACTTGAAAATGCAAACTTTGCCTCCAGACACCGAGGACATCAAGGTTACTGCCAAAAAGTGGAACTGGAATTTCAAATACAAAAACGGAGCGGAGAATCCAGAACTGCATCTGCCAGTTGGGCGTGACGTGAAGATCATTATGCGCTCCGACGATGTCCTGCACAGTTTTTTCATCCCTGCGTTTCGAGTCAAACGGGATGTGGTTCCTGGTCGGTACACGTATATGTGGTTTCAACCGACAGTCGAAGGCACCTTCGACCTTTTTTGCAGCGAATATTGTGGTGATAACCATAGTCTCATGAATGCCAAAGTTTTTGTACACGACGATGAGGGCTATGCAAAATTCCTGACGGAAGCCATCAAGGAGCCAGATGATATCGTCGAGCGTGGTAAGTGGCTGTACGAACGAAAAGCCTGTAAGGGCTGCCATTACGCAGGAACCGAGGGTGCCCAGGGGCCAGGTCCATCCTATAATGGTTCTTGGGGCAAACCCGTTCCCCTCGCGGCAGGTGGAGAGCGATTGTTCGACGAAAACTACGTGAGCGATTCGATTTTGAATCCAATCCTTCAAGCGAGAAAAGGCTACGAGACGGCGGCTGCGATGCCCTCCTACAAAGGGCAGTTGAAAGAAGAACAAATAGATGCGATTGCCGCCTACATAAAATCATTACAAAGTGCCTCGCCACCCAAGAAGTAGGGTCCAGGTCGAGTCAATTCAAACCAAATTTATCGGATAGGACAATTATTATCATGAGTGTTGTTACCAAACCAGTAACGATGCCAGCCCCAAGCAAGGAGGCCGGCACGGAAGACAATTACCTGACTCATTCGTCTGGTTTTTTGAGTTGGGCGTTAACGCTCGATCACAAGCGAATCGGTGTAATGTATCTGGCATGCATCATGTCCGCATTTGCACTTGGTGGATGTCTGGCCATGATGATCCGCTTGCACCTTTGGAATCCGAATCTCGATCCTTCCCAAGCCTGGCTGACTAATAAGCAGTACAACCAAGTCTTTACGCTCCATGGAGCGGTCATGGTTTTCCTGTTCATCATTCCGAGTATCCCTGCTGCACTTGGCAATTTTCTTTTGCCAATCATGTTGGGAAGCAAGGACGTGGCCTTTCCCCGTCTGAATTTGGGTAGCTTTTATCTTTGGGTCTGCGGTGCCTGCTTTTTCCTGTTCTCAATCTTTGCGACAGGCTTGGATACGGGATGGACTTTCTACACCCCGTACAGCATTGAATCCCAAGGACCGATCGTAGCAGCGACGATGGGTGTGTTTGTTCTTGGATTCAGCTCCATCTTTACGGGTTTGAATTTTATTGTGACGATCAATACGATGCGTCCGCCCGGGATGACTTGGTTTCGCATGCCTTTGTTTTTGTGGGCGGTTTACTCCACCTCGATTATTCAGGTGCTCGCGACTCCCGTGCTTGGAATCACTATGTTGCTTCTAGCAGCGGAGCGTGTTCTGGGGATCGGTATTTTCGATGCAAAGCTCAATGGAGACCCAGTTGCGTTCCAGCATTTCTTTTGGTTCTACTCGCACCCTGCCGTTTACATCATGATTTTGCCTGCGATGGGAATCATCAGCGAGCTGATGAGTGTGCATAGCCACAAAGGGATTTTCGGCTACCGAATGATTGCTTATAGCTCGGTTGCCATCGCCTTGTTTGGATTCCTAGTCTGGGGGCACCACATGTTTACGGCCGGAATGGCTGACGTAACCGCGATTGTATTCAGTGCATTGACTTTTACGGTTTCAATTCCATCCGCTATTAAGGTTTTCAATTGGGTGGGCACGATGTACAAAGGGACTGTGTCGTTGAACACGCCGATGTTGTACGCGTTGGCGTTCATCTTTTTGTTCACCATTGGTGGTTTGACTGGTCTGTTTTTAGGTGCCCTGTCCATGGACATGCACTTGCACGATACCTACTTCGTGGTGGCTCACTTCCACTACGTGATGATGGGCGGAACGCTGGTTGCATTCTTAGGTGGACTGTTCCATTGGTGGCCGAAAATGACCGGCAAGATGTTCAACGACTTCTGGGGAATTGTTTCGGCGGCCATTGTGTTCGTTGGGTTCAATTTGACGTTCCTGCCACAGTTCGTGCTTGGAACACGAGGAATGCCTCGCCGTTACGCATCCTATCAGCTCGAATTCCAAGATCTGCATCGCCTTTCGACCATCGGTGCGTTGATGTTGGGAATGGGACTCTTGGTTGCCGGACTGACGCTGTTGCACTCGCTGTTTTACGGCAAAAAAGCACCGAGGAACCCTTGGGGTGGCGCAACTTTAGAGTGGGAATGTTCGTCTCCCCCTCCACACGATAATTTTAGCTCAGCTCCAGCCGTAGGCGACCCTTACGAGTTTGGCAATATCGAGTACGATTCGAAAACCGGTGGCTACATCAAGAAGAAGTAGCAACCATCATTCCTGAAACGGTTTGGGCCATTCTAAATTTGGAATGGTCTATTTCCGTTAATAAACCCCATCAACTCCACGACTAAACTATGACTACTGCGGTAGCAACACCCCCAGCGGATCATCACGCAGAAGAACACCATGAGCATCCAGCGTGGTTGGCTCACCACTTCGACGACGCTGAGCAGCAATTTGATGCCGGTAAGTTGGGGATGTGGCTATTTCTGGTAACAGAGGTTCTTTTTTTTAGCGGCATGTTTTGTGCATACGCTCTTTACCGAAATCGCAATCCGGAAGTCTTCGAGTTTTGCTCAACTTTTTTGAACGAAAAGCTTGGTGCTATCAATACCGGGGTTTTGCTTTTTAGTTCGTTGACCATGGCATGGGCGGTCCGAGCTTCCCAACTCAAGGAAACGAAGACTCTCATTGGAATGCTGGCTGCGACCTTAGGCTGCGCCGCGATCTTCTTGGGTGTTAAGGCAGTGGAATACAGTCACAAATGGGGGCTGGGCTTGTTCCCTGGCAAATTCTACGTCTCGCAAATCGAAGGGGCACATCATTCTGAGGTTCCCTACCTTTGGTATTTGTGTATTCCGCCATTGGTCTTGCTGGTTTGCTTTGCGCTTTACTACGTGTATGGAATCGTTTCGGCTAGCAAGTTTCACCTGCGAGTGGCTGGACCGTTGGTCGTTGCAGCCGGTTGTTACTTTGCAGGCGTCGGCTTGGGCGTTTTTCTGGAAGCGGAAGCTGAGGAATCGCACTCAATGGCACATGTGCCGTCCAGTCACACGGATCATGCAACTGCGGATCATAGCCACGATGCAGCACTACCAGATGCAGCACTACCAGATGCAGCACTACCAGATGCAGCACTACCAGCAGTGATACCAGTGAACCTGCTCGGCATGGAAGTTTCCCCAACTCACGATGTGGCTATCAGCCCTGCGGAAAGCAACACGCCAGACGCAAGCGTCAATCAAAAAGGCATGGCTGGTCTGTTTTTCAGCATTTACTATTGCATGACAGGCGTGCACGCTTTTCACATTTTGGGTGGAATGGCTGTGATCACGTGGTTAATTGTGAAGTCAGCCAAACTCGAGTTCCATTCGAAGTATTATGGCCCGGTCGATAACGTCGGTCTCTACTGGCACTTGGTCGATTTTATATGGATCTACCTGTTCCCTTTGCTCTACTTGATCACGTGATTCGCGAGTAGTAATCTGAGTTCCGGTGCCTATCGAAAGCATCGGCTTTCAACCCGACGATCACCTTTCAACACCTTAATCCACAGACAATCATGTCAGCTCCAACTGCAGAACATACTCACGACGCGCACGGTCATGGACACGATGGCGAATTCTCGCACCCCATGCCGATTTGGATGTTGCTCACCGTGTTCGTGGCGTTGCTCGCCCTTACGGTTTTGACGGTCTACCAGTCTACTTACAACTTGGGAAACATCGAAATTTGGCTGTCATTGTCCATTGCGACGATCAAAGCTGGTTTGGTGATTGCATTCTTCATGCACTTGCTTTGGGATAAGCCATTGAATGCGATCATCATTCTGAGCAGTCTTGTGTTCGTCGCATTATTTCTCGGCTTTACGATGATGGATGCGCAAGGCTATCGTGAACGTCTGATCATGAATCCGACTCTTGAGGAGTCACAGCCTGCCGTCACGGAAGTGCCTACGAGCAAGTAATTCCTAATGATTACCATCGAGTTTAATGGACAAGCAAGCCAGGTCGAGGAGAATTCGACGGTTGCTGACCTGCTCCGATTGGCAAAGGTCGAAAGCCGATCCTGTGCGGTCGAATGGAATCTCGAAATTGTCCCAAAGGATCGTTACGAAACGCAGGCTCTGAGCAATGGCGACAAGATCGAGGTGGTCACGCTGGTAGGTGGCGGCTGACATGTCTTCCGATTCCCCTGTTTCTTCTGACGACGGGCTTCACGACCAAGCGCTCAAGGTTGGAAAGCACGTACTTAAGAGTCGTTTGATCGTTGGAACGGGCAAATACGACACACTTCAGCTCATGAAGGATTCTTTGGATGCGAGTGGCTCGGATTGCGTTACGGTCGCAGTACGACGCGAAAAGCTCTATGATCGCGAGGGCAAGAATTTGCTTGACTACATCGACTTGTCGCGGTTCACTTTGCTTCCCAATACGGCTGGCTGTTACAACGCGACCGATGCCGTTCGCATCGCACGGTTGGGGCGTGAGATCCTGAAGTCGTTAGAAAACCCTGGGGCGGATTGGGTGAAACTGGAAGTCCTAGGGGATTCCAAGACGCTTTTGCCAGACCCCATCGCAACTTTGGAAGCCTGCAAGAGGTTGGTGGACGATGGGTTTCAGGTTTTGTGCTACACGAGCGATGACCCTATCATGGCCGTTCGACTCAAGGCGGCTGGGGCAGCCAGCGTCATGCCGGCTGGTTCGCCAATAGGTAGCGGGCAGGGGATTTTGAATCCCAACAATCTCCGCATCATCCTGGAGTATCTAAAAAGCGATGATCCCAGTTATCCTGTGATAGTCGATGCTGGGGTTGGCACGGCCAGCGACGTGTCCATGGCCTTTGAATTAGGGGCAGATGGCGTGTTACTGAATACGGCGATCGCGCATGCTCGTTACCCCGTATCGATGGCTTCGGCCATGAAACATGCGACCATAGCTGGCCGGTTGGCTTATCAGGCCGGGCGAATTCCGCGTAGACTATACGCGACTGCCAGCAGCCCCGAGGAAGGTCTGATCACTTCCCGACCGTGGTGAGATTGAACCGACGGCGCTGGCGGCACGGAAAAAATTTATCAATAAGCGAGGTTGCAACGCGATGACGGAACAACGATACGATGTCGTAGTGATTGGTACTGGGCCCGGAGGTGAGGGAGCTGCGATGCAGTCCGCCAAGGGGGGCAAACGAGTTGCCGTCATTGAGGCTTATCACAAGATCGGCGGTGGCTGCACGCATTGGGGGACGATTCCCAGCAAGGCCCTTCGATTCTCGATCTACAGCGTGATGGAGGCGATGAACAACCCGATTGCTCGCGAGCTCGGTATCCATTTCAATCCGACCTTTGCTCAGTTGCGTTCCAGCAGCAAAGCCATCATCGCGAAACAAGTGTCGATGCGGCAGACGTTTTACGAACGCAATAACGTGCCGGTGATCCACGGCAAAGCTCGATTGATCGACGAACATACCGTCGAGATCGAAGAGGAAACACGCATCCACGGCGATCACATTGTTTTGGCGACTGGATCTCGTCCCTTTCGTCCAGAGGGCGTTGATTTCTCGCACCCACGCATTTTTGACAGCGACACGATTCTAGAGCTTTCCTTCAAACCGCAATCGATCGCGATCTACGGAGCGGGGGTGATTGGTTGCGAGTACGCATCGATGTTTCGCAACCTTGGGATCAAGGTAAATCTCGTCAATACCCGGTCGAAGCTACTTGAGTTTCTAGACGATGAAATCATCGATGCGTTGAGTTACCACATGCGCGACTCCGGGGTCGTGATTCGACACAACGAGACTTTCGAAAAGATTGAGCCGAAGGACGATGGCGTGGTTCTCTTTTTGAAAAGTGGCAAACAGGTGAAGACGGACATTCTACTATGGGCGAACGGTCGTTCGGGAAACACGGAAGATTTGAATTTGAGCAATGTCGGCGTGCAAGCGGCCACGAGGGGATTGCTGAAGGTTAATGATCGGTTTCAAACGTCTTGTCCCAATGTGTACGCGGTGGGCGACGTTATTGGCTTTCCGTCCTTAGCAAGTGCGGCCTACATGCAGGGCCGGGCTGCCGCCCAACACATCGTTGGGGTGAACGAAGGAGCTATGAAGCTGATGGACATTCCCAATGGCATTTATACTAGTCCCGAAATTAGTTCGATCGGAAAATCGGAACGTGAGTTGACCGAAGCGAAAATCCCTTATGAAGTGGGTAACTCGCAGTTCAAGAGCTTGGCTCGAGCGCAGATTACAGGACGAGCCGTTGGGATGTTGAAGTTGCTCTTTCATCGGGAGACGTTAGAGATTTTGGGAGTCCATTGTTTCGGCCCTAATGCTTCCGAAATTGTGCATATTGGACAAGCCATCATGAAGCAGCCGCCGCCATTGAATACGCTGGAGTATTTTATCAACACCACGTTCAATTACCCAACGATGGCCGAAGCCTATCGAGTGGCGGCTCTCAATGGATACAACCGATTGTTCTAGGGTGCGTGGTAGAATGGCTCATGTTTACCCACATTTCGAGTCGTTTTTACAGGCATTTCGGTGTTTTCGTACTCGTACTCAGTCCGTAGGACGATACTCGTACTCGACAGGACTGGGGTTCACGATTCCCGGTACGATGATGAATCCGCAGCCTTGCTCGATCTTGCCAAGCGAGTTTTTGCGGTATGTTGCATATCCGTTGATGGTGGTTGCTACGGTCTGGTTCAAGGCATATTCAGACGACGACGAACTAGCGACGCAAAAGTGCGACTGCGACGAAACGGAAAGCCGTTTGGTGACTCAGGACGGTTAGTCCTGAGTGAGTAACTCAGAATGGTCGAAGCTCCTGAGAACAACTATCAAATCGAGGTGGATGGATCAGGAAACCCTTAAGCTCAATCTGCGTCGGTGTGCTAAACCGATGCGGGCTGAGTAAATAGAGAAGTCACCAAATTAGCAGACTTGTTAGTCGAAGCGAGTCGCGATCGCCGTGTTGTCGATGCGTAAACGGTCCAGGTAGTTTCGCAGTTTCGACCATGTCCACCGCGGAACGATACCTCGAGACGTTTCAAGCCGCTCTTCTTGAAACGCGAATATGTTCTCAAGTTGTGCAAAATCGTCGCGGTCTCTGACGCGATCGATTGCGGATGGGGAGTCACCCGCAATCGAGCTACAAACGATGCC
>Ga0105048_10008349_pt1 | contig 16575 bp, 16 predicted proteins | sample MAT05_FD_78382 | JGI IMG/M metagenome (GOLD analysis project Ga0105048, IMG submission 78382) | Freshwater microbial communities from Lake Fryxell liftoff mats and glacier meltwater in Antarctica - MAT-05 | ecosystem: Environmental > Aquatic > Freshwater > Ice > Liftoff microbial mat | place...
AGAAAAAAGAAGCGGATTTTGAAAATCAAAAGAAATAAAAAATTGGATCTAGATTTGACACGTTTTTTTCAGGTAAAAAATAAGGCTGCTTAGGGCTAAATGTGACACCCCAGGTCAGGCTTGACAGCATTGACAGTTTCTACAATTATATCGATGTATTTAAAGAGAAACTGTCAATCTGTCAAGCCAGACCCCAATAGTCTGCTCGACACAACGAATGGCAAGTTTTTTAAATCATTTAAGCAAATCGAATTCTGAACAAGGGATAAGAGAGTTTAGCATTTGTGCGAGATAATAGACATTAGCTCTTCCCAGCATTTTACTCAGATAACGGTCTTCATGGTTTGCAAAAGAATATTTGGGGTAACACCCATCTAACATTTTTCCTGAATTTAAGAATGCTTCTATTAATATATTTAAATCTCCACCCCACTAATACTTAGAACTATTTTTGATAACGGATCAATTACTACATCATTATCAAAAAAATTAGATACGCTTTTCTGTACATAATCTTTGCATTGTTTTTCTGAAAATTCAAAGTGGAGAATTTCTTGTGCGTTTTACTTTTATAATCTTTATTTCTATCAGGACGTATAACAATGGACTGAAAAAAATTTTTCAAAATCAATTTATGCATATATGACAGTTGATTTACATCAGAGCTTAAAACCTGAGAAAACGAACGCAGGCTAAAGAGCTAATTCGGTAATTCGAAAAAAGTGGAGTTTTGAGAGATTTTTTGAATGCAAGTGAAAAAGATCCAAAAGACCGCCTTTTCGAATTACCGAATTGGCTCTAAAGCCTAAGCTACAAATAATTATTTAAGATTTAATTCTATCTATATCTAAAAGCTCTTCTAAAACCACTCTTCCTTCACAATATTTTTTCCAGCATTCTTTATGATAGTGATCTATTGCTAAATTTGAATTAGTAAATACCTGATATACTTTAGCAATGTTTTCAGCTTTCATATAGTAAATAAGATAAAGATCTGTTCCCTGTTGATCTAAAAAAACTGACTCTACAAAAACACCCTCATTTTTCAATGTCTCTAAAGTTTCATTTATTCTATCTTTTAATGTTTGAAACCATGCTCGTACTCCTTCTAATGATTCTTTTTGTATTTTAGTTTTGATACATATCGTTTCCATTAATTTCTCCTTAATAAGATTGATTTGAATATACTTTAAAAAATTTTTGTTTTTTTTTCAAGATTTCTTTAAATTGTTACTTTTTAACCCAGACTTGAAGTAGAAGGCTTGGATTATTGAGAAGTTTATTGATTTAAATCACAGATCAAAACCTGTGAAAACAAGCTTAAGAGAAATTTTAAGCTATAAAGAGGTATGGAAGCGTTTTGAGGCGTCGTTATTGGGTATAATCTCAATTAGCTTGTTTTTGTTGCCTTTTCCTAATTTCAAATCTTCAACTCCAAAAGTCCATTTTTCATAATCTAATCCCCACATATCAGCCAAGGGTTTGAAGTTTAAATCATGAATATTTTGAAAGACTTCAGAGGCGAACATGCGATCAAATATTTTTCCACCGCCATTATTAATCACAAAGATTGTTGTCTGAATATTTGGGAGTTGCGGTAAAATCCACGGCGCCGGCATATCATAGAGAGTTGTTAAATCGCCAAGTATGGCAAAGTTATGTTGATCTTCTGCACATAAGCCATAAAAGGTAGATATTTGCCCATCTATCCCGTTAAGACCGCGACTTGCGGTGAGTTGCAATTTTTTATCTTCTGCAGTTGCTGCAAGATCCCACTCGCGAATAGGCAAGCTATTTCCCACGTAGACATGAGATTTTTTTGGGAAAGATAGAGAAAGTGCGTGAATAATGCTTTGGGATGCTAAAGGTTCTGCCTTTATTAAAGATTCTAACTTTGTTTGATAATTTTTATCTACTTTCAACCAATTTTGATATTTTTGGCTATTAAAGAAAGGGGTTAGCTTATAATCACTCAAAAAATGTTGGATATTTGTAAGTACAGATGAGCCATAAGTTAACCCTTTAAATGGGAGTTGGCTAATAGAGCAGACTTTGATTGAGCCTTCAAGGCTTTCTAAGTCTCTCCATAGCCGAAAAGTCGGAACCCCGCCAATTCTTAGCACTCCATCAATTGTGTAGCCTGCATGTTCTGCTGTTTTTAGAAGTTTGTCTGTTTGAGTGATGCGTAAATACTGCAGCTTTGGATGTTCACGTAAGCCTGACACCCCTTCTAAAAAAACAGGGCAATTTAATTGGATTAGAAATTTGAGTACCGTTTCTTGCGCTTCAATTTCAAGTGTGCTCACAACGACAAAAGGGTTTGAGATGGAAGATAGAAATTGATCCAAAGATTGGTTGTCATCGTTCATTTTAGCCAAAAAAGGTTGTTCTGTTTCTGAATTTGGATCTTCAAGACAGACATTTAAGTGTAAAGGTGAATGTTGATCCCATAATGACAAGTTACAAAACTCATGAGCCTCAAGATCTTCTGAATAAGAAACGTAAGGCCCAAATATTCCCACTTGCTCAGCTGATTGCGGAGCGCCAGTCCCTCTATAGCGTCTTGGTCTATCAGCCGTGATTAGTATCAAAGGCACACCTGTATAATGCGCTTCCATAACAGCCGGTAATAACTCCCCTACCGCAGTACCAGATGTTGTGATGATAGCAACTCCCCTTTTTGTTTGACGCGCACGCCCAAGCGCAAAAAAAGCAGCTGAACGCTCTTCATAAAAATAAAAAGGTTTTAGGCTATCTTGATTGTCTAAAATAGTTACAAAAGCGCTATTTCTAGCTGCCGGACAGACGCAATATTCTTTGATACCAAGTGTTGTCAATTCTTCTAATATGTGTAAACTTAAATCCATTTTCAAAGATTTCATAAGCCGAGTAATTCCTTAATAGCTTGTAATTTAAGATGGATCTCTTGAAGTTCAAGCTTTAAAGTGCTACCAGAAACAACACCACAGCCAGCACCAATTAATAAACCTTTGGTACCCCACTGTACATTTCTTATTCCTACAAGGCATTTAGCATGGCTGTTTAACTGAAAACCGGCAGGCGCGCCATAGCGCCCTCTTGGCATCCCCATTTGGTACTCCTCAAGCCACAACATCCCCTTATCTCTTGGATAAGCGCCAAGAGCCGGTGTTGGGTGTAAACTTCTGACTATTTTTGTAAAATCAAGCTCTTCATCTAAAGAGACTAAAATTGGCGTAATCAAATGCGTAAGGCAAGCAAATTTAATTTGTTGAAGAGCTTTTTGCCTGACACTGCCAAAAATGTCTAAAGATTTCTTTATCCCCTCTACCACAATCCCATGCTCTAAGAGAAGTTTTGGACAAACTTCAGCATCTTCAATATCAGAATTAAAAGTACCAGCGCAAGCTACAGTTTCAAGCTCATTAGAATGTTTCAGTTTGTTAAATAAAATCTCTGGTGTAGCACCTAAAAAACCTTCTGTCCCATGCCATAATCCATAAATTTCGGCCGGAAAATTTCCTATATATTTACATAATGAATTTAATGTTGATTGTAGAAGTTGATCTGTCATTTTAGCATTAGATGTCTGAAATAAATAAGGGACTGCTTTTACAAGTTCTTTTTGCTCTATAAGCTCTTGGAGTTCAAGAAATTTACTTTCAAAAAATGGCAGCTGAGCTGTCTCCCATTTTACAGGTGTTGTCTTATTTTCCGGATTAAATTCTAATAACTCTTCACTTGAGATTTCGAGCCATGAGTCATGACAAAACCAAGGCATCCCGATTTTGAGAAAAAAATCAGGAAAATAAAAATCAGGCCCTTCACCATTCAGGGGGCTTTGAGACCATTGCCTCTCCCCCCATCCTATCAAAAGGCTTTTTTTATTTTTTGAAATAATAGTGCCGCTCTTGATAAACTCTGAATAAATTTCTGCTGTCATTTTTGTCATAAATGAAATATAAGAAATCTCAACATCTTTCTCAACCAAAAAAAAATATCGGTAAAAATTAAGAGTTTATTCTTTTGACTAAAGCAATGATATCGCAATCTTTTTTATAATCATCGCGCAAGTAATTAATTAGATTGGGCTTTTTCAGGATTATATTCATGATCAATTCTTTGTCTCTATAAACTTTTTCACTCATACAAATAAAAGGATTTAAATTTGCTTTAACCAACTTCTTAATAAATTTAACATGATACCAAACAGAATCATCCGCACATTTTAAAAAGGACTCTAATACATTTTTTGGCTGCTTGTCGTTATTTAGGATGTAGCATATTATAAAATACCTATTTTTTCTTAAATCATCGCTTGCATACTGAAACGCTTTTACGTTCAATTCCAATAGACTACTGATCAATGTTTCATCATTTCTTGCCTCATCTGATGCATCTTTTAAAATAGAGATATACCCATGCATAACCAATTCCGTGATAAACCAATATTCATGTGAAAATCTACAATATTTCATTACAGCTTGATTTAACATTACTAAACTTAAAACAAAGTGGCGGTCATTTTGAATTTTTTCGCTAGCAAATCTCAAAGCTTTTGCATTCTTTAGCACCGCTTTACGAAAAAATGCTTCATTATCTTGTAACGATGAGTTAATTTTAGATAAGGGAAAAAGATTTGTTCTTATAGCGATGAGAATATTTTTTTCATTGTTACTGATCGATTCATGGAAGTAATTTAGAGCCACACCGTTAATACTTACTGCCTCTTCTGCAAATGTGTCATTTTTAAATAATTCACGGCCCATCCACTTAAGATCAGGATATCTCTTATTTTTTACACAGTTTAAAACAATTTGCCTATTGTTTCTTAATGAATCACTTAAAAACTGTAACGACAGCCCATGTTGATTCATGCAGCTGATAATATAGGGTATATCACTTTGTAAAGCTTCACTTACATATTGAAAAATCTTGAAATTTTCGCCCTTAAATTGAGAAATAAATATTTTGTCATATCTTATTTGATCGCTAGCAAAACTTAAAATTGATAAATCAGTTTTAAGTCTCTTACTGATGAAAATTTTGTCATTGCTTAATGGGGAATATTTCAATACTTCTTTGTTTAACAGCATTTGCTCTAAAATAAATGCTTCGTCCCGCTTCACCTCTAACCTAGCACTTCCTAAAACTTTGATGTTTTTAACCATCAGCTTTTTGACTAATTCTTTATCTTTCCTTAAATCAGGATGTGCATATCTAAAGTTGAGAGGATCGAGTAACACTTGCTCAACAACAAATTCCTTATCTTTTCTTAGCTCAGGTGCATACTTTAAAGCAATCGGATGCTTCTTCAACAGCTTCATAATAAAGGCTTTGTTATTTTGAAGGCTCGAGGCTGCATAGCGTAGCAGGTTAATGCCATGTTTATCGATTATTGCAGTGACAAAGCTTTCATTTTGTCTTATTTTATCGCCTGCAAAATAAAAGGCTGTTATATCTTGAGTTATACACTCATTAATAAACTTTTCTCTTTCTCTGATTTCATCACTTGCAAACTGAAGAGCTTTAACATTCTGTTTTACAGCAGCAGTCACTATAGTAATGTTATTTTTGTATTCCTCTGATGCATACTCTAGGGATAATCCATTTAATTGCACGGTTTTTAAAGTAAAAACAAATTCTCCGTACTTTTTAAAATCGTAAATTGCGACTAAAACATTACCAAATACAGGAATAATTAAGATTATTACGCGAAGAACTGTTTTTTTTCTTAAACTTGTAAAGTAATGAGTTTTCAAAAAAACATCTTCTTTTTGCATTATGCAACCATTAAAAATATGGACAATGCTTGTGAAAGTACTGACTACAGGGATATATTCATAAGTTTCTAAAAAAAAGGTGTAACAAGCTGTTATAGCCATAAATATTTCCAATCGATGATTAATTATTTTAAAATTTGATGTTAATTATTGTTTCATTTAAGTTTTAACATCAAGAAAATAATCTGCTTTTATTATAGCCATCAAGAATAATCTTGAAGGAATAAAAATCTAACAAAGGAATAAAAATGATATCACAATCCGACAGAAAAGGCTTTATCCCCGATTTGAATTTGCACACGCTTGGAAAAACGATTGATTCTCTAAATCAAAAAAATTCACTTTCAACGATTTTTAAAAAAAATTTCAGCGCCCAAATTGAAGAACTTAAAAAATCAAAAAAATTTGCAGCTGTAAATAAAAAAAATTCTTACGCTCTCCCTCTTTATAGCAAAGTCTTATTGAAAATTATTGATCTTGTGGGTGAAAACAAATGCCTACTGAAAGACCCTGCAACCTCTCATGCTGAAAAGCTTAGGTTAGAAGAGCTTAATGTAACGTTAAATAGCTACTACGACAAATACTTTAATAAATACTGCCATACGCCAAACACAAAAACACTTCGTAATTTGATCGAAAATGAAATTTATTCACAAATTCCCTTCTTAAACTCTACAAAAATCTTGACCCCTGCGGAAATGAGACAAAAGAAGAAATTAGCAGATGCAGGCTACTCAATGTTCAATGAAATGAAAAAATGGCTCGAATCCTCAGTCATAGACCAGAACAAGTCTTTTGAATCTATTATCAAGGATCAGGTGGGAGAATTCTTAAGTTGGGCTGATAGTCACCCAAAGACTGCAAGCTATTTAGTTTCAGATATTGCTTTAACATGCGCAGTTTTACTTGAAAAGCAAGCATCAGAGAAATTATTAATCTCTATTAACTCTATGGTTTTTACCAAAATGTTCCTTGATGCGCTTGGATTGTGCAAAGAATTTGAAGATATAGAAGATGATAAACTACTAAAATTCAGGGCTTTATCTGATTTTTTAAGTTACTGCCCAATGCTAGCGACAGGTTACACCGTTGCTAAAAAAACAGTTAATGGCGAATACACTTCATTTTTTAGCTGGGCGACAAGCGCCATTAAAGAAGCGTCCATTACAATGTCAGTACAAAAAATTACGCGTCTCATCCCGCAAGGGCATGAAAAATTAGTGTTACTAGTGCTTAGCGTTTTAAGAGGACATGATATCCAAGAAATCATTGCCGAGCAGAGAAATATTTCGTTAATTCAGCTAGCTGGTCTTGTTAAAGCAATAATAAAAAATCCCTATGCTTTTCTCATTAGTTTTGAAGTGTGGTGGAAGACAGTTTTTGAGGCTACAGGGCTTGAGCGGACTAAGCGCATAATAGCCGGGCTCATCATGCCAGCTTTTGCGATTGGAGTATTTGCAGCCGGTATATTTTCTGCCTTTAATGCACCACTTTTTAGCGCCGTTACAATACTTGCCAAACCTGCAATTATAACAGCTGCGACACTTTCATTATCTTACCTATTTACAAACTTAATTGATGCAAATGATGGCTACAAAACTAAAAACGCTGTAATCCTTTCTATAAATAAGCGTGAGGAGAGAGAGGAGCTTTTACGAGCTAGTCACTTTCTCTCAACAAATGCTGAAAAACAACAAGAAATCAATAAACAAGCTAAAACCTATATCTCGGATCTGCAAAAAAAGCATTCTCTTCCGCAAATTCCGACTATAAAACCAGATAGTTTAGATGGGTCATCTAAAGAAATTGTCGAAAAAATAAAAACTCTTTGTGTAGAGCAACTTAAAACAAAAGTAACCCTCAAAAAAAATAATTTAACGCCGGCAGAAGTTGTAACTCTTTTTAATGAAGTTGTAGCTCTTAAAAAATTTAGAGGTAAGCTCCAGGAGCCAGATAAAAAAATTGAAGATTTAATCATTTTTTCAGTAGCCCAAGAATTAATGGATGAATGGCTTGTAGAAAATTTAGAGCAGGCATTTAAAGTAAAACTTCTCGACCTTTATTATGTGAACAAAGAAGATTATTTAAAGGTCAAGCCAATAAACGTTGATGAATACTTAAAAACAACAATTAAACAAAAGATAAAAGATGAGGTTGATATACATGATGCTTCAAACAGGGAATCTGTCTTTAAAAGTCTACGTAAAACCAATATCATCTGAAATAGTATCCTAACCAAAAACTATTAATATTTTATATAATATTTTTTGCTTAGAAATAATATTATTTTAAATATTGCAAAATACCATAACTTTTTCTACTATTACTTATTAGATTAAACCTTAGAAGCTTAAAAAAAGGAGAAAAAGTCGTGTCTAACAATCAACAACAAAATAATTTTTTTGAAAAAGTCCTTTTTTATTCAATCATCCCGTTCATCTGCGCCCTCTTTTTGTGGAATTCTTTCGTAATGGTAACACCCGGTCACGTCGGTGTTGTTGTCGATATGTTTGGCGACTCAAAAGGTGTTGAGAGTAAGGAGCTTCATGTTGGAGTCCACTTCATACCACCATGGAAATCTGTTTACCAATTCCCAGTTTTTGAACAAAACCACACATGGGAAGATAGAAATGCTTTTAGCTTTCAAACATCAGAGGGTCTAGCAGTATCTGCAGAGGTCGGGATCACCTATCACCTTCAAGCTGAATGCATTCCTATAATATTTGCGAAATATAGACGCGGTATGGATGAAATCACCCACACGTTCATTCGCAACTACATTAGAGATGCTATCAACAAATCAGCAAGCAAAATGAAAATTGAAGATTTATATGGCTCCGGTAAAGAAATGTTTTTTGATGATGTTCAGACCCTTGTCAAGTCTGATTTAAAAAGAATCGGGATTGAAATTTCAAGGATTTATCTTATCGGTCGTTTTCACTTCCCTCAAACTGTTGTGGACGCGTTAAACAGTAAAATTGAAGCCATTCAAAGAGCGCAACAGCGTGAAAATGAGTTACGAGAAGCAGAAGCTCAAGCTAAAAAAGAAATCGCAAAAGCAGAAGGAAGAGCTCGTTGCTCTATTTTGCAGGCAGAAGCTGAATCTAAAGCTAACTTTTTGCTTTCAAGTTCTATCACTCCACAACTAATCCAGTGGCAGGCAACGCAAAAATGGGATGGAAAATTACCTCAAGTTGTAGGAAATGATTCAGGTATCATGATTCCTATGGGATCTATTAATTAATTATCGCTCATAGTAGGTTTAAAGCGTTAAATCTTTAAGCCTACTTTCTTTTTTTCTCATCGTTTTTTATAACAAATTAAAATTATAATTAATAACATCAATTACTATTTTCTTAATTTTTCTTGACTTCTTTCAAATTATTTTGCATTCTCATGGAAATTTCAACTACAACTTCCAACTAAAGGAAAAACCAATGAAAAAATTCATTTTATTATCCATACTTTCTATGATGTTCGCAATGAATACTCATGCACAAACAGCCTTCCAAGGTGATTGCTGTCCAACAATTGACTGCTGTGAAACTCCAGACTTTTATGTTAAGGGTTTAGCTGGTTTAAACTTTATCCAAATAAGAAACCATGGCTTTACAAGCAATGTTAAAACTGGTTATATTTTGACAGCTGCTGTTGGTTACCGTTTAGGTTACGATCTACGTGCTGAAGCTGAATATTCTTATAGAAGAAACCGTCTTAAGCATATTAACGGCAATATCAATGCCTCTTCATACATGGCTAACGTAATATGGGATATGCCTTTAGATCAATACAATTGCTCATGCTTTGATTTCCAACCTTATGTAGGTGTTGGTATTGGTTATGATGTTCAACAAATTAGCGTTTCTACTCGTACAAAAAGAGGAAGTAAAGCTTCATTCCATAATAGTAAAAAATCATTTGCTTGGCAATTAATGACAGGCGTTTCATACCCTGTATATACTAACACAGATATGTCTTTAGAATACAAATTCCATCAAGCTACTTCTACAAGATTATACGACCACTCAGTTGGCGTAGGCGTTACTTATAACTTCGGTGTATAAACCTTAAAAAGGAAACGATAGGCAGCTTCTGCTGTTTATCGTTTCCTTTTTTTTCTCCCTATTCTAGCTATTTTTCTTAACAACATCATAAAGCACAAGCTTGAAACTCTTAAGGTATACAGCCACATCCATCAGCACAATGGCTTAAGTTAAGACATATAGATCTAAATATTAATAATTTAAAAAACACTTTTAACTCTACGCTGATCTTTTCAACCCTTTAGCAGTGACTCCCGAAGGGGTAAGCTTTGCGAGGACGACAAGAACTACGGGTATACATGTACGTAGATATTGAGCTCGGAGCTTTACCTAAGAGCGACTGAATCGCATAATGTTTGAGTAATAAAAAAATGAAATATGGCTAAAAGATGCTTGCACAAGTGATTTTGCACTCTTCGAAAAAACAATATAATATTCAGTTGCCCTTTGCATGCTCCCGGCTATAAAAAATTACGTCAAACTAGATGCAATGACAATCCCAAGTTCCCCCTACCCATCAAACGAAATAAAAAAAAATACTTAATTTATAAAAATGATCATCGTTATCGTTTTGTCCTTAAAAAGTTACCCGGCGCTCAAATAAAAGTAAATATGAAGCCTTTTTTTGGAAAGTAAAAAATTAAGAATTGATCTAATTTTTGTAGAATATTCTACCTCTTGTTTTTGTGCAGCTCAAGGTAATAATGATTTTACGTCTGGTTAGGCTGTCATTTATTCACATCCTGACTTTTATAAATTAGATCATGATGCCTGCAGGTGGGTAATGAAACATGAAATATCTCACATTCTAAATAACGACAATTCCATAAACCCTTTAATATCATCTATTTGCTCATTATTAACAGCTATTCTTAGCATAAGTATAATGCCTATAATACCCTCATGGGTAGCTACTCTTGCTGTAGGAAATATTACAGACCTTGCGATCTGTCAATATATGGAAGGAAGAGCTGATGAATTTGCAATACAAACAAGCAGTAATGAAGAATTAAAGGGTGGCAGAAGACTCTTAATAGCCCTAACAGAGGCTCAAGCTGAAATGCGCCAGGACTTTAACTCGAAACTATTGATTTCGCCTAGTTGTGATCTACAGTTTAATTTTACACACTCCTCTACATCTAGCAGAATAGCTCGGATTGAAAAGGCACTACAGACAAGAAAAGTTGTACTAAATGAAAACAATAAAAAAAAATTAATAGAACGAATAAAAAAACTAATCAGTACTTGGTTTAAGAGCCTTTAAGCGTTTTTAAAGATAATGTATGAATTCTATATGATTTTTAGAGGAAACAGAGGATGACAAAGGGAGTAATAGCCAATTAAAGAAAAAGGATTTAGGTACGATTTTACGCTTAAGTGCGAGCTCTTTTCGAGGTAATTTTTCTTTTTTTAAGTATTTGAGAATAATGTTTTGTATTTTGGAAAATTCTCTTTTATAAATACCAAAATATTAAAACGAAACCCAAGTCAAGGTTTATCTAAACTTCTGCTTTTACTTGTTTGCTTTAGTCTCATTTGCTAAGGTTCAAATTAATATTCTAAACTTTAAATTCTAAGGGAATTTTAATATGATGCCTTTAAACTCTCAAAAAATAAACCTTAAGGCAAAAATAGATCAGCTTACAGAAGCTTTAGAATTACAAAACAAAAATCTAGAGGCTGAAAGGCAAGTCCAAAAAAAACTATCTGATGATTTAGAAGCGATGGCAGCTGCTATCACTGATCTTGAATCACGCCATAGAATTTTAAAATATACCACTGCTACCTGTTGCGGTATTGCTGTTGTTTGCGTTGGATTCATAGCTATACCAATTACCATCCCAACTATTAGTGACTCAAAAATCACTTGTGCTATTATTGGAATCACTGAAACCCTGTTTTCTTTTATTGATAAAGATTCTTCCATTGAAAAATTGGTTGTAGCAACTAATCTTTCAAAGCCTATAAAAAGGTAATCTATGAATTATCTACCTCTAGACGGTTTAAATTATTTAAATTACAGACCAAACGAGGGAAAAAGTGCTGTAACTGCATGTTTATTAGATGAAATACTGATAAAAATTTTTCTTAATCTTGAATTTCATGATATTTCAAACTGTACTACAGCTTGCAAAAAATGGAGCCTCATTTTAGAAAATCCAGAATTTTTACATGAATGGCTCCGCAGGCATCATGCAGATATTTTTAATAGCTGTGAAAAATTACCTAAGCAGTCTCGCGAATTTTATGAAAAAAGTTTTTTGGGGGTTGCTAAAATCAATAAAATTATAGCCAAAAAAAAACGCGAACAACGACTCTTTACTGATTTTAACGTTGCAATTATGATCATTTCAAGCCCTGTTATTCTTACCATAACAGCTAAATTCTTTCTGCTTGTTTGTGATCAATTCCCGCTCCTTCCCCAAATCATCGTTTATCCCTCAAAAAATAGAAGCGTAATAAGGATACAACTTTTGCTAAAAATAGTTTTTGCAATGCTTGTTATCCTTTAATACCCCTTAAAACCATCTTGATTTATTACACACTCTAAAATGATTAACGCTGTTTTTTGCTTAAAGAATAAATAGAATCGAGCCTAAATAAAACGGCTATTATTGCTAGATAAATCCCTATATCTACTCTTCCAAGCATCATAGAAAGTAATGATATTAAAAATACTAATGTTGACATGTTAACCTTTCTAGTTAAAAAATTTATAATAATAAAGTATTTTAACTTTCATTTGATTTAACATCAAGAATAAATCACTAATATTTATAGATTTATGTTTTTCTGAATAAGCAATAGCAGATCTGTTTTCGTTTTCTAAAATTTGATCGCGATATTCTGTTATATTTTTAAAAAAATCGATTAGGGATTGTGCAGTTTGCCATTCCCACAAAAATCGATTGGTCATTAAGAGTAATTGGTCTACAGAATATAATGAGAGCTTTTTCAAGCGATTTTGAGGCCAAAAATTCTTTAACGAGTAGTTCTTTTTGAGTAAATATATCTCTTATTAAGAGACTTTTTCCTTTAACAACTTTCAATACAAGATAAAAGCTGAAAGGGGCATAGATAATCGCATTCAAAATTTTAGCTTCATAAGAGCTAAAAAGCTCGGGGAAATCCTAAAAGCATTTTTCCGCAATAGTGTAGTATTCTTTTGTAGCTTCAAAATGTATGATACATGAATAATAAAGCCAAGATTTAAAATATGGCCCGTCTGTATCCAAATTAATAGCAGAATTGCTTGAGGTTAAAAACTCCTCACATGCATTTTCAAGGTATTCTTTTTTAACATATTTTTCTGTATACTCTTTTAAAATATTCTCGATTTTAATCTCTGCAGTCCGGATACGTAACCATTCAGCGTCTTGCATCATTGGATAATTTTTAAGTTCTGCTGCAACTATTAAAGGCTTCCAAAGCGGTTAAGCTCGTCCGCGAGCCCAAGTCGCACTCACTCCAAATTGCACTTATTTTTTAATTTATCGAGTTAGTTTTGTTCGCTTTGAATTATTTGAAGAGCTTCAAGGTATGGCTCTTCGTAAACTTTTTGGTAATCATCTCTCTCATATTGATACGAGGGGCAAGAAACTAGAAACTCAGGTTAATAAAAGCGCAATCATTTAAAGTGCTAAACTTAAACGATTGCCTTGACCTTGAAGGCCAAACTTGGGTGGACATGTTAAATAAAACAGAAAGCAAACATGTGGTAGCAGTGTATAATTTCAAACGGTTAATGAGTTTCATTATTTTTTCTCATTTGTATGATTAAAATTCCGTGTTTTGCCATCTTTATTAAAGCAAAATTCATATATATTATTTTCAAATTGAACTTCTAATAAATAAATCGTTTCGCTTCTTGGGTTGTACGTTGTATGCCCTTCTGCAAGCACATCTTTCTCGTAATAAGATTCTATAATGACATCTTTTAAATCTATGTCCATTCCTGTTTGAACTTGAAGTTTTTTGCGTAAAATTTTTAAAGTTTCCGGTTTATAATAATTAGCCACTTTTAGCTCATCACTGTAAAAGTATAAATTATCCTCGGTATGCAGATAGTAATTGTTATTTTGGTACTTAAACTGAGCTGTATATTGCTTTTTTATAATATTAGAATATACATCATTTGATTTTTTAGAACCAAGAGAGCCATCATTAATTTCACTAGCCTCTATAGAACAAAACTCTATTTCAGCATCTAAAATATCTCGACGCGGAAATCTTAAGGCTAATCGTTTAGAAACTTCAAACGTTGCATTATTTATAAGTTTTTGTTCGCGGTCCATCCGAGTTTGAGCGCCTTCATAACACTTAACTCCACTAACATACATATTAACTCCTTAGATTATTCATAATTCCCCAACTGTTTTTTCAGGGTCTTGTTTTTTTGAAACAAGGTTCGTCACGGTTTCCCTACTTTCGAAATAGATCAATAAAGTACATGCTACCTTTTAACTTTTTTAAAGGCAAAAAAAATCAGTAAACTGTAAAATTTAAATTTTTACAGTAAACTAACTCCAAGTTCTTACCTCACCCATATGATTAAAACAAAGGAAAAACTTTCTATCTTTAAATGTGATACAAAAACGGTAATTCATCTCATCGGTTAATTGCTTTTCTTCGAATAAATTGATAGCTACCTCTTCTGCTAAAATTGGCTTCTTAAGTGCTATAGCAATTTTAGCTATAGCAATATCTAAAATATTTAAATCATATGGCTTTTTTATATTTATTTGATTGCAATGAAAAACGTCCCCTTTTTTTGTGTACAATTCATAAAATCTATCTCGATACAAAAAAGTTATAATATAATATTTTGGTTGCGCAAGAAAATTTTTAAACAATTCAACAAGCATGATGTCGGCTCTGTTAATTACTCTGTCCGGATATTTTAAGCATAAAAGTTTTTGAAATTCAATTGCTGCATCATCAGAAACCATTATTTCTTTTCCCCAGGGTCTATTAGGATCTCCTTCATAGAAATATTTAACGTCTGGAATAGGGTTCATAAACTTTTCCTTTTTTTCTTGTTGAAACAACTATAATTACTATTTCCTTTAAATAACAGCTTAAATTAAGACTTGGAGCTAAATTTAAAGGACTTACAAATGGGGGAGCTAGTAAAAAAAGGGATGGATCCGCAGGTCTTGAAGCTAAGTACAGAGGTCAGGCAAGTGAAGATTTTCAGAATGATTTTTACCGGCAATTAGCTGCGCTATTAATGAAATCCTTGGATGGCTCAGAAGTGGGTTAACTTATGGCGGAATAAAAAACATCAAGGAGCTATAACGTAAGGCCGAATTTGTTGAAGTCACCACCACATATAGGGGTCTGACTTGACAGATTGACAGTTTCTCTGCAAGAATCTTGAGATACCTACAGAAACTGTCAATACTGTCAAGTCTGACCCCGTAATATGGCTTTAAGGTTATCGTATTCTCTTTTTAACTCATTAGACACTTTTAGCTTTTCTTCAAGACGTAAAGCAGCTTGGCTCATTGCACTATCAGTTCGGTTAAAAAACGTTGATAACTCTCGTAGATTCCCGTCAGTTTCTTTGATTAATAAAGCAATCACAGCGCGAATGTGAGCAGTTTTTCTTTCCAACCCATTAGCTTTTAATATTTTAATATCAACGTTATACCAATTTGCAACATTACAGATTAGTTTTTTTAAATCAATTACTTGTAATTTTTTGTTTTGAAACTCACTATTTTTTATCTTGGCTTCTTCAATAAACATGTCACTTCCAATCACACCATCTGAAAAACCGTTTTCGAAATCGGTTTCGTCATCTATCTCAATTCCTGACATTACAAATCGATGGAAGGCTTCTTTTGCTTCTGAATAAGTCACTCCAAAAATTTGAAGGACTCGATTTGTGTCAAGCCATGTAGACTCTTGATTCTTTAAATAGGCTTGATGACTACTCCAACGATAATCTAAAGGATTATCAACCATCTTTGCACGAACGGGATTCAGATGAATGTATCGCACAAGTTTTTTAAGATAGAGATTATCGTCAATTAATATTGATTTAAATCTGCCTTGAAATAAATGACCTGTTGTTTCGTGTTGGTAATGATAAAATCTTGTATAACGAAAGCAAAGATTTTGACATATTTTTGACAATGAAACATCTTTTAATTGGATGGCTAAATGTACATGATTCGTCATAAAACAAAATGCTAGAATACGATGTCCATATCGTTCGGCACCTTCTTTAATTAAAAAGCAAAATTCTCGGCGATCAGATTCCGATGAAAAAATAGATTGTCCATTATTTCCCTTAAACATCACATGGTAGGTTGCACCTGATGAAAAAAATCGCGTTCGTCTTGCCATATGCCTTAAAAACTTAAACCTAATCAAAAATGATTTCAATAAAAATTTAATTTGGGGTTATCTTCGGGGTCAGACTTGACAGTATTTACAGTTTCTATACGTATCTCAAGATTCTTGCAGAGAAACTGTCAATCTGTCAAGTCAGACCCCAATAGCAAAGCGATGTCGAAACAGATTGAAGAATAAAATTTTCTAGATACCTATAAAATTAAGTTAGGGGTCTGACTTGACAGATTCACAGTTTCTTTGCAAGAATCTTGAGATACCTACAGAAACTGTCAATACTGTCAAGTCTGACCTGGGGTGTCACATTTAGCCCTAAGCAGCCTTATTTTTTACCTGAAAAAAACGTGTCAAATCTAGATCCAATTTTTTATTTCTTTTGATTTTCAAAATCCGCTTCTTTTTTCTAAGTA
>Ga0105048_10008351_pt1 | contig 16573 bp, 13 predicted proteins | sample MAT05_FD_78382 | JGI IMG/M metagenome (GOLD analysis project Ga0105048, IMG submission 78382) | Freshwater microbial communities from Lake Fryxell liftoff mats and glacier meltwater in Antarctica - MAT-05 | ecosystem: Environmental > Aquatic > Freshwater > Ice > Liftoff microbial mat | place...
CAGGTTGTAGCGAAGGATGTCGGTGTGCAGTTTGATTTCGTCCACGAAGTCATTGCGAGGTACGGCCACCAGCTTGGTCGCGGCGGCGGCGGCAGACTTGTTGGCTTCGCTCGGGGTCTGCTCTTTCGCTTTCTCAGCCTGTTGCAGCCGATCGAGCGTCAGCTTGAAAAGTTCCAGGCGGGCGGCGACATCGGCGGCACGCAGCAGCGAAAGGGCCTTTTCGTAGGCGGCCTGTTCGATTGCTTTTGCTTCGGCCGACTTCAGGTTGCCGGCATCCTGATTGCGTTTGACAGCAAGGTTGAGCTTGGCGACCGCCTTCTGGTACTCGGCATCGTCGAACGGCACGTCCGACTTTTCGGCCTGCAACCTGGTGGCGACGTTCTCGAGTGCCGTCTCGACCAATTTCGCATTGTCCGCCTTTTCCTGATCTGTCAGCGGTGTTTTCGATTTCGCCACCAGATCGTCGTACTCGGCGAGGGACTTCTTGAAGTCCTCGACTGCCGTCGCTGAGACTTTTGCATTCGCGGTCCCGGTGTACGGGTCGCGGTCGAGCAGGAAGCGCACATAGCGAATCTTGGCGTCGCGCAGCATCTCGTCGATGCGATCGGGACTGTTGAGGTTCTTATCCTGTTTGTTGGTTTTCAGGAACTCGACGTACTCATCCCATTGCTTACCAAGTGCCGGTGGCATGCGTTCCAGCCCGGCATCGGTCCCCCGGCCGGCGACCGTGACCATGGCGAGCACGCGGTCGTTGATCTTGGGAGTTTCAGCAGTCAGGTCCACTCCTGCCGTACGAACACCGACCACTTTGGCGAGCGACTCTTTCATCTTGGCGGTACGTTCGTCGACTTCTTTCATGAGGTTTTTGCGGATGTCGCCGGTCATCGTCTTGAGTGTGCGCAGGCGCGTGAGTTCGACGTCTTTCTTCATGGTGCGCAGAACTTTTTCGTAGTCCTCGCGCAGTTTCTCGATGAACATCTGGTATGCGAGGATACGCTGCTGCACGTCGGCCTCGGGGCGATAGATCAGGCCCGGATAGCCGACTGTCGATGCCTTGATCCAGTTCTTGCGCGGGTCGTCCTCGGCGTCCTTCTTGGGGTCGGGCGGCAGCTTGTCGGCTAACCACCGTGCGTAGTCGTCCTGGAGATCCTTCTTGGGGTCGGGCGGCAGCTTGTCGGTCAACCACAGTGCGTAGTCGGCCTTGGCCTTGTTCAGGCTCTTTTCGACGACAGCTTTGTCCGCATCGGACAGGTGGTAAAAGTCGCCGAACTGTCTGGCGTAGGCATCCCATTCGACGGCCAGGGTTTTAGGCATGCGCGAGGCGGGATTGTCGTCGCTCGACTCGGCCAGCTTCAACTTCGACAACGCAATGGCATCGGCATCGCCGATGAAGTCGCGCATGATCGGGCCGAGCGGGCCTTCGGCTTCCGCGAAGTAGCCGGCACTGGAGAACGGCTTGTAGTTCTCCGCGCCTTCGTTGAGGGTACTTTGGTACTTGTTGACGCCTTCGAAGAAGAAGTGCCAGCCGATCACCAGTCGCAGTCCGACGAGGAAAACGCAGGTAAGAAACGAGATGCGGACCATGAATCAATTCTCGAGAGAAGGAACGACTTTCATCGGGCGGCCGTGAAGCGGCCCGGCTGTAAATTCCATGTTAGCGGTTCGGCAACGTCCGGCGACAGGATCACAGCACCAATGTGGGGATGCTGAAGACAGTATAACCGGATTTCGTCGGGCTTCATCACGAAAAACGCGGTGGACAGGGCATCGGCCTCGGCGGCCGTGGGGGCAATTGCCGTCGCCTGCCGATTCCCCTCCGCCGGCCAGCCCTGCCTGGGGTCGAGCAAGTGCCCGAGCCGATGGCCTTTGTACTCGAAGTATTGATAGGTCGCGGCCGAGGTTCCCAGCGCTTCGTTATTCAAAGTGATGTTTCCGAGGATCTTGCTCTCGTCGTCCGGGTGTTTCAAGGCCACTACCCAGCCGGCCGCATGGCCCGGTGGATACCCGACCGCGCGGACGCTGCTTGTTCCGCCGTGCAGCAGTGCGGAATCGATCGACCGCGTAGTTTGCAACAACTCGGCCGCCCGGTCGAGCGCATAGCCTTTGCCGATACCGCCGAGGTTTAATTCCAGTCCCTGCCGACGGAAACGGATCGTCTGCCGGGCGGCGTCGAGAATCACATGCCTCATCCCGGTACGCTGCATGGCGGCCGAGCGTTCGGCCACAGTCGGCACCTGGCCCGATCGCTGATAGAAACCCCACGCTTTGGTCAACGCTCCCGTGGCAATGTCGAAGGTGCCCTGCGTCTGGCGCGTCAGGACCGCCGCATGCGAAAGAAGCTGGAACAGACGGGCTTCAACGGAAACATCCGCCCCGAATGCGGTCCGATTGATGTCGCTGATTTCGCTGTGATTGCGGTATACCGTGAGTTGATCTTCGAGTTCGTCGATCAGATCGAAAGCCTCCGCCGCCGCGGCGAGGCCGAGCGGTTGATCGACGGGCAGCATAATTTCAAAGGTTGTCGCCATCGCCCGGCGGGAAGCATGCAACAGTGCCAAGTCCGGCATGGCCGGGCTCGGTTGAAGCCATTCGGGAAGCAGTTGCAGAGGATCGAACAAAGTCTTTCCGGTCAGGGTGAGGGTTCGGGATGACTGCCATTGGAACCGTTCTGGCGAGCGTGCAGTTGTTGCCGCAGGCGGTTGAGTTCTTCCTGGAGGGAATCGGCCCGTTGGCGTTCTACTTCGGCCCGCTGGCGTTCTTCTTCGGCCCGCTGACGTTCTACTTCGGCCCGCTGACGTTCTACTTCCGCCCGCTCTTGCTGTTCGTTCGCCCGTTGGTGCTGCTCGTTCGCGCGTACCCGCTGCTCGTCCTCCAGGCGTTTTGCTTCAAAGGCGATCTCATGGGCGCGATGCCGCTGCTCTTCTTCGGTCGGAAGGAGAATGCCGGTCTCCGGGTCGGCCGGTCGCAGATGCCTGCCTTTGGGAATCAATCGCATATTCAGCCCCTTGCTGAAAAGCGAACCGTCCTGGGACGTGGGGATCAACGGCCGATACTTGCCGCCTTGGAGTTGAAAACCCATCAGTTGATAATCGAGGTAGCGGTCTTCAGGATCGAACAGGAAGTACTCTTGGACGCCGAGGCTTTCGTAAAGTTCTTTAGTCTTTTTCAGGTGCTTGCGAAAGGTGTTTTCGGAGGCCATCTCGAAGGCCACAGTGGGTATCACACCATTTTCATTCCAAGTCATGAAGGAACGGCGCGGGCCGTTGTGGCTGACGCCGAAGTTGACCATCAGATCGGGCGACGTGACCGCCTTGGGATTGCCCCTCTCGTAATACCAGAACATATTGCAAGCGACATAAACGTCGGAGCGAGGCAGGTAATATTTTCTCACCAGCCCAAAGAGCTCGATCATCGCGAGCACGTGGAAATGCGTCTCGGCCATAGGCTTGCCGTCCGATGAGGGGTAGCGAACACCGTCGATAATGTCGGGAGACGACTTCGGTGTATTCTTGATCTTGGCTACGGCCGGCATGGAAGAACCTCCGTTTGGGTATTTCCATTATGCCAAAAGAAAAGCGGCCCCTCAAGAGGGGCCGCTTTCGCTTCGGGGGTGTTCGGCATCGGTCAGTCGTTGCTGCCGTCGTGGATCATCGGTTCGAGTTCCTTGGTGTTCCGTTCGACGGCCAGCACGATCGTGCGCTCTTCGACGCCGTCGGCGGAAGCCGCCACCGAGGGGATGATCTGCCGGCCATCGGGGAAGCTGTAGCGCATCGTGAAGGTGCCATCGGGCCGCAGCTTGACCGGTTCGCCCTGAAGGGTCACGCGGGCACCCGGTTCGGTACGGCCGAAGACGATCAGTTCTGCATCGAGCACGAAAAAGAATTTGCGATCCTTCGGAGCCGTGTATGCCCCCGAGCCGAAGCTCGACAGGGTCGGCGAGCCAAGCGGCCGGCGCAGGCGCTCTTCCATGAACTGCTTGAGGATCATGCTGTCGCCGGCGGTCGGGTCGTAGCCGCTGGACATGGCATAGATGCGGTCGGCCTGCTTCGAATCGAGATCGGCCCAGTTTTCGTCGATGCTGTCGCTGACGCCGGCTTTCGGAGTCGAAACGATGTTCGAGCGGGCGATAACGTAGAACTGACCGCGCTTGGAGACATAGCCGATATCGACGCGGTACGACTTGGGCGGTTGCGATACCTCGATGTACCAGTTGTTGCAGCCGCCGTGGATTTCGATGTCGCGGATCACGAGTTCCGCGGTGCTGGTGGTGTCGGCCGCGCTGACGTCGCAGAGGCGGATGATCGGCTTCGAGCCGTGCCAGTCCTGCCCGAGGGCCGCTTCAGCCCGTTGGACCGATTGGTGCGTCAATTCCCAGTAGGCATGCAGCCAGAATGGGTCGCGCACCATGCAGACGATGCGATCTTTGCCATAACCGTTGGGCAGGTTCTTGGGCATCTTGGCCGAGAGGTCGCGGGTGGGCACACCCATCTCGAACTTGCTGCGGCCAACGGTTTCCTGTGCGGACGGAGCTTCGGCAGTGGTATCGCGGGCTGCCGTGCGTTGAGGCCTGACTTTAACGCCGTTGGCAATGGCTTTACCATTGGCGACGGGCTTACCTGCCGCGGCGCGGGCCGCGGGAACCGGAACAGCTTTGACGACAGGAACGCGGGCAGCGGGAACGGCTTTCCGGGGAGCAGCGACAGGCACGGCGATCGGCTTGGCCTTATCGGCTTTCGCCTTCTCCCGCTCTGCAGCCTTCTTTTTGTCCGCGCGAAGGATGGCCTTGACGAGGTCTTCTTTTTTCAGGGAGGTGAAACCGGCAACACCCAGCGATTTGGCTTTGTCGGCAAGTTGGTTCTTGCTTAGTAGGTTCAACTGATCGAGGGTCATGCGAGGGTTCTCCGTCCTTCACCGTCTGGCACGAGGCCAAGAGCCGGCGGACAGGCCTGACATCCTTGCCGGGATATTGACTCGGGAAAATCCCATCCTGAGCCTTTTTAACTTATCGGTTAAATGCGACTTCACGATCCAGCGAAACAACTGCGATGATCGGCAAAACCGCATCGGCTACCCGACTCGGCCCAGCCCACATCACTCCAGCAATTGCCGTCAAAATGCTTGGAATGATTGAACGAACGATAGAAAGTACCGCTTCCCCGCTTCGACTCACGATCTCGGCAGGCTCGCTTCGGCCAGGCCCTTGTTCTCAACCTGCAAATTCCACCTAAACGTTGCGGGGGTCGGACTTTATGGGGAGGGTTACCACTCGGAGCACGAGAACAAACTTCGGTGAATTCGTCGTTCACTCTCAAAGCACTGGAGTTATCCTAAAAAATACGACATTCGTTGTCAATCATAAAACCCCCGCTGTTGCAAGTGAAAACTCAATGGGACTTTCTTCTCACTCCCGACTTTCAGCTGACGCGACTAATTTCGCAATTGGTTTCGGATCTCTCGCGAACTGACTCAGAGCGGCGCACGCCGCACCGCCGGCGCGATACAATGCTAATTCAGTGTCCCCCGGCAGCAAAGCACGGTTCGTCGGTCGAGCGAACTGCAGCGGAGGAAGCGTGGTGAACAGTTCGTTTCCGCCGTGTCCGCAACCGCCGGATTGGAAGATCGATTGGACGACGCTCGACACGTTTCCGTGGATCCGCGATCTGCAAGGCTGTCCGCAGAACCCCGTCCGTCATGCCGAAGGCGATGTCTGGACCCACGTGCATATGGTGTGCGAAGCGATGGCCGCCCTGCCGGCCTGGCGAGCGTTGCCAGATGCCGAGCGGCAGATCGTTTTCACTGCCGCTCTGTTGCACGATGTCGCCAAGCCGGTCTGCACGCGCATTGAAGCGGATGGTTCTATTTCGTCGCGCGGCCACTCCTGGCGGGGTGCCGTGCGGGCTCGGCAGATACTCTGGCGGCTGAACGTCCCTTTCCCGCAGCGGGAGCAGGTGGCAGCCATCGTTCGCCATCATCTCGTGCCTTTCTTCCTCACCGAGAGCGAGAACCCGCATCGCATGGCCGTCGAGGTAAGCCAGACCACCCGTTGCGATTGGCTCGGACTCATGGCGGAATCTGATGCTCGTGGCCGGATCTGCCCTGATCCGAATCAGATTCTTGGCCAGATCGAGCACTTCCGCCGCTTGTGTGCGGAAATCGGTTGCCTGAATCAGCCGCACGACTTCGCGTCGGACCATGCTCGCTTCGCCTATTTCCGCGATGGGGCTCTATCGCTCGATGCCGCTCCCGAGGCTGACTTTTCTTCGGAAGTGATCCTCATGTCCGGCCTGCCGGGAGCGGGCAAGGATTACTGGATCCGCCGGCATATGCCCGAACGCGATCTCATCAGCCTCGACGCGTTAAGGATCGAGATGGGGGTCGCTCCCTCGGACCAGCAGGGGATCGTCCTTCAGAAGGCGAGAGAGATTGCCGTGCAGCATTTTGCCGCCCGGCGATCGTTCATCTGGAACGCGGCTAATCTGAGCCGGCACGTCCGCAACGAATGCGTCCGCTTCTTCCACGAAAACGGCGCTCGCGTTCGTATCGTCTACGTCGAAGCATCGCCTGACCGGCTCTTCAGTCAGAATCGGCAACGCCGACGAAAAGTGCCCGAATCCGTCATCGAACGCCTCCTCGATCGCTGGGAAGTGCCCGACCGTACCGAAGCGCACCAGATCGACTTTTACACTTGAACGTCCGCGTTTCGACGGGCACAATTTGCAAGTTGGGCACATCAGTTGCGATGCGTCAGACGTTACTGTCCGATTAGGTTTTTCGTACCTGCAACCCGGCTGTTCTCCCATGAATCCCAGCGTTCTCGATACCGTGCGCGACATTACACAACCGCCTTCGCTGGTCGGCCTGCTGCTGCTGTTCGCCTGTGTTGGCGTTGGCTTCGGTCTGCTCGAAACCCTTCGGCCCGCGGTCAGGCGACGTTGGGTTCGGCCGGGACTGCTTGTGGATGTTACCTACTGGTTCTTCACGCCGATCTTTACCAAATCGCTCACGACATTGCTTATAGTGGCCGCGGCCTTTGCCCTCTATTTGCCGCTCGGCTGGCCATTGACGACCGAGGCGCTCGATGGTTTTGGACCGGTTCGCGAACAACCGCTTTGGCTTCAAGTGCTCGAGATGCTCATCATTGCCGACTTCATCGGCTACTGGATTCATCGACTGTTTCACGGCGAGCGGCTTTGGAAGGTTCATGCGGTGCATCACAGCCCGACGCAACTCGATTGGCTGTCGGCCTACCGCATGCATCCGTTCAACGATGCGGTCGCCCGCATCGCCCAGGTGATGCCGCAGCTGCTTTTAGGCTTCTCGCCGAAGGTACTGATCCCCTACGTCCCGTTTATCGTGCTTTATGTGGTGTTTCTGCACTCGAACGTCCGCTGCCCATTCGGCTGGTTCCGCTTTGTGCTCGTCAGCCCCGCCTATCATCGCTGGCATCACACCAGCGACGAAGAGGGGCTCGATTGCAATTTTGCCACCATGTTCCCCATCTGGGACATCGCGTTCGGCACCTGCCACATGCCCACCGACCGCGAACCGATCAAGTTCGGCGTGAAGGATAATGCCGTCCCGCTCAGCTTCGTCGGCCAGATGCTGCACCCGTTTGGCTGGAATCGCGAGCCGGCCCAGGCCGATATGCTTGAAGGTCGCCTGCCGGAAGTCTCGCACTTTGCCGCTTCGGGTCGCGACATCAATCTCGAGACGGCCGGATGTCAGATGTGTTTGCCGGAAAAGTCGTCCTGGTAACGGGTGCTTCCTCCGGCATCGGCAGGGCGATTGCACAGCAACTCGGCACGAGGCACGCTCGGGTCGGCCTGATCGCCCGTCGTCAAAATCTGTTGGATGATCTCGGCAACGATCTGAAGTCGCGGGGAGCCGTTTCCGCGACGGCGATGGCCGACGTGGCCGACCGCGATGGCCTCCGTAAGGCGATCCACTCGATTCGCGAACAACTCGGACCGATCGACATCCTGATTGCCAATGCCGGGGTCGGTACGCCCACGCTGCTCGATCCCGTCAATATCGCGGATGTCGAACTGATGATTCGCGTCAATCTGCTCGGGGCGATCTATTCCATCGAAGCGGTGCTGCCGGATATGCTCGATCGCCGCAACGGCCAGTTGGCGGCCGTGTCCAGCTTGGCCGCGTTCAAGGGCCTGCCCGGCGAGTCGGGCTATTGCGCTTCAAAGGCGGCGCTGAACGTCTATATGGAGGGATTGCGAATCCAACTTCGCGGATCCGGGGTTGCCGTCACGGTGGCCTGCCCGGGATTCGTGAAAACGCCGATGACCGACGTGAATGATTTCCCTATGCCGTTCCTGATGACGGCAGAGCGTGCGGCCGAGCATATTCTGTGGGCTATCCGCCGACGCAAAAAAATGTACCGCTTCCCCCGCCCGACGTCGTTCCTGACCCGTCTGCTAGGCTGCATGCCCGACTGGCTGGTGGCCCGCACAATGAGCGACTACAACGAGAAGCCGCCCATGAACGATTTGAGCAAATGATGCGGGCGAATATCAGTTCGGGATGCTCGCTAACGGTGTTCGTCACTTCTTCCCGCCACCACCGACGGTCAACTCGGTGATGGTCAACTCGCCGACGGCATTGAAGGTCACGGCCATGCCTGCTTTCAGCGCGCCGCTGGCGAATGCTTCCTTTCCGGTCAAGGTTTTCCTCGTGCCGCCGTCGTTGATGATGACCTTGGCGTCGTCCTTCAGGAAGTATTCCTTGTCGGTCAGTTCTTTCTTCTTCTTGGCGACGATCAGCATGTTGATGGTGATCGAGCCGGCTTTGGCATCCAGCTTGGCAATGGTGCCATTGTTCCCGCCCTTCTGGGCCGAGATGATCTGCGGATCGGACAGGATCAACAAGAACCCCGCCACAAGCACCAAGCCAAGTGGTAAACGCATGAGAGTAGTTCCTTGTTCCGGGTTCCGAGTTTCGTCTTTCCAATAGGCAACATGATGGTCGAATCGGGCACGCGATGCCATCGTAAACTGCCGTTCAACTCGGAACTCGGAACTCGGAACTACTATTGCTCACTGATCTCCGAAGTCGATGGGCCAGTTCATGCCGCAGGTGAAGCCGCCATCGACGTAGAGAATCTGCCCGGTCATGAATGCGGATGCTTCGCTGGCGAGGAAAATGGCGGTGCCGACCATGTCGTCGGGCACTCCCATGCGGACGAGCGGGGTATTAGCCTTGCCCCAGTCCTTCATTGTCGGCTGCGACCAGAGCTTGCGCGTCAGATCGGTCAGAATGAAGCCGGGAGCGATAGCGTTGACGCGGATGCCCTTGGGCCCCCATTCCATCGCGAGTGCTTTCGTCATCTGCCCCAGGGCCGCCTTGCTCATGACGTAGGGGACAACGCCTTTCACCGGTCGGTCGTTGTTCAGCGAGACGACGTGAATCTGGTTTCCTTTCCCCTTCATCAGCATTTCTCTGCCGACTTCCTGAGCGAGCAGGAACGCTCCCTTCTGATTAATATCGACGATAAAGTCGTAGTCGTCTTCGCTCAACTTTTCGCTCAGCATCCTGCGATTCACCCCGGCCACGTTGAGAAGCACGTCGATCCGGCCAAACTGCTTAACGGTGTCGGCCACCAGCTTGCGGATGTCGTCCGGCTTGGCGACATCGCAGATCAGAGGAACAACTGGCCGACCGGCCCTGGCGATCTCGATGGCCGTCTTTTCGAGGGTGTCGCGGTCGCGGCCGGTGATGATGACCGTCGCATCGCGCTGCGCGAAGCCCTCGGCAATCGCCCGGCCGATGCCGCGACTGCCGCCGGACACGAGTACCACCCGATCGGCGACGGAGAAAAGTGTGTCGGACATAAGAATTTCCCGTCTTGTGAAAGAGTGCCGCGGAGAGTCACGAAGACGTCGCCACAGATAAAATCAGAATGAATACAGGATAAGAACATCCCTCCTCCTATCCTGTATTCATTCTGATTTAATCTGTGCCTGGTTTGCGTCTTTTCTTCGGAATCAGGGGCCCTTTTTGCGGGCCAGCACGAGGAAACATCCGTTGTCTTCCGGTTCAACTTTGCGGTCGCTGCAGATGCCGGCTCCGACACACGCAATATCGTGCATTCACCCTTCCTCGGCCGACGGTGCTGCCGCCTGTTGCTTCGCGAAATCGATGGCATCCTGGGGGGACGTGATGACGCCTTCCAATTGCGCATCGCGCATCGCATCGAGCAGTATCTTGTACAGAGGCCCCGGCGGGATTCCAAGGTGGGCCAGATCATTCCCGGTGATCAGCGGCGCCGGGTTGAGCAGCTCCGCAGGTGTCTCCCGCAGAACGCGCTCGCAGAATTCGACGTGTGCTGTCGGCTTGCCGGTCGCCAGCGAGTCTGCCCGGTGCAGGGCCAGCAACTCGCCGATGCCCGGATGCACCAGAATCCTCTTCAGTCGGCTCTGTCGCATGATGGGGGCATCGCACAGGTACTGGTGCTTTTCAACCAGCCATTCAATGCGAGAGGTCTCCACATTGGCGAGCTTGAACCGATGGCAGATGTCGCCCGCCATGCGCTTGCCGATATGCTCGTGCCCGTGAAATGTCAGCTTCTCGGCCGTGCGGCCCGCGGTGCGCTTCTTGCCGATGTCGTGCAGCAAGGCGGCGAACGCCAGCGGAAAAGAAATCGGCCCAGGCCCAGGCCAGGTCGGGCCGTCGAGGGTCGCAAGCACCTTGAGCACATGCTGCCACAGGTCGCCGGTCGGCGCGTCGGGCGGGCCCTGCGGCAGGCCGATCATCTCGTTGACTTCGGGCAGCAGCGGGCGAAGCAGACCAAGTTCTTCCAGCAACCGTAAGCCGTGTGCCCGGCGGGGATGCACCAGCAATCGGCGGAGTTCGTCCGCCACACGCTCGGCACTCACCACGGTGATTTGCCCGGCCATCGCCTGGATGGCGGCGGCGGTCGCCACGTCGATGGCGAGGTCGAAGCGAGTCGCCATGCGCACTGCCCGCAGCAGGCGCAGTTTGTCTTCGGTGAAGCGTTCGAGCGGGTTGCCGATTGCCCGCAGCGTGTGCGCTTTCAGGTCGGCCTGACCGCCGACGTGGTCGATGAGTTTTTCATCGAGCGGGTCGAAGAACATGCCGTTGATGGTGAAGTCGCGACGTTGGGCATCTTCCGCAGCGGTGGAGAAAGCAATCGAATCGGGTCGTCGGCCGTCGCTGTAGGATCCGTCGTTTCGAAAGGTGGCGACCTGAACCTTGTGCGGACGCGGGCCGAGCACTTCGACCACGCCGAAACTCAACCCCACGGCGATCGTCCGGCGGAAGAGATGCTGAACCCGTTCGGGGGTCGCGTCAGTGGCCACGTCGTAGTCGGCGGGGGTCAGGCCGAGCAGTTCGTCGCGCACGCAACCGCCCGCCCAGTAGGCGACATGCCCGGCATCGTGCAGCCGGCGAACAACATCGGTTGCGAATTCACGTTCGGTCATGATTCGAGAGTGCGGGACAATCCCGATGAGCGTGTCGGGGCGAAATCAGATACTGCCGAGCAATTCATCCCAGGAGCGAACTTCGGCGATCCGATCGGAAAGGACTTCGAGCTTCGGCACGTCGTGAATTTCCAGAAGTCGTGACTCGACTTCCGGGGGCACATTGCCGAACCGCTTACGCCCGAAGCGCAGCAGCGAGATTTGCAAGCCTTGCTCAAGCCCTTGAGAAAGGCCTTGAGAAAGGCCTATTTCCATACCTTTTTCCATCGCGCGGTCATAAGTTGTTTTGTTCATCGCATGCACCCTTCTTATTGGAACTTCTGTGAGAAATTGCTCGATCTCGCCGCGCTGTTTCTCCTCGAGCGGCAAGTATGCTTCGACGCATTCGCCCAGTAAAAAATTTTGTGCCGATCAAGCGGTGACTTGGCGAGCTTGGTCAGCGCCTCTTTGCCCAACTCGGCGACCTTGTCCTTCGGGATCTTCATCAGGGCCGACAAGGCAACGCCCAGCCAGTTGTCGCCGGCGGCATATTGTAACCCATCGAGGCCGGGCAAACCAACGTAGAGATACTGGAAGCTCAGCGTCTCCAGCTCCCAGAAACGTTCGGAAAATGTATCGACGCCGATTCCGTCGAGGCCCACCTTCAGGAAAATGACAATCGGCAGCACAGGAAGTTCGTACCGGTCGCGCAGGTGGATGTAGTAACGTGCCAGTCGCGGCTTAATGGATGTTGTCTTGTCCGCTGATTCGATCTCGATGTGAACGAGAGCCAGCCAGCCTTCGGGGTCGCTCCCTTCCACCGGGAGCAAGGTCGGCACACGAGCGACGAGATCGAGATGATACCGTGCCCCTTCCGGCGGGTCCGGCAACAGCTCTTTGTCGAGCCACTCGACGTTCGACAGATCGAGTCGCTCGGCCCATTCAACAAAAAACAGGCGCAGGAAGTCCCCGAAGAACTCCCGAATCAACGACTTAAACCGTTGATCGTGATCCATCATGTCACCTCGGAAGCCACCGTCAGTGGCTTGACCCAAACCAAGAGCATGTTTCGACCGTACTTACGGACGTCCCAGTTTTCGGGGTCGGGAAGTTTGTCTTCGGGGAAGCCGAGTTCGCCCTGAACCGTCACGGTTGAGTCTTCGGGCACCTTGTCCATCAGCAACCTGACCATGGTCAGGAAGTCGTCGAGGCGATGTTCCAAGTCGGCAAACGGCGGGCTCAGGAAGACGTTCACCGGTCCTGCCGGGGGCAACCAGCGCTCGGCCCAGCGGTAGACATCGACCTTCAGGACAAGGCCGACCCGTTCGATTTCGAACTTCTTGAGATTCTTGGAAATGTCCGCCGCGAGCCGATTGTCGCGTTCCAGAAAGACGGCCTCGGTGGCACCGCGGCTGATCGCCTCCATGCCGTTGGCCCCCGTACCGGCAAACACGTCGAAAAACGGTCGTTGCGGCACGGAATTGCCCAAAATACTGAAGAGTGCTTCGCGCACCATCTGCGGCGTAGGCCGAAGGTCTTCGTGGACAACGCAATCGAGCCTCCGCCCGCGCAATGTCCCCGCCACGATGCGAAGTTGAGTACGGATGTGTTCCATGATCGTATTGTATCACCGACCCGTAAAAATCGAGATGCATCGAGCGGGGCCGCGTCAGCGCCCCGTGTACGCACTCGGGGCGCTGACGCGACCCCGCTCGAAATGCGATCATTGTCCGCTCGCCGGCTGCTTCCTGCATATCCTGATGACGACCACGTACAACCCGCCCGCGGGAGATGACTGCATATGCCCACCTACGAACAAGCGAATCGGCCGCTCCGCATCAAGACCCCGCTGGGAGCCGATGCGGTTCTCCTGACCGATATGTCCGGCAGCGAGGCAATTTCAACCTTGTTCAGCTACTCGCTGGAAATGATGGCCCCGGTCGATAAGCCGGTCGATTTCAGCAAGATCCTCGGCCAGGCGGTCACAATCGAGATCGATCATCCGAACGGCGAGACGCGGCATTTCCACGGGCATATCAATCGCTTCTCCCAGGGCGGCCGCGACCAGGAGTTCATCCGCTACAGCGCGGAGATGGTGCCGCAGTTGTGGTTCCTGACCAAGCGCACGCAAAGCCGGATCTTCCAGCACATCACCGTGCCGAACATACTCAAGAAGGTTCTCGAGGGCCTGAAGGTCGATTTCGAGATCCAGGGAACCTTCGAACAGCGCGATTACTGCGTCCAGTACCGCGAGAGCGACTTCGACTTCGCGGCCCGGCTGACGGAAGAAGAAGGCATCTACTGGTACTTCAAGCACGGCGAGAACGAACATCGCATGGTGCTCGGCAACACGCCGCAGTCCCATGCCGATCTGCCGATCGACAAAAAGCTGATCTACGAAGAGCTGGGCGGGGGCAATCGCGAAGAATTACGCATCACTTCTTGGCAAAAGACGCAGGAGATCCGCTCGGGTAAAGTTGTTTTGTGGGACCACTGTTTCGAACTGCCGCACAAGCATCTCGAGGCCGACAAGCCGATCACCGAGTCGGTACAGGTGGGCAGCATTGCCCACAAGCTCAAGCTTGCCGGCGTCGACAAGCTCGAACTGTATGACTTCCCCGGCGGCTACGCTCAGCGCTTCGACGGCATTGATCGCGGCGGCGGCGAGCGGCCTTCGGACGTGCAGAAGATCTTCGGCGACAATAAGCGCACGGTCAACTTGCGCATGCAGGAAGAAGCGGCACTCGCGCTGCAACTGCACGGCGAAAGCGATTGCCTGCAGATGGGTTCGGGCTTCAAGTTCACGCTCGAACGCCATTTCGATGCCGACGGTGATTACGTGCTGACCGAAGTGTCGCACGAGGCGAAGGTGGGCCCCAACTACCGGGCCGGCGAAGGCGAGCAGCTGAAATACTCGAACAGCTTCACCTGCCTGCCGTTGGCCGTGCCATTCCGCCCGCAGCGAACCACCTATCGGCCCACTGTGTACGGATCGCAGACGGCCGTTGTCGTCGGCCCCCAGGGCGAAGAAATTTTCACCGACAAGTACGGGCGAATCAAGGTCCAGTTCCACTGGGACCGTGAAGGAAAGAACGATGCGGACAGCTCGTGCTGGATCCGCGTGGCCAGCATGTGGGCCGGCCGCAGCTGGGGCATGATCCACCTGCCGCGCATCGGGCAGGAAGTCGTCGTCGATTTCCTCGAAGGTGATCCGGATCAGCCGATCGTCGTCGGCAGCGTTTACAACGCCGAGATGATGCCGCCCTTCCCGCTGCCAGCTAATAAAACGCAGAGTGGCATCCAGACACGCTCCAGCCCGGGCGGCGGCGCGAGCAACTTCAACCAGATCCGCTTCGAGGATAAAAAAGGTTCCGAGCAGCTGCACATCCACGCGGAGAAGAACCAGGATATCGAAGTCGAAAACGACGAGACGCACACCGTCGGCCACGACCGCACCAAGACCATCGGCCACGACGAAACCACGCACGTCAAGCACGACCGCACCGAGACCGTCGATAACAACGAAACGATCACGATCGGCAACAACCGCACGGAGAAAGTCGTTTCGAACGAATCGATCTCCATCGGAATCAACCGCGACATCGTCGTCGGCAAGAACGAGACCGCCACCGTCGCCATGATGCGCACGCACACGGTCGGCATCAACGAGGCCATCGCCATCGGTGCGGCCCAGGAGACGGTCGTCGGCGCGTTCCGCTCGGTCAGCGTGGGCGCGTATCAGACGATCCAAGTCGGCGGAATACAGAGCATCACGGTGGGCGCTTCGCAATCGACCACCGTGGGCAGCAACGATTCGCTCACGGTGGGCGGCAACCGCGTCGACCAGATTGCCAAGGATCACAGCGAAGCCGTGGGCGGCAAGCGAACCGCCGCGATCAAAGAGGACGATACGACCACCGTCGGCAAGAACGTCGTCATCGAGGCGGGCGATTCGATTACGTTCAGGACGGGCGACGCCAGCATTACGCTGAAGAAGGACGGCACGATCACGGTCAAGGGAAAGGACATCACCTGCGATGGCTCGGGCCAGATCAACGTGAAGGCCGGCAAGAACATCGTCATGAAGGGCCAGAAGATATTGCAGAATTGAGCGGGCTATTTCGAGCGAACGAATATTCGCAGGTCGCCGACCGGGCAGATCTGGTCGAACTGAAAGTGCTGCAACGTCTTCAGGACCAGCTCGGCATCCGCCTGGTTGTTGCCGAATTCGAAGTAGATTTTCGAATCTTCGACGAGGCAGTAGATGCCGTTGATCGCCTGCACTTTCATGCGGGCAGGTTGAATTCGCACGTTGTTGAAGCCGAGCCCGACGTTGCGCGGGGCGTTGCCGTTCGAGAAATAGATCGGGAAGTTGCCTTTGCCGATAAAGACCACCTCGTTGATGCGGGCATCCTGCACGACGCGCAGGGCTTCGCGGGCTCGGGACAGGTCCGGCCCGTAGTGGGCCACAACGTCCTTGCCGTGCCGCAGCATCCAGCCATCCGATTCGCGCACCAGTTCGATTCGCCTCGAATCGAGCGGCTGCCGGGTGCCGACGAAGCCCACATCCGGGATCATCAGCCCATTCTGAGCGACCGCCTGGGCAATTTCGCGCGTGATCGGCGGACCTTTCAGTTCCGGGGCGCGGGCGTAGGCATCCACTGTCAGGTATGTCATTACGGGGGTCGGTAACCCGATCAAGCCGAGCTGGTTGAAGCCGTGCTTGCGGATCACGCCCAACGCCAGTTCGCAAGCGTCGCGCTGGGTGCCGAAGTTGTAGAGCAGCATCCGATCGTCGCGAAGGATCCATGCCCCCGCGACATTCTCGGCCGTCAGCATGCGCGCGTTAAAGGGGATGACGTTTTTGACGGCCAGGCCGCCCTTGCTTGCCTCGTTGTCGTTGAGCCAGAATTCGAACGCAGGGGTCGAGCCCGGCACGGTGCCGTACTGCGTGAAGTGCAGATCGCGCACCAGCCGCATCGCTTCCTGGGCCTCGCGCTCGTGAGCGCCAAAGTCCTTGAGCAGCTTGCCGCTGCCCGACAGTTGCCAGCGACCGTCCACACGCTTCAGCGTGAGTTGCTCGGACTCGAAGCGAGTCATTTCCAACCCGTGGACCGGGACAGCGTCGTTCGCGAGGGCCG
>Ga0105048_10008352_pt1 | contig 16573 bp, 14 predicted proteins | sample MAT05_FD_78382 | JGI IMG/M metagenome (GOLD analysis project Ga0105048, IMG submission 78382) | Freshwater microbial communities from Lake Fryxell liftoff mats and glacier meltwater in Antarctica - MAT-05 | ecosystem: Environmental > Aquatic > Freshwater > Ice > Liftoff microbial mat | place...
AAATTAGATGCGAAATTTTTTTTATCTAAGTCATCCCATTTCCCAGCCTTTGCGGCAGGGAGGTTTGCGTGCACTCTTGTGCATATTCGGGGAAATATTTAATCACAATCGCCTACCAAAATCTGTTAATCATGAAAGGCTTGTTTTGCCAATACTGTAAAAGTAGTTGTCTTCGCTTTGCGCAAATCATTTTACCAATTTGTACAGCATAACAATTCGTATGAACACCCTAGAAATATTTTGATGGGCACAATGTTATTGCAATAAATTATGTTATATATGTATACCAAATTTAAAGTTATTGTAGAATGAAAATGTTGAATAGAAAAATATTTTAGATTCTATTAAATACATTTACTTTAAACAAAAAAGAGACAGCCACTATTTTAAAAATAGGCGTTACATAGGATTCTTTTAGTCATGGCCATTGGCCTGTTACAGTTATTGTGGTGTGAAAAAGTGCTGCGGTATGAGCACAATAGATGCATGGTTTTATTCGTATTTATTATCAAGTAAAAAAAATGATATTAAATATTAAAAAAAAAATAATTAATTAAAAATAAAATATAAAAAATCAAGTTATTTATACTAGATAAAATTGTAATCTATTCAAGTAAAAGTATTGTACACTCTATAAAAAGATTTGATTTAAAAACGGAATATTCTCGCAATTGCTATGATTGCCTTGGACAGCTCTAATTATTGTTTAAAAAACCAAAAAAAAAAGGAAGGAAAACAAAACATGGCAGGAAGTAACATTACCACGCGGCAAAAGATGATTAACATGATGTATTTGGTGTTAACCGCACTTTTGGCACTGAACGTGTCAAAGGAAATTATCAAGGCATTTAATTTGATGGAAAACTCGTTGGCAACATCTGCCGCGAACATTGTCCGAAAAAACGAAAGTATTAAAATGGCAATTGCAAGTGAGGCCAATGAAAATTCATCTGCACGAGCTGCTATCAAACAGTATGATGATTTGCATGCAATAGTAAGTCGCCTATTGGGCAAAATTGCTGCTGTAAAAAAAGATTTACTCGCACTCACAGACGGCAGGGTAGCGGGTGCCAAGGGAGAGTTGGTGAAAGGTGGACTGAATGAGTTGACCCAAGGAGACAACATGGAAGTTCACGGCAATTATTTTATGAAACAAGACGGGGGTAAAAACGGCAAAATATTGCAAGCTGCAATAAATACAACCCGACAAGGAATGATAGAAATTCTTGACCGTGCAATTGCCGATCCTTTGCTGGGTGGAAAAAATGAGTACACAAAGAGAGTTTTACTCCAACGAAAAGCATCCATTGAAGAGAAATGTGCGCTGGTTGCTGCGGATAATAAAACCCCAGAAGGAAAACAGCAGAGTTGGGTAACCATGTATTTGGAAAATTCGCCTTTGGCAGGCGTTTTCGCAATTTTAACCAAAGTAGAAAATGATGCTTTAACATTAGAATCTGAGATAGCTTCTGTGTTGGCTGAATCTGTGGGGGCAAAAAATGCATTGGATAGCGTTATACCTGTAATTAGGGCATCTACAAGTGCTATTTTAACAAATCAAACCTATGAGGCGGAAATTGTCCTTGCGGCATACGATTCCAAATCAGACTTTAAAATGACGGTAAACGGAAGCCCTATAGAAGTGAGCAATGGCAAAGGCATATACAGAGCCAGTAGCAGCAATCCAGGTGAATATTCCTTTAAAGTGGGTATAAATGTTCCTCAGCCAGGCGGGGGCGTAAAGGAAATAACCCAAGAAGGGAAATATTCTGTATTTGCACCCTCAGCGGCTATTTCTGCAGATGAATTGAATGTGATTTATGAAGGATTGCCAAATCCATTGAGTATATCTGTGGCAGGCGTAAACCCCAATGATGTTTTTGTGAATATTGCATCTTCTAGTGGCGATATAAATTTGCAAAAAATAGGACCTGGCAAGTTTAATGCTTTATGTCCAACACGAAGGGGAAATGATTTTGTGGTGCAAGTGACGGCAAAAATAGGCGACCGAATTTTACCCATGGGTTCTAAAAAGTTTAGAATTAGACGTGTTCCTCCTCCACAATTTATGCTTGGCCCTTATGATTTTGCATCTCCAATCAAAGATGTAGCTATTCATGTTCAACATAGTGTTTCTGCCGTAATGCCAAATTTTGTATATGAAAGTGTTAGGTTTACAATTCAGAGTTACCACTGCATGGTTATAACCAAGAGAAATGAAATTTTTGAGGCCAGGTCACTCAATAATACCACATCTGCAATCGCGGGGATTTTGTCAAAATTAAAGCCGGGTGATAGAATTAGTTTTGACGAAATAATAGCCATTGGGCCAGGTGGGGTTCACAGACTAGCCAGCGTCATAGCTTTAATTTACTAAATTAAAAAAGTAGGAGAAATAAAACATGAAAAATTTAATCGTATTAATATTAAATATCGCATCGGTTGGATTTGCATCTGCCCAATGGTTTACCCCAGAAAGCGGGGTTAGTGGGGCAGCTTCTGACGCAACAGGGGGCGCAGGTGCTGTTAGATCTGTGTGTAGCTTGCCTTTGGCGCCGCAGTATCTATATTGCCAACAATTGTAGCACATTTAATTGGAACGAGGTATGACGATTCTGCAGTACCGCATTACGAACTTCCACTTACCCCAGGTGTTGGCCGGCCTGTTATGGATCAAGCTGTTGGTGTTCCCTATCCTTACTTGCGTGAGGCGGATGTTAAATACAAAAAACGAATCTGGCGGAGAATTGATACGCGCCAAAAAATGAACAAATCATTCACCTGGCCTGGTCAGCCAATTACAAAAGTATTTTACGAATTTGCCACCAAAGGCAATGTAAAGGCATACCAAAATGATTCGTTCTCTAGCATCTACACTCCGGGTGAAGCCTACCTTCGGGGATATGAGTTTATCCCTATCATTTTACCAAATCCAAATAACCCTGATGATGAAACGGATTTAATAGATTCATTTGTAATAGAAATTTTTCGATGGGAAAAGATTGTCAAGTTCGAAGTGGTGGAAGATTGGATTTTCGACTATAAACTTTCAGAATTTACCCCGCGTATCATTGGCATTGCCCCGTTGATGACCAAATGCATAAATGGCATGACGATAGATGTACCTTTGTTTTGGTTGAAAATGGACGATTGCCGTGCTACACTTGCCAAAAGTGAGGTATTTAACCGGCAAAATGATGCCATGCGCATAAGTTGGGATGACTTGTTTAACCACTATAGATTGTTTGATAGTTACATTGTAAAACAGAGTTATTACAACAATTTGTATTTAAATCAAATGCCAGAATATATGCAGGATGGATTGGCCGCATTGCTAGAAGCTGAAAACATTAAAAGCGATTTGTTTATTTTTGAACATGATGTTTGGGAAGATTGAGATAGAGTAAACCTTAAACTTAAAAATCTCACCAGAAATGGTAGGATTTTTTTTTAACCCCAAAATTACAGTTTAAATGTTGTAATGGCGTGTGTTTGAAAAGATTAAAACTGATTTCTTGAAGGTGAGACTTTGTTTTTCGCGAAATTCTCACTACTTTTGCCCTTCGTTTTGAAAAACGCAAATCCTATTTTAGATGAATTTAACATTGAATTCGTAAAGCTGAAAGACGGGATTCATGCATTTCAATACGCGATTGGTAAACAGTTCTTTGAAGCATTTGAAAATACAGAAGTTCTAATTGCAGAGGTTGAAACGCAGGCTTTGTTGGAAAAACAACAACAAATGATGCACATCGATTTGACAATGAAAGGGACGGTTGGTGTAACATGTGGACGTTGTCTGGAAGTTATAGATATGCCTATTGATACAAAATATAGGCTTATCATTAACATTCGGGACGAGGAAAGGGTAGACCCAGAAGCTGAGTATGAAATGATTTATATAAAGCCGAACGCTATATCTATAAATGTTGCCCAAGCTGTATATGAAACAATATTGCTGGATGTTCCTATGATACGCAATTGCGATTCGTTGGTGATAAAACCATGTAATAATGAAATGCTAGAAAAACTAGAAAAATTGAAACATAACGGAGAAGGAGAGTCTGATCCGAGATGGGATATATTAAAGGACTTATTAAAATAAAGAAAAATGGCACACCCAAAACGAAAAATATCGAAAACTCGACGTGACAAACGCCGTACACATGACAAAATTGTAGCGCGTCCGATGATTGCGGATTCAGTAACAGGAGATATATCCCTTTACCACAGGGTAAATCTTGAAACTGGAATGTACCGCGGTCAGAAGGTTATGAAGGGTCGTAACGAAGCTTAAGCATGAGGATTGGCATAGATGCCATGGGCGGAGACTTTGCTCCGCTAGAAGCTGTAAAAGGCGCGGCATCTGCGGCTGCATTGCATCCTTCATGGAAGTTGATTTTGTTTGGAAAATCAGCAGAAATTGCGGCGGTTTGCGAATCTGAAAATATTACAACAGATTTATTTGAAATCGTTGATTGCCCAGAAGTTATTGAAATGAGTGAGCATCCTGTAAGGGCGTTTGCTTCCAAACAAAACAGCAGTATTTTTGTGGGTTTTAAGGCATTAGCTGCCCAAGAAATTGATGGATTTATAAGCGCAGGCAACACTGGCGCCATGTTGGTTGGTTCGTTGCAAACTGTAAAGGCCATTGAAGGTGTTTCTCGTCCATGTCTTACCTCTATCGTACCGCGTATGAACAACCATCCCGGTTTGTTGCTGGATGTGGGTGCAAATGCCGAAGTGAAACCAGAGCATTTACAGCAATTTGGTATTTTAGGTTCTATATATTACAAAGCCGTATTTAAAGTTGCTGAGCCCAAAGTGGGCTTATTGAACATAGGGGCAGAAGAGGAAAAAGGCAGCATTCTTACCCGTGCGGCGCATGGTTTGTTGAAAAATACGGAAGGCATTCATTTTGTTGGTAATGCAGAAGGTAGAGATATCTTCTCAGACGATTTTGATGTAGTTGTGTGCGATGGATTTACTGGAAACGCAGTGATAAAAGCATGCGAAGGCATGTATTATCGACTGGCGAAAAGAGGAATAAAGGACGATTTTTTAGATACTTTTAATTTTAAGCATTACGGTGGAAGTTCTATTTTAGGTGTAAATGCACCCGTAATAGTGGGGCATGGCATAACCAAAGCAGAAACTTTTGTTAAAATGATTGAACTTGCCGGTGAACAAGTGAGCAGTGAAATGGTAAAAACGATTCGAAATTCGTTTCAAAAAATAGAAAACTCCCAAAAACAGGCTTTATGAATAAGATTAGTGCAGCAATAACAGCAGTGGGTGGCTATGTTCCAGAAACGGTTTTAACCAACGCGGATCTTGAAAAATTAGTAGATACTACAGATGAATGGATCACCAGCAGAACTGGCATTAAGGAAAGACACATTTTGCGCGAACCTGGCAAAGCCACTTCAGATATGGCAGTTCGGGCTATTTTGCCAATGTTGGAAAAACGAGGCATTGGTGCAGATGAAATAGATTTGATTTTGTGCGGCACAATTACAAGTGATTATGTTTTCCCATCTACCGCAAATATAATTGGCGATAAAATTGGTGCAAAAAATGCATGGGGTTTTGATATTGCAGCCGCCTGCAGTGGTTTTTTGTATGCTTTAGAAACAGGTTCTAAATTTATTGAATGCGGAAAATATAAAAAAGTTGTGGTTTGCGGATTTGACAAAATGAGCACCATTATTGATTATACCGATCGCAATACCTGTATTATTTTTGGTGATGGTGGTGGTTGTGTTCTTCTTGAACCCAATACCGAAGGATTTGGCGTACAAGATAGTATTTTACACATGGACGGCAGCGGTCGCGAGTTTCTTTACCAAGAAGCAGGTGGATCTTTAAATCCGCCTACGTTTGAAACTGTCGCCAATAGACAACATTTTGTAAGACAAGAGGGCAAAACCGTTTTTAAATTCGCTGTTACCAATATGGCAGATGTAAGTTATAAAATAATGGAACGCAATGGCCTGGGCTCGGAAGATGTGGATTGGTTGTTGGCACACCAAGCCAATTTGCGCATTATAGATGCTACCGCAGATCGAATGGGTTTAAGTAAAGATAAAGTGTTGGTGAATATAGATCGTTATGGAAATACCACCGCTGGGACTTTGCCCTTGCTAATGTTCGATTTTGAGAAGAAGTTTAAAAAAGGAGATAATTTGGTTTTAAGTACTTTTGGAGGTGGTTTTACCTGGGGCAGTATTTATATCAAATGGGCTTACAATAGCCAATAATCAATTGCTTTTTACGAATTTAAGGGCTGTATGGCCAACCGTTAAAACATAAACTCCAGGTAACATTTTTTCGGTTTCTATACAATTTTCGTCATAAGGGCGTATAGGATATGTTATGGTTTTACCCGAAATATCTGTGATGCGAATTTCTAGAAAACCAGTTCCATTGTAAAATTTTAATTTGTTTGCTATTGGATTGTCAAAAAGGTTAATGGGACTGTTGTTTTTTCTGAAGGCTTGTGTTTTCGAATATAAAACGGAGCCGATACAATCTGTATATTGTGAATTTGAGTAGCGATATTGGGCAGGGTTTATAGATGCAGATAAGCTGTTTTCAGATCCACAATATGGCCAAACAAAGCCAGTTGGCCAAAATAAAGGGACTGACTTTAAATAATAGGAAGAATCCAAAATAGGTTTGGTTCCATTGGGTTTGTAAGCGCCTCTTACTTTGTTACCCAATTCCAAATGACCTGTCCCTGCAAGTATGTATAAACCCTTGAATAAGCCTGTCTTTGGAATTTCATTGTTGTAAAAAACTTGTTGGTTAGAAGGCGTGGTTGAGTTCATGAAAATACCGTAATTTTCAATTCTATTTCTTAAGAAAACATTTTCAGGTCCATTGGATCCATGCGAATCATCAATAACTAGATTTTGGATGGTGTTTCCTTCTACCAAATTGGCAAAAGGATAGTTGCCATGCAATACGATATCCCCTGCGGCATCGGTAGGCAAACCATTTTCAGTCCAAAAAGGGTCTAAGCTGTAGTTGTATGAAATTACATTTCCATTTGCACCCGATTGAAAGAGTAAGGCATGCCTTAAATGTTTGAATATGGAATTCGTAAATAAATTTTGGCAACTTCCATTTTCTATGGCAATTCCGTAACCTTTACCCCCACCTCCATAGCCAAAACTGGCAACAAAATAACATTGTTCAATGGTGCAATTCGAAGAATTGTCTATGGCAATATGCGCAAAATTGGTACGATTGCTTAAAATGCCATATAATTTACAGTCCACAGCATAGTTAAGTGCAATGTTGCTGTTTTGCCCTAATGTTGAATCCATGCGTTCTATGGAGAAACATTTCAGGGTGATTTGTTTTGTGGGGTTAACCCTTACAAACCAAGGTTTTCTATTTATCGGATAATTTGTTTTTAGGGGCGGGTAAAAATGGAAAGAATCACTGTTGATTTTAGAAATTTGCACCAATTCTTTAACTGTATTTTTTGCCCATGTTGAAGTAACTAAGTCTGAATCATTTTTAAGTATTTGGATCCAATCACCAACCTTTAAATTTCCTTGGGTATATTTAAGAATGCTATCTCCAGCTTTTAAACCGTTGGATAGGGTATGTATGCTTTTTTCTATAGACCCCGAAAATTGAATTGCATTGTTTTGGGTTGGAAAGTTGAATTTTAATTGGGTTAAATTGCCTTGACCAAGGTAACAAATACTGTCTTTGAGTAAGATGGGTTGGGTGAATAAGAAAGTGCCATTGGGAAAAACCAATGTATCGCCAGAATTTGCAGCTTTCATAGCCAAACCCAATACAGCACCAGCATCGACCATGCCAGATGTATCTATACCGAAATCTGTAAGCTGAATTCTATATCCTTTAGGCAATTTGAAATTACGACAACCCGCGTTTTTCCAGTGTTTGCCGTATTTTTGAAGCGGTGTTTGTGCTGACAGAGATGAAAAAGTCACCCAAACAAATACACAAAGCAAACCTATTTTTTTCAATCCAATCATGATTCGGTTTTTTGTAGAACAGATCTAAAAATATAATCCCCTTCTTTTTTGGCGCCTCCGCAGTAATTGTTTTGAATAAATTTTAAATCAAATTCCTGGATTAACTTTTCTACCACATTTTCATTTTCGGCTTTAAACACAGAGCAGGTTAGGTAAATAAAAAACCCCCCTGGTTTCAAAAAAGACAGTGCATTCGCCGCTATGTTAAATTGTAAATCCTTAATGGTACTTAGTTTCTCCAATTTAAAGAAATGCAATTCTTCGGGGTTTCTGCGCCAAGTGCCGCTGCCAGTGCAGGGTACATCTGCCACAACTACATTAAAAAAGGCATCTTTGATTGTCAAATCATTCTCAAAACGGAGGCTTTTTACTGGCACGGATAAATTGTTTACACCAATGGCTGGCTTTTTCATTCGTGTCAATTTATACCTATTTGCTAAATTTTGAAGGATTGTGCTTCTTGAATCACTGGCATATAGGTTGGCTGTTGGATACAACTGGGATAGCTGAAGCGTTTTGCCACCAGCACCAGCGCAACAATCCCAGATGTAATCGTGGGGTTTTATGGGTAGGTTTTGCATACTTAGTTGAGATCCTATATCCATAACTCTTGCAATACCTGCAGAAATAAAACGGTCTAAGTTTTTACCCAAACCTATTTTGAAAGCATCTTCCGTCAGTTCAAATTCAATAGAATCAGATTTTAAACCTTCAATAAGTATTGTCTTTTTTTCAGGATTCGGGACTAGAAATACAGGAGCTGGTTTTTTGAACCAAGCGTTTAATTCTTCTAAACTTAGGTTGGTTAAATTTTCGTATGGCGAAAAAGGAGGTACTGTTTTAATCTCTCCAACAGGATTGGCCATAAGGTATTGTTCGCATTCTTCTAAGTACAAATTTTGGCTAATTAAACCGAGGCAAATTGCTTGCGAAGTGCTAATTTGCGTTGTAACAATTCCGTTTTTAAAATAACTGTAACAAGCATCTCTATAAAAACGGCGGTCTCGACTTCCAAATTGTTTGTTGTTTTTAAAATGTTCTTGCAGCCACAAATGCATCGGAGAAAGGGCATTATAATTTTCAATTATAGTGCTTGCATGTTTCAATTGGTTTACAAAGCGGTTCAGGGCTTAAATTCCCTTCTTTCATCTTCAACAATTTGAAGGTAATTGATACCCAAATTCTGCACACCGCATTTTGAATTTTGAAGATGAATGGTATTGATAAAACCGCGGTAATCTGCATCTGGTAGGTGAAGGATAAAATCTTTCCCGAAGGTCATTAAGGATAAACACAAATAGTAGGCTTGGTCGTAACCAATATATGCGTATTTGCTAGGTTCAGCATAGGTTCTATTCATAAATGCAGTTCTGAAACGCACAGCTGCGCTGTCGGCTGGATTGGTAAAGTTGGATTCAGGGTAAATGAGCTTGGGTTCATCTTTTTCAAAGGTGCTCATAGATGCGTTGTGCCAGTCTATGTGCGCGAATAGAATGCCGTTTTTTTTTGCATTTACTGCGGTTAACAATACATCTTTGGCCGAGGTTGAAGAAATAGAACTTAAAACTACCACACTATCTTTGGCCAGTGCATTGGCGCCTATAGCTGCGCCGGTGTAAATTAAAGTTTTGCTATTTTTGATTTTACATTTGGTCAATTGTCTTTTCATAATTGCCAAATACTCTTTTGACTTAGTAGAGTTATCTGTAGCCAAGTAAAACTTATAACCAGGGTAAAAGTTTGCTGCTTTACATGCTATAGAAGCAATTCTTACTGAATCGGGAACATAGAAATTGATAATTTTTGTTTCCTCAGATGCAGGTTTGTAAAATTTTAAAGGACTAATTAACACCGAGCCGTTAAGGTTGCAAAATTTTTCTGTGGGTGCCATTTCTTTGTCATATACTGGCCCCACAATTAAGTTCATAGTTTTTAAATCAGGGTGATATAAGGTGGTATTCAATGCATTGCTGTCTTTTTCACTGTCAAATACATAAAGTTGCAATTTGAGACCGTCGGCTTCTAAGTCTTCGGCTGCCATGCGAAACCCTGTGTAATAATCTAACATGGCTTCGCCGAGGCTACCGTGGTAACCACCGGAGTGGAAAGGCAATACCAATGCAATTCGGTATTCATTGGCAAAAGGTTGCGCATGCGCAGCGCCGGTGGCAATGCATCCAATACAAATAAAAAAGTACCTTAAAATTTTTATTCCCATTCTATTGTAGCAGGTGGTTTTGAACTAATATCATACACTACACGATTTATGCCACGAACGTTGTTGATAATAGAATTGCTAATTTCGGCCAACAATTCATAGGGGATATGCACCCAATCTGCCGTCATGCCATCTGTACTAGAAACTGCCCTTAGTGCAACTACATTTTCGTAGGTTCTTTCATCGCCCATAACCCCTACGCTTTGCACAGGCAGCAAAATGGCACCAGCTTGCCAAATTTTGTCGTACCAACCCGATTTTTTTAAAATACCAATATATACGGCATCCGCTTCTTGTAGCAGTCTCACTTTTTCCTTTGTTATATCACTGATGATTCGGATGGCTAAACCTGGACCTGGGAACGGATGACGGTTTAATATTTCGGCAGGCAGGCCCAGTTCTTTTCCAACCAACCTAACTTCGTCTTTAAACAAACTACGCAAGGGTTCAACTATGCCAAGGTGCAGTGATTCGGGCAATCCGCCTACATTGTGGTGCGATTTTATGGTTGCGGAAGGGCCTTTTACACTCACACTTTCGATAACATCCGGGTAAATGGTTCCTTGAGCCAGCCATTTAGCATCTGGTATTTTGAGTGCTTCATCCTGAAAAACTTCGACAAAAACACGGCCAATGGCTTTTCGTTTTAATTCTGGATCTACAACATTGTGAAGTTGGCTATAGAATTTGTCCGCTGCGTTAATTGCATGTACTTGCAGGTCTAATTGTTTATACGCATCTTGCACTTGGGCATATTCGTCTTTTCTAAGAAGGCCGTTGTCTATAAAAATACATTGCAGTTTTTTGCCTATGGCTTTGTGCAGCAAAAGCGCGGCCACTGAGCTGTCTACTCCGCCAGAAAGCCCTAAAATCACGGTATCGTTGCCTACAGTTTTTCGTATATTTTGTACCGTTTCTTCAATAAAGTGACCCGGTGTCCAATCGCCTGTAAGTCCACATATTTTAAATAAAAAATTGGCCAACAATTCTTTGCCTTCAACACTATGGTAAACCTCTGGGTGAAACTGAATACCATAAGCACTTTTATAATCGTTTAATTGGAATGCGGCAACTGGGATGGAACCTGTTGTAGCTATGGTGGTTGTGTTTTCGGGCAAACGGGTAATTGTATCTCCATGACTCATCCACACTTGCGATTCGTAACTCAATCCATCCAGCAGGGCATTCGATTCTCCGCTTTGTTGCAATGTAGCCCTACCATATTCCCTATGTGCACTTCTTGCCACTTCGCCGCCAAGTTTTTTTGCCATAAGTTGCGCACCATAGCATACACCCAAAATGGGAAACTTATTTAAAAAAAGATCTAAATCTATACTTGGAGCATCTTCCTCGTTTACAGAACTAGGACTGCCACTTAAAATAATTCCTTTTACAGAATGGTCTGGTTCTGGGAAATGATTGAAAGGGTGAATTTCGCAATACACATTCAATTCCCTTACACGTCGGGCAATAAGTTGTGTGAATTGGGAACCAAAATCTAGAATAAGAATCTTTTCGGCCATGAATTTGGGTGCGAAGTTAACGTTTTAAGTGCGGATTTTAATGCAAATTTTCTAAGCACTTTAGAAGTAAAAAAATTATTTTAGGATAATAAATGGCATCGTCTTTTTGCTTGTATCAGCGATTACAGAACAATAATAAGTTCCCGAATTTAATTTGGAGACATCTATTGTAAAATCGGGCATCCCTGTTGATGGATTCGCAATTATTTCACGGGAAATTAATCTGCCACAATTGTCCAATATTTCAATTTTTATGGCTGTAGATTGGGTAAATTCCCAATGGATATTTAGCTTGTTTTTTACAGGGTTTGGATAAATAGAAATAGGGTTCGAGTTGTGGGCAAAATCTTTGGATTTCACAATATTATTTACTGTAGTGTAATTCGCAGAAAAAATGCCATTGGCATGCGTTGCGACAACCACCAATCCGTCTGTAGTTCTGTAATCAAACATGCCACAAACAACATTTCCAATGGTATTAGTTCCTTGTTGCACCCACACTGTATTCGTCCCAGCAAGATTTGCAGTTGCATAAATGCCGGTACTCGTGGCCAATAAATAAATGGTACCATCCGAAACTGGAACTATGGAAGCCCAACGAATAGAAGGTCCACTGCCATCAGAAGGTTCAAGATTGCCGGCTTGTTTGCTCCATGTAGTTCCACCGTCGGCACTGTAAAAAACACTGTAAATATTGTAGTTGCTAAAAACCACTATCAGTTTGTTGCCATCATTTGGGTCCACAGCCACACAATTTATATTACCTCCCGCAGGAAAAATATTGCCAGAGGTTGCAGAGGTAATGTCAACCAAGGCTGGCGTGCCGGTATTTGCATTGTCTATTTTGTACAATTTGCGGTTGTTGGTGCCAAGGTAAATCCGGTTGGCTGGTGTTTTACATGCCGTAATACACGAAATTTTCACGTTTGCCACTGGAATTGAATCTTTCCATTTTACCCAATTTGTAGAAATGGAATCCCAACCACCGACCATCGGAATTCCCGAAAGGTTGTTGTTGCGCCACAAATATTTTCCGCCACTTAAATACATCAAATTGTTATCGTTTGGGTCTAAAATAAATGGATTGATAAATTCAAAACCTTTGATTCCAATTGGATCAATGCGGGTAAAAGCGGTTTTATTTCCATTCGCATCCAAAGTTGTTCTCATCATTTTGGCGTTTTGGATTGAAAAATAATAAGCAGTTCTGTTGTTTGCAATAGCACAATAGGATCCGTCGCCGCCCCGTGGTTGAACCCATGGACTCGCAGGGTCTGCACTGTTAATGTACCAACTTCCGTTGTCTTGCGCACCCCCTATGATAACGTTATTTCCAGTGGTGGCGTGGTCTATTGCTACTGTATAAAACTGGGTAGACAAATATCCGTTGTTCAAAGAATTCCAAACCACGGTCGCGGAAGAATTGTTGTCTGTTATAGATATGCCACCATCATTGTAACTGAACATTTTATTTGGGTTACTTGGAGAAAATGCGATCCCGTGTTGGTCGGGGTGGTGGTTGGCATAACCGTTTATGGTTGGCAGTTTTGAAAACTGCTCGTACCCCCCAATAAAAGTAGTATTAATCGAATCTTTAAAAGCGCTGGTGCTGCGGTATAAATTGGTGCCTCCAATAAATACGGTGTTAGAATCGCCTGGCTTAACTTTCACCACCATATCGTATCCGCCTTGCACATTCCATTTGTCGAATTGCCCACCGGTAGATGGAAGGTTTGCAGAAATGTTCCTCCAATAACCACCTGTATCCCCAGTTCCATTGCCTTTGATATAATTATAAGTGTAAAAACTGTTGTATTCCTTATCGCCCAAATAATTGGTAGATATTTTTCCAAAACCCGGCGTATGGCAAAGAAAATACACTTTGTTTTCGTCATTGGGATCAATGCAAATGACCATTCGCTTAAAACTGGCGGGAAAATTTTTAGGTTGAATTTTTACAAAATTTATTCCATCCTCAGATCTCCATATTCCTTTTTGTGCACCATCGGAGCTGCAAGTCGCATATACAATTCCAGTTTTAGAAACAGTTACGTCTGTATAGTATCCGCCACTGCTAAAAAGGGTGGTCCAATCTTTTCCGCCATTGTTGCTTCGATAAATGGAAGAATAGCATGCAGCATAAATTCTATTTTGGGTGTCTGGGGCAGATACGTCTGAGGCTAGATTCCATACAATCTGCCAATTTGTAGAAAACGATTGTGGGCTGCCATTTGTGGTAGACAATATTGGGGTCCAACTTAAACCACCATCTTCAGATTTAGACAATCCATCCCCATTGTAATAAGCACCGTCACCGCTGGGAGAAGCACCAGAACCTTCGCCACCGCCATAATACCAAGTTTTTGTGTGGCCAGTTCGGGTATCTTGTGCAAGACAAGTGACACTTTTTAATACTGATGCGTCGCTTGTTTTTGCCCAGGTTCCGCCTCCATTTGTACTCAGCCACATGCCTCCAGAAACGGCTCCCGCCAAAAGCCTATTTTCATTGCTCACATCCACTCCAAATGCCCTTGTTCTGCCGCCAACATTCCATGGCCCTCTGTTAGTCCAGTTTGGAATACTCCTGGCATGAAGCCCTGCGATTTCATCTGTGGGCAAAGTTGCAGCGAATGCCAATTCTCTCAACCTCATTTTTTCTGGAATATGCCCTGTTACAGGGTCACGCAGTTTTTTTAATTCCCATTCAATTCTTTCAATCGCATCATCTTCCATACCTTCTGTGCTGCCCACAGAAGATTCTAATTCTTGCTTCAATAGTGAGTTGTGTTCAATGGTCTTTGTTTTAATTACCAGCGTTGCATTTGCTTCTATTGGGCCTTGCTCTATAATTTTTGGTGATTTCTGCTTAGAAATTTTGGGTTGCCAGTTTCCGTTTCGAATGTTAAAAACAGTCATTACCACCATGCATAAAAAGACAAAGACAAATGAAGCGAAAATAATTTTTTTCATGAAATGGTTTGCAATTTACACATTCCATTTCGCATATCCCATCAGAACAATGTCAATTGTTCTGGAAGAAGCCGAAAAGTCTTTCTGTGATGGGGTGTTATACCAAATTCTCGAATGGCATTTCTATGCGCAAGGGTAGGGTAGCCTGCATTGTTATTCCATCCATATGCGGGATTTTTTATGTGTAGTTTTTCCATAATTTCGTCGCGGTGGGTTTTTGCCAAAATACTGGCAGCCGCTATATTCGCAAACCTTGAATCGCCTTTTACCATGCAGCCATGGGGAACGGATTTGTAGGGTGTAAACCTATTCCCGTCTACCAAAATAAATTGCACATTGCTTTTTAATTGATTTAAAGCTTTGTGCATGGCCAAAAAAGAAGCCTTTAAAATGTTTATTTTATCTATTTCTTGCGGACTGCAAATCCCTATGGCCCATTCAATGGCTACTGATTCGATATACAACCTCAATTCTTCTCTATTTTTCTTGCTTACCTGCTTAGAATCGTTGAGCAAAGGATGGTAAAAGTCCTCGGGTAAAATGACCGCCGCGGCAACCACTGGCCCAGCCAAACAACCTCTACCCGCCTCGTCACAGCCAGCTTCAAAAATATAGGTGGTATGTTTTAATGCAAGTGTGATGGCAGATTTTTATTGGGTTTAAGAATTGGTGGATTTTAACGCCAAAGCCCTTCGGTATTTTAAATAAACTTCTTTGGCTTGTTGGGTACATATATACCAACCATCGGCGCCATCCGTAAGTCCAGCTTTTAAAAAATAGCTGCGAATAAATTTAAAAAGAGTGCTAAAAACCATTTTGTAAATGAGATATGCAATGGGTTTGTTTTTATTCTGTACGGCAGCAATGTTTGCAAATTTTTGTACCTGATTTTTCATCGATACCTTGGTGGGGTATGTGTAATGGAGGATATCCCCTTTTAAATTTTCGGTGCTTTGATTTCCGTTTAATTCAAACCTGTCATGCGGGTTTGTGCCTCCCCAATTGCCCTCGTTTTTTTTCCAAAGACGCAGTTTGTTGTCTGGATACCAACCACAAGTTTTTATGGGTTTGCCACAAAAAAAATTCAAACGGTTCATTGTATAGCCATTTTTTACGGGATCTTGTAATGCGTTTTGAATACTAATTTTTAATTTATCACTCAGCCTTTCGTCGGCATCCAAACTCAATACCCAATCATTTTTTGCCAAATCTTTTGCCCGATTTTTTTGTTGTATATGTCCATCAAAAGTATGGCTTATTACTTTTGCACCCATTGATTCAGCAATTTCAAGCGTTTTGTCGCTAGAAAAGCTATCCAATACAAGAATTTCATCCGCAATGGATTGAACGGATTGAATGCAGTCCGCAATATTTGATGCTTCATTGTAAGTAATAATTACGACAGAAAGTGGCAGCATTTAGGCACGCAATTTAGGGAATAGTTGGATCTTTAGAAAATTTAGAATGTGGTTCAGAATCGTTTTTAAATGCACAGGTGCATTGCCAAATTTGTTTTTTTGCCATAAAAAAAGCCCCGTTTCCGAGGCTTTTATTTATAAAAAGTTTGTAATAATTTAAGCTTGTTTCATCAACTGAATCTCGCTTTGTATGCGAACTTCGTCGCTTACCAGCCAGCCACCAGTTTCTAAACCTACGTTCCATACCAGTCCCCATTCTTTGCGGCTAATTTTACCACTTATAGAATAAACGGCTTTCGTATTTCCATATGGATCTTTGTTGGTACCTGCAAATTCTACGTCTAAAGTTGTTGGATGATTCACGCCATGAAAATCAAGGTTGCCATGCATTTTATATTGGCCTTCTTCATTGGTTTTTTCAAAAGA
>Ga0105048_10008353_pt1 | contig 16571 bp, 18 predicted proteins | sample MAT05_FD_78382 | JGI IMG/M metagenome (GOLD analysis project Ga0105048, IMG submission 78382) | Freshwater microbial communities from Lake Fryxell liftoff mats and glacier meltwater in Antarctica - MAT-05 | ecosystem: Environmental > Aquatic > Freshwater > Ice > Liftoff microbial mat | place...
CATTTGAACTTATACTTATTAGCTTCATTAACTCATCGTTATCGTTTATATGGATGATATTTATGTCATAGAGATTATATCTTATGATAGCTTCATCGAGCAAATAATCCCTTACTACTAAAATCAAAGTTTTGTTAAACGGAGCCCTTTCGTGGAGCATTTTAGACAATTCCGGTTCAAGGCCCTGCCCCTTCAGTTCTAATTTACCAATTTCATCGATAATGAAAAATGAACCGGAATGAATAAAAGCCTGGTCAATCATATGTTTTGCTAGGGAGAACACTTCGGATCTAAAAGAATATTTCCCTACAGTAACAGTATCGGTAAAGTCAGGCGTACCTTTTACTTCAAATTCCATCCATTGTTTTGTCCCCAAATCAAAAAAATATCTTTGACCTTCCAGATCAGGGCATAAAAATCCATACACATCCTGTCTATCTTTAAAAATACGCATTAATAATGTAGTTTTTCCTGATTGTACGGGCCCCGTGATGACAATAACTCTATTCATGCACGACAGTTTCGTTTTTTGTCTGACCAACGACCAATAAACCCAACACCATATTTTTTATTTTGGTCCAACCCCGATATTCACTATTGACCCAATGTAAAACCTGAAATGCTCTGTCTGTAAATAAAGGTATCTCGTCCAGTACTTCGTTCAGTAGTTTTTTTTCAATCGATAATCCTTTTGAAAATCTCCTGATGAAGTGCAAAAATATAGGCCCTAAAATAAAAATCAAGCCCAGACTAACTATTACGGCACGTAAAAAAATAAATATAAGTTCAGTCAACTTCATGGATGGAACTATAAAATTTATAACCATAAGTATAAAGGCCAACACAAAAAAACCAATGAACACAGATTTGCCCTGTTTTTTAAAAATGCTGTTCTGCACATCTTTACCTCCACTCAATTCAGGCATTATTTGGGCCAATTCAAAAACCTGTTTAGGAATAGATGGCACCCAAATACCAATTACAATTCCTACAATTAAATAAAGTAAAACATACAGACCAAAAATCAGGAAGACCAAAGAACCTTCTCCGTCAAAACCAAAAGATTTGCCTATCGATTGCGCAGATGCATCTATCGCTTTGAAGAATGTAACGCCATAAATCAATAAAGAAATTAGAATTTTTTGTACAGCTGACTCTAACAGACATATTGTACTGAAAATGATGGTTTTAATAGAAAAATACCGGGTATTACGAAAAATAAGATGCCCCAGATAACCCTGAAAAATGACTGCGACATATGCCTGCCATGGCGAATGTGGACTTACGGTAAGTTTGACCATCAGCACAATGGCCAATGCCTTCAAAATTGTATTTTTATTCTTTTCTCCGTAAAAGCCAAGTAATGCTATACAAATAACGGCAATACCACCCACAAATATTCCAGTGAATGGCAATTTTAAACCGTGCAAGATCCCACCTATGCCTGACTCAGCAAATGCCCATAATAATATGAGACTTTTGGTATTGATGGTAAGATTAGGCATGGATCAGTTTTAAGTTATTACAAATGTAAATCATCAATAATGTCATTGACATGTTCCAGTCCAACGGATAATCTGATCAAACCATCAGAAATACCCGCTGCTCGTCGCTGTTCAGGTGTAAGTTTTGAATGTGTCGAGGATGATGGATGGGTAATGATGGTACGTGTGTCACCAAGATTTGCTGAAAGCGACATCATCTGACGGCTATCAATCATTTTTACACCTGCAGTAAGCCCACCTTTCAATTCAAAACTAATCATACCGCCACCAGCTTTCATTTGTCTTCTTGCTGTTTCATATCCCGAATTGGACGGCAAAAATGGATACTTTACAGTTTGGACTTCAGGTCGACTTTCCAGCCATTGAGCCACTTTCAGTGCATTTTCACAGTGTCTGTCCATACGAATCGCAAGGGTTTCCAGACTTTTAGAAAGTATCCAAGCATTAAAAGGCGACAGGGATGGGCCGGCATTTTTCATAAAAGGATAAATTTGTTGTATGATTTCATTGGATGCAATGATTGCTCCACCCATAACCCTACCCTGCCCGTCAATATATTTTGTGGCTGAATGTATAGAAATATCAGCACCCATCTTCAAAGGTCGCTGAAGATAAGGCGTAGCAAAACAATTGTCTACCACCAATAAAATATGATGATGTCTGCAGAAATCAGCTGCTGCTTTCAAGTCGATGATATCCAGACCGGGATTGGAAGGTGTCTCGAGATATAATAATTTTGTGGAAGGTTTGACCAATGTTTCCCATTGATTGATATCGAGTGGATCAAGGTAGTCATACTGAATCCCCCATTTTGCCAGGTAATCATCATTGATTTTAAACGTGGAACCAAAAACAGCCCTGGACATGAGCAAATGATCCCCACTCTTCAGCAAAGATGCAAATGTGGCAAATATGGCAGCCATACCTGTCGATGTCGCGATACAATTTTCACCTTCTTCCAAGGATGCCATTTTAAGCTCAAATTCCCGGACAGACGGGTTGGTAAATCTGGAATAAATATTTCCGGTTTCTTCATTGGCGAACAAAACGCGCATATGTTCCGCATCATCAAAAACAAAGCTGGACGTTGCAAATATGGGTGTGGAATGCTCATGATGCTGCGATCTTTCAGTTTGGGTTCTTATCGCCTTTGTTTCGAATTTCATTTCAGGTCGATTTATATAGTATCATTCCATTCGGGTACTCTCACTTCCACACTATGGGTGATTTCCACTGATTTTGCCAGCATGATGGACACAGAACAATATTGCTCCATGGACATATCGACTGCCTTTTGAGCCTTTTCCAGTTTTACATCACCGTTGATAATGTAATGCATATGAATTTTGGTAAAAACATGAGGAACAGCATCAGCCCGGATACCTTCTATCTCTACAAGCACAGATTTAAATTCCTGTCTCATCTTTTTGAGTATCATCTCCACGTCAATAGAACTGCAAGCCGCAGCGGCCATCAGTACAGACTCCATCGGACCTACGGCTTCCTTATTGCCGGAAAACTGCAAACTCTGCCCACGCTCATTGGTTCCTTTAAAATTCATGTCCCCATACGTGGATTCTACAAATACTTTCATTTCCAAAAAAAATTAATTCTTAATAAACCATACCACAAAAGTAATCAACCTATACCTTTCATTCGTAAATTTTATAAATTAATATCCACATTCATCATTTTGAACCAAAAAGACATTAATTTCGCACCCTGAATAAATCATCACAGCCATTAAAACAGTAAAAACATGTTTACTATAAATATTTATGTAAAATTTGCCATCATAGGAATATGTCTAATCGGAGGTATCATTTTATCCTTTGTACTGGGCATAGGATATACCTGGATTTTCATTATTATCGGATTGTTGTTTCTGGCCAGTTACCTTTTTTTGGGTACGGTGCAATCTGCTTCAGAAATGCTTCAGGCCATGAATTTTGATGGCGCTGAACAAAGATTAAATCTTACTTATTTCCCCAAATTATTGTACGTCACAAACAGAGCATTTTATTTTATACTTAAGGGATCACTCGCGGCACAACGCAAAGACAATACTGCAGCCGAAGGATATTTTAATGATGCTCTGGCACTCAAGCTACCTTCAGACAATGAAAAAGGCATGGTTTTGCTTCAAATGGCTGGAATCCAGGCGCAGAAAAACAACTGGACGGGCGCTAAAAATTATTTTTATCAGGCCAAAAACCTAAAGATCACCGAACCACAATTAAAAGAACAGTTCAAACAGTTCGAAACAGCCATCAACAATAGAGGTCAGATGAAAGTAGCCCAAAGTATGGGCATGAAAACCGGCCAGGCGATGATGCCGGGTGGTAAAAGGAGAAGACCAAAAATGAGATAAAGTACACCACAGTTTTAAGTTGGGAAGCTTAAAATGACATTACGATAACATTAATGCATCCTTAGCTTAAAGGGCTTTTTTTATTGCGAAAATGGGCTTCACTCAATGATCTTTTTATAGGATTTTTTTATTTAAGATGAATCAAAAATCATTTTACAAATATTATTTAATTTCATCCAAGCCAGATTGAATCTCTTTCTGATATACTCTGATATAATCCACTTCCATAAAATTGGGGTACACAGGTTTTTTTTCTTTGTGTTTCCTGCATTGGGACTGATTAGCTATCACTTGTACGAGTTCACCATGATTGGGAAATGAAGGCTCCATCAGATATTCCCCGGGTTTTATATTACATGTATTGACCGGGCGACCTTTGAGGTCATAATATTTTGGTATATACCTGACCATAATGTCATCAATGTAATACTTGATCATATGGGGTTCGTACTCCACACTGAAAGTATAAAATTCCTTCGAAAAATCTATATCAAAGTCAATGATCTTAGACTGACTGCTATAGCATGGGCCACCTTTTTTTGGATTGTCATTGGGACAATTATCCGACATCCAATTGTGAATTGAAAACTCTATTTTTTCGGTTCCTTTGCAGATAAACTCAAAAATATCTATCTCTGTATTCCACCCAAATATCCAGAAAGCAGGCCATTGTTGTTTCCCTTTAGGCAATTTACAGCGAATTTCATATTTACTGTATGTTTTGAAATGTTGTTTGGAATGTACTACGCCGGATGTATAGTCAAATGATTTGCCAAACCATTCTCCTTTTTCTATATCCGTTTTAAGTTTAAGAATACCATTATCTACCATACAGTTTTCATCCCTGTAGATATTAGCTGACACATGGGTCCTGCAGAAAGCACATGAATCAGGATCAGATGCCGGGCCATATGGATAAAAAGTATACCATTTGGATGTATCCAATTTTTCTCCATCAAATTCGTCATGAAATACAAGCTTATATTCATCTCTAACACATTGTTGCGGTTGATCCAATGTAACTTTGACCTTTTTTGCTTGCGCAGAAATATTCCATGAAAAAACCAATATTACAGCAATAGACGTAAACTTATTCATATACTACTTTTTACTACTTTTTATAATAACGGCAAGGGCCAGCCTTATTTTATGAAATTCTATCGGAGCCTTCAATCGCTCAGCTATAGCTGCCAATGCCATTTCCTGACCAGTCTTATTCCATGCTTCCTGTACCAGACTTACTTCTTCCATAGAGACATATTTCAGTATATCTACCGGCTCATCTTTAGTATATAAGTAAGCCAAATGCGAATATACCGTGGTTTCTGACATGTCCCTCGCCTTGGCAATCTCAGATGGCGTAAATCCTTCTTTATACAGATGCAGTGTTTCGATGTAGGTTTGACCTTTTACATTTTTCACTATGTCCTGTGATGCCAGAAAACCTTGTATAATGGCCAGAATATCTTGACCATATTGCTCCATTTTGACCTTTCCTATTCCTTCAATATTCAACAGATCAGCCGTAGTGGATGGTTTGGATGCCACAATATTTTCGAAAACCTTGTCACTGAATATCACATAAGCAGGTACCTGTTTTTGTTTGGCTAACTCAGTACGCCATTCTTTTAGACGCTTCAAGAGTTCATCTTCAAGCAATAATTTTTTTTGCTTTGGCTTTTCTTTTTCGACCACAAGATCAGTATAATTCAAATCTACCAATCTAACTTTTTTTCCTTCAAAAAGCACTTCCCTAGTGAGTGGCGTTGTTTTAAGTTTAAAATGGTCTGTGTAATCTATGCGAATATAGCCTTGGTTGATGAGTTGGGTGATATATATTTTCCAATTGATAAATGATATGTCTTTTCCAGCGCCGAATGTTCTGATCTGATCGTATCCGCCTTCACGCACTTCTGCTCTGTAAGATCCCCTGAGCACATCTATCAACAAATTTAATCCCACATTTTCGTTACATCTGACTACTGCAGATAGGGCTTTCTGGGCCGTGATGGTTGCATCTATACTTTTGGGTGGAACGAGACAATTGTCACAATGCATACAAGGTTCAGATCTGAACTCACCAAAGTAGTTCAACACCAAATTAGTACGACATTCATTGGCAGAAGCATATTCCCACATACGTTCCAGTTTTGCATACTGCACGGTTTTGAATTCTTCATTGGCCTGACTGTCGTCGATAAACTTTTTCAGCATGATGTAGTCGCCCCAACTATAAAAAAGCAATGCTTGCGCCGGAGTACCATCTCTGCCTGCTCTACCGATCTCTTGGTAATATCCTTCCAGATTCTTGGGCATGGCAAAATGAATGATCCAACGAATATTGCTTTTGTCTATACCCATACCGAAGGCTATAGTGGCACAGATAAATTGGATTTTATCGTCCTGAAACTCTTTTTGAACCCGCTTCCGGTCTTCAGCATCCATACCAGCATGGTAATAATCACAATTAAGTCCAGCCTGACGAAGTTTTGCAGAGATTTTTTCAGTCTCTTTGCGACTGAGACAATAAATAATGCCGCTTTTATCTTTTGCTTTCAATAAAAAATCAACCGTTTGACGATATTTCTGTTCTGCTGGGCGTGATTCAGTGGTTATATTTTTTCGTTCAAAACTGGAAACAAAAATTTCAGGATTTTTAAGATGTAACTGTCTGCAAATATCGTTTTGGGTGGCGGCATCTGCTGTAGCAGTAAGCGCAATAAATGGGACATGTGTAAATCTGTCTCTTATCTTATTGAGTAAAACATAGTCAGGCCTGAAATCATTGCCCCAAACGGATACACAATGGGCTTCATCTATGGCAAAAAGACTGATGTTGAGTGTTTGTAAAAAATCAGCAAAGCCAGGTGCATTGATTCTTTCAGGCGACACGTACAATAATTTTATTTCCCCTTGTCTAAGTTTTTGTTCCACCTGAGCCTGTTCATTGCGGGTCATGTTGGAATGAAATGCCGCCACTTTGACTCCGGAGAGCAGAAGAGCGGTGACCTGATCATTCATTAAGGCAATCAATGGCGAGACCACTATGGACAAACCGGGAAAAATCAATGCCGGTAATTGATAACATAGTGATTTACCTCCGCCGGTAGGCATGATCACGAGACTATCGTGACCTGCGAGTACATGATCTATGATGGCACTCTGATCTGATCTAAAGGAAGTAAATCCCCAGATATCTTTAAGAATGCTATATTTGTGTTCTTGTATTGAAGTCATTTTGCCAGTTCTTGTTCTGCCAAAAGTACAATTTTATTTTAAAATGGAACACAAAGTATATGTATTGCCAAAAAATTTCTACCAAAATGATGATGTAGTCCAATTGGCAAAAGAACTTCTGGGAAAATTAATAATAACGCAGATAGATGGTAAAATCACTTCGGGTATCATCGTAGAGACAGAGGCCTATCGAGGTCCAGATGATAAAGGTTGTCATGCATTCGGCGGTAGATATACTGAAAGAACTAAAACAATGTATGCACAAGGAGGCACTGTATACGTATATATTTGTTATGGCATTCATCCGATGCTCAATATTGTGACCGGCCCTGAAGGTGACGCACATGCTATCCTCATCAGAGCTCTAGAGCCTTTGGAAGGAATAGAAATCATGCTAAAAAGAAGAAATGTTTTATCATTGAATCCTGAATTAACAAATGGCCCAGGAAAACTTGCTGTAGCATTAGGCATTTGAAAAGAAAACAACGGCAGTCTTTTGTATGACCACCAGCAATCTCTTTTATTGTTAAAAAGCGATTTGATCATTCAAGAACACAACATTATTTGCGGGCCAAGAGTAGGCATGAGCCACCTTGTTGGCGCTTGTGCACATAGGCCATGGCGATTTTATATAAGGGATAATCCGTACGTGAGCAAACCTTTGATTGTAAATTACAAGTGGTAAAATAATTTTTTATTAAAAGAGTGAATGAGTTAATGATTAAAGCCTTATTCTCTTGATTTAGTGATGAAGTGATCAAATATTAAGGTAACAACTTGTCTCAAAAATATAAAAAAAATACCCGAACTGACATTCATCCATCCGGGCATTTTAGGGTCTTAAAAAAATTAATCTTTATCTATTCCTGAGTGATGTCAGGAAAGTATTCAGTTCATCTATAGAGTAAAAAAGTACTTCTCTGGGTTTACTGCCTTGAGCTGGTCCAACTATGCCTAACTGTTCCATCTGATCCATAATACGACCTGCTCTGTTGTACCCCAACTGCATCTTGCGCTGGATAAGTGACGTAGAACCATGCTGCGCTGAAATAATTAACCGGGCAGCATCATCGAAATTTTCATCTAGATCTGAAATTTTTAAATCAGAATTACCTGTTGATTCATCGTCATTTTTATATTCAGGCAAGTAGAATGGCTCAGCAAATCCCTGTTGGTCAGCTATATGCTTTATGACACTTTCCACTTCAGGGGTATCAACAAAAGGGCATTGAAGTCTTATATTGGTACTTCCGATAGACAATAACATATCTCCAGCTCCGATCAATTGGTCAGCCCCACCACCATCTAGAATAGTCCTTGAGTCAATTTTGGATGTGACTTTAAATGCAAGTCTGGCTGGGAAGTTGGCTTTTATAATACCTGTAATGATATTGACGGACGGACGCTGAGTGGCTATAATCAAATGAATACCTATCGCTCTGGCCAACTGTGCCAATCTGGCTATGGGCAACTCTACTTCCTTACCTGCGGTCATGATCAAATCTGCAAACTCATCGATAACCAATACGATGTAAGGCAAAAATTTATGTCCTTCTTTAGGACTCAGTTTTCTGTCCGTAAATTTTTCATTGTATTCATTAAGATTACGTACCCTGGCTTTTTTAAGCAAATCATACCTGTTGTCCATTTCTATGCAAAGTGAATTTAAGGTATTGATTACTTTACTGGTTTCAGTAATGATAGGCTCATCCTGATCATGTAAAAATGCCAGATAATGCTGATCCAAGTGCCCATAAGGGAATAACTCCACCTTTTTTGGGTCAATCAGTACCAGTTTTACCTGAGATGGGTGTTTTTTATAAAGCAGAGACATCAGGATGGCATTGATACCGACTGATTTTCCTTGTCCTGTAGCACCGGCGACCAACAAATGTGGCATTTTAGCAAGGTCAGCTACAAATACTTCGTTGGATATGGTCTTTCCCAATGCTATCGGTAATGCCATCTTTGTCTGTGTAAATTTTTCAGACATAAGCAATTCCTTCAGCGAAACAATCTGTTTGTTTTTATTAGGCACTTCGATACCGATCGTACCTTTGCCCGGTATAGGGGCAATGATTCTGATACCCAAAGCTGATAAACTCAAAGCAATATCGTCTTCCAGATTTTTGATCTTTGATATCTTTACACCTGGTGCAGGTACAATTTCGTACAATGTAACGGTTGGCCCTATGGTGGCTCTGATTTTAGTGATTTCTATTTTATAATTGAGCAATGTTGCGATGATCTGGTCTTTGTTGGCTTCCAGTTCTGATCTGTCCACTTCCACTTTCTGATCGGCATAATCCAACAGAAGATCGATGGTAGGCATTTTAAATCTGGATAAATCTGCTGTAGGATCGTAAGGTTCCATATCGTCTTCCAGCTTGATGGCTTCTATTTCAGTTTCGGGTGCAACCGGTACTTTAGCGAGTGTTAGCCCTACCTCATCAAAATCAAATTTTGCACGATCTGACTTCACTTCTTCCTGTCCAAAATCCAGCTCAAGATCAGGATTGGTATTATATGAAGCTGCTTTTGCTGCAACTGCTGCAGCAGGCAGATCAAATTCCAGTTCGTGGTGATTTGATCCGGCCTTAGCGTCAGCGGTGTGGGTCGGTGGGATGGCCCCCTCCCGGCCTTGGGAACCGGAGGGCCTTAAAGTCTGTAAAAATAATTCTTCTATATCGTCCGTCAGATTTTCGACAGTGCTTTTTGTTTTTTTAGGTTTTATTTCCGCATCTTCCATCCCTTTGAAGAAGTCCATGGAGATGGAAGGCATATGTATTCCTGCCAGCGGATTGCTGAAAGTCAGATTATCAAAATTGGGATTAAATCTCCACATGACATATGCTCCCATGGTAAACAACAAGAGGAAAAATAAGCCGATCTGGCCTATAAAATTGGTCAGCCAAAAACAAGTACTTTCACCAAATGCTCCTCCCCAAGTAAACTCAGACCTTCTGAAGACAAACTCCAGAACCAAGGAAAAAAATGCCATGATAACAAAAAAGTTTCTTGCAAAAACCATAAATGGTATCAGAGATCTCCTTCTGACCAGATCCATGCCCAATCTTATGAGCAGTACCACAAAGATCATGGAAGGAAGACCAAATCCCCAGTAAAAAAACATATTGGAAATAATAGCACCCAATCTTCCGAGCCAGTTCTGAACACTCAGATCACCCTGCATCAGCATACCCCAAGAAAATCTCAATACTTTATCCTGGTCCATCTTCCAGGTGTAGAGATAGGATACAAATGCAATAGCAAGATAGATCGCTGCAAGGATAAGGATTACGCCAAATATTTTGGGCAATCTTTCGTCACGCCAGTTGAAGCGGGGTTTGGCGCTGTCTTTCGGTTTTTGCTTTTTGGAAGCCATACTTAAATCGGTTTTTTAAAATAAATACTCCTGTTTCACTCTTATTATAACTTTCACAAAAGACAAAAAGACAAAACAGCATAACAGGCATCATAGAAAGGCCGAAATTTATGTCAAGTATGCTGTAAAATTATCCTTATAAAAAATTTTGAATTAATATATGTCCTACTGGAATGAAATAATTGCAGGACAAAGATAATTGGAATAAATATCATATTAAAATAATTTGTAATATATTTTTAACAAGATATCAATATTATACAATTTATGTAATAATGTAATATTTAAAAGTGGCTCAAATTCATAGGGTTATCTATTTTGGGCTTTCTTTCATCCGCGTTAAAAAACCGCATGATTATAGTCATCCCTGAAGTTTAAAATCTAAAATGATCTATATTTGCGGCAATTTTACCGGAATAGCCATAAAAAGTGGTTCCGTTTTATCCTAACCAAACCATATAATATCATGAATGCGCATATTTTTATTGCCGGAAGCGGCGGTATAGGTCAGGCTGTAGGCCTTATTTTATCAGAATCAAAAGTTTTTAAAGCTACCATATATTTTGGAGATGTCTATCAACAAGCTATAGATACAGCCATACAATTTGTGACCGAAGGCTCAAGTCTTCATCCACAACTCCACGGGGTATTGATGCCTAAGGAAGGAAGCAACGAATACATTGATGATGTGCTTAAAAAATGTGATATTATCCTCGATTGCCTACCAGGAAATCAGGCTCCCCGCATGGCTGCTCTTGCTAAACAACACCATTGTCATTATGCTAATCTTACGGAGTATGTGCAAGAAACCAAAGATGTCATAGAAATATCTAAAGATGCTGATACTGCATTTGTACTTCAGACAGGCTTAGCACCTGGCTTTATCAATGTGTTGGCCCATAAACTATATGAAGAGTTTCGGGAAGATTTTGGGGTAGACATCGTCAACAGTATGCATATGAAAGTGGGTGCCATTAGTAAAAATGCGCCTTCGCCACACTATTATGCTTTTACCTGGAGTCCGATAGGTGTGGCTACGGAATATCTCAAAGATGCTGAAATAGTAAGAAACTTTAAAAAAATAAAAGTCCCTGCCCTTTCCGGACTCGAACGACTTATCATCGATGGAGATGAATATGAAGACAATTTTACATCGGGTGGTGCCGCTGATTTCCCCGATGCATTTGCAGGCAAAGTTAAAGATCTGGATTACAAAACCATAAGATATCCCGGCCATTATCAATGGGTAAAAAATACCATGTCCACCATTACCAATAGTGATGACCGCATCAAAGCACTCGAAAACATCATGCTGGAAAATATACCCAGTGTAGAAGATGATGTAGTGGTCGTCTATGCCTCTGTAGAAGGGAAAGATATACATGGCAGACTCAGACGCAAAGAGAAATCTTACAAAATTTTCCCATCCTTAGTGGGTAAAAAAAGGTTACGAGCTATTCAAACCTCTACCGCAGCACCACTTTGTGAGGTTGCATACATGCTATTGACACATAAGTGGAAAGGTACCATACTTCAAAGCCAACTGTCTACCACAGATTTTTTGAATGGTCCGTTTGTTACGGCTATTTATGGGAAGTATTAAAAGATGCAACCAAATGGTCATAAAATAAAAAGTCTGATTGCGAATAAAGTGCATCAGATTTTTTTCATAAAATTTAACCCTTTTTGGTTACCTTTTGCGATAGATCATATCTACAAAACTAATCCCTATAGTATCGTATCTCAAAGAAGCAGGTTTGCTTTTTAATATGTCTTCTGCTGATTTCATGGCATCAATGGTGGTACAATAATCAAAATTTTCATCATAATATGTCGATCCGCCAGTTGAACTAACTTTTACAGTCTGTATCACACCACATAAGTACAATTCACTATAATTTTCAGAAAAACGCAATACTACATCATTTCCATCGCCTGTTATTTTAGTGCCTGATATGGTAACCGCACCTTCGGTTATTTCTATTGATCCATTATCTAAGACCGTAGACTTCATCAAACTTTCTGATACCAATTCAAATGATGTGATTTTTGGAATATCTTCAAAAATGACGTCCAGAATAGCATTAATCGTATCTTTATATAACTTGTGGATGGATGCAAATGAACCCGTATTCTGATTCAGCTTCACCGGTAAGCCATTGACCACAGCAAATACGCTTTGATCTCTCACCATACCACTATGATAATCATAACTCACGGGGAAATGTAATGAATTTGAATCCTCCGTGCAGGAAATGATAGAAAATAATAAAATTAGATAAAAAATGGAATGGTTTTCATAAATTTTTAGATTTTGATTAATTTTTTTGTTCCGATAATCCTGACATCCGAACTCAATTTTAAAATGTAAACACCTGCTGTAATGTTATTGCACAAATATTTTTTATTAGTTTTTCTAAATATTTTATTTATCAATTTTGATTTGATCAGTTTTTAGGACAATTTTTTCTTCTTCCCAGGCTTTTTTGAGCGCTGGATACATTATTTTAAAGACGGAGTCAAAGCAATCTTCATAGTTTTGCTCATTATCCATATGTTTAGTTAAATTTAAATAAAACTGATCTGGGTCTTGATTGTATATTGATTTTATTTTAGAGAGTACTATAGTATTCATAAAATCTATTGTCAGATTATTACAATCCCCGTGTCCCATTGAATCGTGTACATTTTCACTCATATAAAGGATACATATATTAAATGATTCTTTTGAATTCCAATTGCTTAATATGTTATAGAATCGGTTGTTTTTATGAACACCTGAAATTAATATACTTCCTCCATTAATTTTTGCTTTATTAAAATTGGTTAAATAATAATGATTAAGATATTACTTGTTGTTTCAAAATATTTATCTCTTCTGGAATTAATTTACACTGCACATTCTAATAAGTTTCAGATATCATTTTTTTTATCAATTTTATCGTAAATAAAAGGATAAGGTGTTTTAAGAAATTTGTTATAATGACAATTTATTAATGTTTCACATGTCGCATCTAGTAATTTATTACAAATGGTATCTACTGAGTAAACTTCATGTACAATATAATCAATTTTGTCAATCGGCTTTACGAAAGCTTTACTTTTACATGCAAATAAAATAAAAATAACTATTGCTAAAACCAATAAATTCATTACATCTTTAATATTCATCATTTGTGAAATTTAATTATTGTAAGTACCTGTTAAAATCTTCTTCCAATGGTAATGCCTAATCCTATTGACTCTTAAGTTGGATATACTATACATAAAATTTTGTTTGTCAGAAATATTAAAAGGTCCATTGTGAGGAGGAGAGTCACCATCTTTATTGCCTAAATGGTCAGGATCATTATCAGGATGCATCAAACTGAACTTTCCATGACCAATCTCATGAGCAAGTGTAAAGCCATCAGCACTTTTAGTCATTGCAATTTTTGGTATTCCAATATCTGTTGCTTCAATTGCTACTGTTTTCTATACAGCTATTTTCCCATAACTTAATTGTATATCATCATACGTAAACACTAACAATTTAATGCTACCACCTTTTTCCAATTCACTCAAAACAGGCCTTCAAATCCAAACTAAAACAGCAATCATCTATGTTAATCTCTGCTGCATCTTTTTTAGCATATTTACCTTCTTTTAGCTCGTATATTTCATATATTTCTTCTTCCGGATCTACGATGATATAGTATTTTACTCCTTCATTCTGATAGATGTCATACTTGGTATTCCTGTCTTTAAGTACTGTAGATGGTGAAAGTATTTCTACCACTAACTCTGGTGCAAAAGTAAGATAGTGTCCCTCTATTGGTTTGCAAACGACCAATAAGTCAGGCTGTATGACCGTCGTATCATCCACTTTGTAATCGATAGGTTGATAGACTTTACAATTTTGGCAATTGATTTTTCTTAATTCCTTTCTGAACAGCTCAGAAAGCGCTGCTGATACTCGCTGATGTTTTAGGGCTTGGCATAGGAGACATAGATATGGCTATACCACGAATGATTTCCCATCTGCCTTCCCACTGTTCATATTCCAGATAACTATAATTTGGTAATATCTGCCTAAATGATCCCATTTTATTGTATACTATAATACAAAAGTAAGGATATTTGTATTAAAAAATTCGATTCTATTGCAATAGATTGTTAATGGCTACTACAATCCCTTTACTTTATACCGATGATTGGGATCATCGACTTTAATTATTTTGTCATTAAAGTAATTGGCTTCTACCAATCCGTCCCTGAGTTTGATGATACGATGCGCATGATCAGCAATGTCAGGTTCGTGTGTGACTACGATGATGGTATTTCCAGCATTATGAATACGCTCAAAGATTCCCATGATCTCCACCGATGTCTTAGTATCCAGATTACCTGTAGGTTCGTCGGCCAGAATGATGGCCGGATCATTGACGAGTGCTCTGGCTATGGCTACTCTTTGTCTTTGTCCTCCAGAAAGTTCGTTGGGTTTGTGGGTCATTCGGTCTCCGAGCCCAACCTTCTCCAAAGCTTCAGTAGCTTTTTCGATTCTTTGTTGTTTATTATACCCGGCATACACCAAAGGCAATGCCACATTGTCCAATGCAGACAACCTGGGCAGAAGGTTAAAAGTTTGAAAAACAAATCCTATCTGCTTGTTTCTTACTTCTGCCAGTTCGCCATCTGACATGCTGCTGACGTCAATATCATTAAGTATATAAGATCCCGATGTCGGGCTATCCAGACACCCCAGAATATTCATGAGTGTGGATTTACCGGATCCTGATGGGCCCATGAGCGCCACATACTCGTTTCTATCTATGGCAAGAGATACAGATTTTAAGGCATTGATGATCTCATCACCCATCTTATAGACCTTAGATATATTTTCTATGGTAATTAAATTGTTTGGCATAGCTTATTCGATTACTTTTGGTACAGCAAAATACGGTCCAATGGACAAAGGTGCATTTTTTAATGCCTGGTCTTTGGTCAGTTGATTATGTCCGACATCTTCACGCATATTATTGACAGTGTTGGTCATATGTCTGAGTGGTAAGATACCGGTGGTGTCCACTTCACTGATTTTGGCAAACATATCCACAATACTGCCAAGTTCAGTTTTCAAAGCAGCCTTTTCTCCTTTATCCAGTTTGAGTTTAGACAAATTTTCAAGTTTGCTGATCAGTTCATCATTTATGACCATGAGTTATAATTATTTTAATTCAGCCGCTAATATAAAGCCAAAATAGGCAAAAGCTTTAAAAATTTAGACGATATAGAGTTTTCATCCGTCAAAATTACACAAATCAATTCAAATTTGTATTTTTGATCGTTTTTTAAACTGTGCTAATGTATATTTTGATATGGGTTGCCAGTTTGCAGTAAATTAAACCAACAAAACCCTGGATAAAATATTAGAACGAACCTATGCATACACTTAAACATATAGCTATAGCCGGCAATATCGGTGCCGGAAAAACTACCTTATCTGAGATGTTATCCAAACATTATGGTTGGGAAGTACAATATGAAGACACCACTACCAATCCTTATCTTGGTGATTTTTATGAAGATATGCAACGTTGGTCCTTCAATCTGCAAATTTATTTTCTCAATAGCAGATACCAGCAGATCCTTAATATCCGAAAAGGCAAAGATACCGTAGTACAGGACAGGACCATTTATGAAGACGCCCATATATTTGCACCCAATCTGCACGATATGAATCTGATGTCATCCCGTGATTTTGCCAACTATATAGAATTATTCAGACTGATGTCTTCTCAGGTAGAGCCACCGGACTTATTGATATATCTTAAATCAAGCATTCCAAAACTTGTACAGCATATCCATACCAGAGGACGGGACTATGAAGGAAATATGAGTTTGGATTATTTAAAAAAACTCAATGAGCGATACGAAACCTGGATAGATGGCTACAAAGAAGGTAATCTACTGGTGATCAATAACGATAACCTGGATTTTAAAAATAATCCGGAAGACTTTGGTATCGTCATTGAAAAAGTAGATGCTGAGTTTCAAGGTTTATTTTAATATTTAAAGTATGTACAAAGATATA
>Ga0105048_10008354_pt1 | contig 16570 bp, 16 predicted proteins | sample MAT05_FD_78382 | JGI IMG/M metagenome (GOLD analysis project Ga0105048, IMG submission 78382) | Freshwater microbial communities from Lake Fryxell liftoff mats and glacier meltwater in Antarctica - MAT-05 | ecosystem: Environmental > Aquatic > Freshwater > Ice > Liftoff microbial mat | place...
GTCGCACGGGTACGCAGCAATGGGGGCCTTCGGGCGCCATCATCTGGTCGACGCCGATCATCGACGAGAAACGCAATGTCGCCTACGCGGGTACGGGCGAGAACGTCTCGTGGCCTGCCACTGAAACATCGGATGCGATCATCGCGTACGATCTTGACACCGGCGACAAGCGCTGGGTCTTTCAGGCGACGAAGGCCGACATCTGGAACTACGCCTGCGGCCGCCGTGGCGCGAATTGCGACTGGCCGGGCGAGTATCACAGCCCCGACCACGATTTCGGCGCCACATCCATGCTGATCAAGCGCAACGATGGATCGGAGCTCGTGGTTGCCGGCCAGAAGTCCGGCGTCGTCTGGGCGCTCAATCCTGATAACGGCGCCCTTGTCTGGTCCAACCGCGTGGGTCGCGGCTCGGCGAATGGCGGCGCTCATTGGGGAATGGCGTTCGACGGCGAGCGGATCTTCGCGCCGATGAACGATCCCAATCGCCCCGCCACGCCGGGCGAAAACCCCGCCTGGGGCCCCGGCATTCATGCGCTCAATGCGATGACCGGCGAGATCGAATGGTCCTACAAGCCGAACCAGCGCGATTGCGGCGCGGAGATTCCTGCGGCCGCAGCCTACACGCCTGCGCCTGAATGGCGAATGCAGGCCGTCGCCGCGCCGATGCTGCCAGCGCCCCGCGTCGCGCCCACGCCGCCCCGCCCCGCGACACCGCCTGCTGCAGCGGCCAGCGGCGCTGCGCCAGCCGCTGCGCCCGCTGCTCCGCCGCCGCGCCCGACAGCGGTCTGCCGTCTTGGCATGTCGCCTGCCCCGCTTGTGGTGGACGGCGCCGTCGTCACCGGCACGACGCAAGGCATGCTGCGCATCTTCGACGGAAAAACTGGCGACGTGCTGTTCGAGTACATGACCAACCGCGACTTCCCCGATACCGTGAACGGCATCGAAGGCCACGGCGGGGGCCTGGACTCGGCTCCCTACATCGCGGGCGATGGCACGCTGTTCGTGCAGTCAGGCTATGCGCGCTTCGGCGAACCACCGGGCAACGTGCTGATCGCTTTCAGGCCGAAGGCGCACTGATCCGGGCGCCTTTGCGCGAGTAGCGAGCGGCCGTCACAAAAGGCTTGGCATCCTTGATCGCCGAGGGCACGGTCCCCGCGAAGCATTCTCAGGGGACCGCCAGATCATGCCAACCGAGATGACGCCGCTCGACCACGTCACCAACGTGAGCGATTTCATCTGGGGCGGAACCTGGATGGGCGAGCAGGTCCTGCCCTTCCCGCCCATGGTCATCATCCTGTTCGGCGTCGGCCTTTATTTCATGGTCCGGCTGAAGTTCTACCCGATCCTGAAACTGCCAGCAGCTTTCGCCGGCCTGTTCAAGAAGCCGGAAGATGGCAAGGGCGAGATCAGCCCGTTCGCCGCCCTCTCGACAGCACTTTCCGGCCAAATCGGCACGGGTAACCTTGCGGGCGTTGCGACCGCCATCACGCTGGGCGGACCCGGCGCCATCTTCTGGATGTGGATCACCGCCCTCATCGGCATGGCGCTCGCATTCGCCGAGGGCTCGCTTGCGATCCGCTTCCGCGATGTCGACGCCAACGGCGAATATCGCGGCGGCCCTATGAGCTATATCCGGAGGGGTCTCGGCAAGAACTGGGGCTGGCTCGCCATCCTGTTCTGCATCGGCACGCTGTTCGGCTCGATTTCCACCGGCAACATGATCCAGGCCAACGGCATGGCCGACGCCATCACAGGCCTGTTCGGTCTTGGCGAGATCGGCAAGCCGATCGAAGGCGCACTTGGTTTGTCGGCAGGCCAGGGCGGCGAGATGATAGCGGGCCTCGTGGTCTCCATCCTCGTGTTCGTGGTCATCATCGGCGGCATCAAGTCCATCGGCTCGGTGGCCGAAAAGATCGTGCCGACCATGGCAATCGCTTACGTGTTGATGGCGCTCATCGCAGTGATCATGAACGTGAGCGACGTCCCGCTGGCCTTCACCGAAATCTTCGCAGGCGCATTCACAGGTCAAGCGGCTGCAGGCGGCTTCCTCGGTGCCGGCGCGATGCTGGCAATTCGCGCAGGCGTCGCGCGCGGCCTCTTTTCCAACGAGGCTGGTCAGGGCTCGACGCCAATGGCCCACGCCGCCGCCAAGACCAACGATCCGGCCAGTCAGGGCCGCATGGCCATGATGGGAACGTTCATCGACACGATCGTTGTCTGCACAATGACGGCCCTAGTGATCCTCACCGTGCAGGGCGCTTTCCCATCCGCCGCGGGCGTGCAGGAACACGCCTGGACGTCTGACCTCACCGGCTTCGACATGACGTCGGCCGCCTACTCGACTGCCTTCCCAGTGACACTGTTCGGCACGGTGACACTCGGCCAGTTGGTCGCCTCGGTTGCGCTGATCCTCTTCGCCTTCACGACGCTGATCACGTGGGGGTATTACGGCGAGCGCGCGATGACCTACCTGTTCGGCAGCCGCGTCGCCATTCCGTGGCGCGTACTTTGGTGCGTGATGGCGTTCGTTGGCTCGTTCCAGCAGATCGATTTTGTCTGGCGTACGGGCGACATCGCCAATGCTGCGATGGCCCTGCCCAACCTGCTCGCACTTGTGATGCTGTCCAGCGTCGTGGTCGCCCTCGCCAAGGGCAACCGCACCGCCGGCAAGGATCACGGCGACGATGAAGGGGCACCGGGACCTGCGCCGACCGCGCCGGGCGATCCGGTGCAGTAGGAACCCATGGCTACTTCTCGAACGGATCGCGCATCAGGATAACGTCCTCGCGCTCTGGCGATGTCGAAAGCAACGCTACCGGCTTGCCCACCAGTTCCTCGAGGCGGCGCACATACTTCACGGCCTCGCCGGGAAGTTGCGTCCACGAGCGTGCGCCGCGCGTCGAGCCTTTCCAGCCCTTGATGGTCTCGTAGACCGGCTCGACCTGCGCCTGCTCCGTCATCCCGGCCGGGAAGTGGTTGAGCACGCGATTGCCGATCTTGTAGTGCGTGCAGACCTTGATCTCGTCGAAGCCGTCGAGCACGTCGAGCTTGGTGAGTGCGAGGCCGGTGACGCCTGAGACGGCGCAAGCCTGACGCACCATCACGCTGTCGAACCAGCCGCAGCGGCGCGCGCGGCCGGTGTTCGTTCCGAACTCGTGGCCGACAGTGCCGAGGCGCTGGCCGATCTCATTGTCCTGCTCGGTTGGGAAGGGTCCGCCGCCGACGCGCGTGGTGTAGGCCTTGGCGAGGCCGAGCACATAGTTGATTGCGCCGGGGCCCGTGCCCGATCCCGCGGCCGCCTGCCCCGAGACGACGTTGGACGATGTGACGAACGGATAGGTGCCGTGATCGACATCGAGCATCACGCCCTGCGCGCCCTCGAACAGGATGCGACGACCAAGACGTACGGCCTGATCCAGACGCTCCCACGCCGGTTGGGCGTAGGCGAGGATCTGCGGCGCGATGGCGAGGAGGTCTTTCTTGAGCTGCGCGCCATCCGGCTCGGGCAGGCCGAGGCCGGCGCGGAGCGGGCGATGGTGGGCGAGCAGGCGATCGAGTTTCAGGTCGAGCGCAGCGGGGTCGGCAAGGTCAGCGACGCGGATGGCGCGGCGACCGGCCTTGTCTTCGTAGGCCGGGCCGATGCCGCGACGTGTGGTTCCGATCTGGGCGCCGGCGGCGGCTTCCTCGCGCGCGGCGTCGATGTCCTTGTGCCAGGGCAGGATGAGGCACGCATTGTCGGCAAGGATCAGGTCATCAGGCCCGAGGCTGACGCCCGATTTTGCGATCGACTCGATCTCGTTGAGCAGGTGCCACGGATCGACCACCACGCCATTGCCGATGATCGAGAGTTTGCCGCCGCGAACGACGCCGGAGGGCAGCAGGTTCAGCTTGAATATCTTGCCGTCGATGACCAGCGTGTGGCCCGCATTGTGGCCGCCCTGGAAGCGTACGATCACATCGGCCCGGCTGGAGAGCCAGTCCACGATCTTGCCCTTGCCCTCGTCGCCCCACTGGGCGCCGACAACCACCACGCCGGTCATTGGATTCTCCGTTGAAATCCGGGCGCAAAGGACACCAGAGGGCCTTCCGGCGCAAGCGCGATTACGCCGCATAAACCTTTGGGTAAGGAAACCTTGGCCAGCCTGCGGGCATGGCCAAACGCACCCGCACCAAATCCCATCCCCGCAGCCGGAAACGGGCCCGTTCGGGCTCCACATCGCTTGTGGTGAGCATCCTGGCGGCGGCGGCAGCCGGCGTCTGGTTCTTCCTGGCCGAGGCCGGAGTGGTCCCGGGCATCAATATCGATATGGGCACGCAGACATCGGGGCCCGCGCCTGAGACCGGCCCGTCCGGGCCTTCGGCAGAGGCTGAAGCCGACCCCGCCCCTTCCGCCAACGCCAGCGCGATTTCCGGAACTGCCTCGGTGGTCGACGCCGACACGCTGGATATCCGTGGCGAGCGCGTGCGCCTCAATGGCGTGGATGCGCCGGAGTCTGGCCAGAAGTGCAAGGACATGGGTGGCAAATTCATCCGCTGCGGTTCGATCGCGGCGAACGCGCTGGATGCGTGGATCAACCGTAACCCTGTCACCTGCGAGATCACGGGCAAGGATCGCTATGACCGCTCGCTGGGCGAATGCTCGGTGCGCGGGGCGAGCGTGCAGGAATGGCTGGTCGCCAACGGCCATGCCCTCGCCTATCGCGCTTACTCGACGGCCTATGTCACGGCTGAGTTGAAGGCGCAGCAGGAACACCGTGGCGTGTGGGCCGGCGAGTTCGTGATGCCGTGGGACTGGCGTCAGGGCCTGCGCCTGGCGGGCGAGCAGCCCACCAAGGCGATGATCGACGGGAAGTTCTCCCCACAGTAGCCGCGGCGCTTTCCTCGCGGGCTGGCGTGGCTTAAGTGAAGGCATGACCTCCTGGCAGAAAACCATTCTTGTTACAGGCGGCGCCAGGCGCGTCGGGCGACATATCGTCGAGCGCCTTGCCGCGAGCGGGCACGGCGTGGTGATCCATGCGAATGCCGGCGCGAGCGAAGCCGAAGCGCTGGCTGCGAGCCTGCGCAAGGGCGGTGCGAAGGCTTGGGCGATTGCAGCGGATCTTGCTGATGCACGCGCGACTGAGGCGCTGATCCCCGCTGCTGCAAGGCTTGCGGGCGCGCCGCTGAGCGGGCTGGTGAACTCTGCTTCGATATTCGACTTCGACACTCCCGGCGCAATCGATGTTGCCGCGTTCGATCGCGCGATGGCGATCAACCTGCGTGCGCCTGCCCTGCTGTCGCAACACTTCGCCGCTCAAGCCGATGTGGGCGCCGACAACTGCATCGTCAACATTCTCGACCAGAAGCTCTGGAACATGAATCCGGATTTCTTCTCCTACACGCTGAGCAAGGCTGGCCTCGTGTCAGCCACCGACATGATGGCGCGCGCGTTTGCGCCGAAGGTACGCGTCAACGCGGTGGCGCCGGGCCTGCTGCTGCCAAGTCATGGCCAGACTGAGGACGAGTTCGCGGCGACGGCCTCGCGCAATCCGATGGGGCGGCCGATTGCGCTGGACGATGTGGCGAGCGCGATCGACTTCCTGATGGGCAATGCGTCGCTGACCGGACAGGTGATCCACGCCGACAATGGGCAGCGTATGTTTGCGAGTGCGCGCGACGTGATCTTCGAGGCGCGGACAGACTCGAAGGACAGCAAATGAGCTATCCGGCTTTCTACCTTGTCAGGATCAGCGGGATCGAGACGGATGCCTCGATCGGCATCCATGGCTTCGAGCAGGCCGCCCGCCAGCGTTTGATGGTGTCCGTGACGCTGATGGTGCAGCCGTCGGCCGGGGCGGACGATATCGCCTCAGTGGTGGATTACGATTTCGTACGGGACGGGGTGCTGGCCATGGTCGGAACCCGGCATTTCAACCTGCAGGAAGCGCTCTGCGGGGAAATTCTCGAACTCTGCCTGCGGCAGACAGACGTGCTGGGGGCGGTTGTGCAGACCGACAAGCCCGACGTATACCCCCGCGTCGCGGGCGTTGCCTGCCGCATGGGGCGGCTGGGCCACTCGCTTGGGGGCTTCCCGTGGTGGACGCTTCCTGTCTGAGTGCGAGCCATGTTCGAGATCAGCGCAACGGCCAGCTTCGAGGCCAGCCACTACATCGACGCCGAGGCCGGCGCCGCCCATTACAGGCGGGTGCACGGCCATTCCTTCGTCGTGACCGCCAGCGTGGCGAGCCAGAACCCCGACAAGGATGGCTGGGTGATGGACCTGGGAGCGCTCGAGGATCTGCTGAAGCGGACCCTCTCCGGGCTCGACCATACGGTGCTGAATGAGGTTCCCGGCCTTGAGAAGCCCACTTTCGAGCATATTCTTCTCTGGATCGAGTCACGTATGAAGGCTGAAGGCATCTCCCCCTCGCGTCTGGAGATCGAGCGGCCTACACTGAAACAAAGGGCGGTCTACACGCCCCGCTAGAAGGAGCGTGCACATGGCCACCCCGAAGAAACCTTCAAAAGCTGCAAAGCCCGATACCGCCGGCAAGCCGACCGAGGATCACACCAAGGCGACTGGCCATGACCATCCGAGCCAGAGCGAGCATGCCAAGGCGCTGTGGCAGAAGCTGCACGGCACGTCCGAGCAACTGGCCAAGAACGGCCCGACTGGCGGCGCACCCGGCAAAAAGGGCGGCTTCGATCCCAAGCAGATCAAGGGCGGCGGCAAGACCTTCGGCGGCGCGGGCAACCAGATGCTGCGGCGTACCCAGGGCAAGGGTGGCGGTGGCGGTGGTGGCGGCGGCGGCGGCGCGGCCTGATCGCGGAAGGCCGGGCTCACGCTTGCCTTGCCGAAGCTCGGGGAGCGCAGGCAGGCCGGGCAGCGTCGCTCGGTAGCGTTGCGATATGTGGGTGCTGCTTCGCAGCGAGTGCCGGGCGGGAGCCCGGCGGTCCGAAACATTTAAAGCTCCACTGCCCTGAAGCATGGAGGTGTGCTGTAGCTCTGCCCTCTGATGGAGGGCTGGGGACGCGGGATGTCCGCGCGTTGGGGCAGTTCGGGTTTGGTGGGATGCGCTTGCATCCGGCTTCCCCGCAATCGTTTTGGTCACCAGCCTCGAACAGGGGACTTTTCATCCCCTTGACGTTGTAGCGCCAGCGGCGTGTGGGTGCTGACAGTCCGGCCAGCAGTCCATGCTCACGCTCGATCACATCGCTCCGCTCTACTGGACACTGCAGATGCCCTCCTCGCGGAAACGATGCAGGCATTATGCGCGCGTTTTTGGTCCGACCGAATGAGCGTGGCTCCATCCTACAAATCGGCGAACCAAAGGTTTGAAATCGCGCGCGAAGTTTTTTCGCGTTCCTGCGGATCTGCGAAAGGCGTCCCCCCGCATTTGCGGGTTGGGAGCGCCGGGTGTCGGTTCGCGGCTGCGCAGCGACTGCCGGGCAGCCGCCCGGCGGTACGGCCTCTAACCTTCCAGCGCCTGCATCGCTTCGAGCCATTCGGCTTCGGCTTCGTCGAGCTGTGTTTGCAGCTTCGCGCGTGACTTCAGCTTGCCTTCGGCATCGGCCTTGTGGGTGTAGGCGTCGGGATCGGAGAGATCGCGATCGAGCAGTTCGAGTGCGGTGCGTGCCTTCTCGACGGCTTTTTCCGCATTCTCGATGCGCGTTTTCTGCTTGAAGGTGAGCTTGGGCGCGGAGGGGGATTTCGACTTTTCCTGCTTCGGCGCACTTTCGGTTTTGGCGGCAGCGGCAGCAATCTCTGCGCGGGCGATGGCGTGTTGCTTGTCGCTGTCGGGACGATCGGCGGCGAGGACCAGCGCCTTGTAGTCGGCAAGGTCGCCGTCATAGATGCGCGCCTTGCCGTCCTTCACCAGCCACAGCCGGTCGGCAGTCGCTTCGGCCAGATACGTGTCGTGCGTGATGACAAGCAGTGCGCCGTTGAACTCGTTGAGCGCATAGATCAGCGCTTCGCGGCTATCGATGTCCAAGTGCGAGGTCGGTTCGTCGAGGATCAGGATGTGCGGTTTCTTGTAGGTGGTGAGCCCCATCAGCAGGCGCACTTTCTCGCCGCCTGAGAGCTTGTCGACCTTTGTCTCGCACTTCTCGTGACCGAAGCCGAACTGGGCCGCCAGTGCACGCACCTGCGCCTGGCCGGCGTTGGGGATCAGGTCCTTTACGTGGTCGAGCACGCTCTCGCCCGCGCGCAGTTCGTCGAGCTGGTCCTGGCTGAAATAGCCGACACGCAGGTTTTTGGAGGCGCGGCGTACGCCCTGCAGCAGCGGCAGTTTCTGGGCGATCGACTTCACCAGCGTGGTCTTGCCCTGCCCGTTGGCGCCGACGATGGCGATGCGGTCGTCGAAATCGAGGCGCAGGCTGACGCGCTCCAGCACCGGCTTGCCCGATGCATAGCCCATGTCGGCCTGGTCGAGTTCGAGGATGGGGGACGCCAGCTCCTCGGCCTCGTAGAACTTGAATGGCGTCGTGCGCTCGGACAGCGGCACCGTGATCACCGTCATCTTCTCGAGCATCTTCATGCGGCTTTGGGCCTGCGCAGCCTTTGAAGCCTTGGCCTTGAAGCGGTCGATGAAGGACTGCATATGCGCGCGCTGCACGTCCTGCTTTTCCTTCTGCGCCGCGAGGTGCATCGTGCGCTCGGACCGGCGCTTCAGGTATGTGTCGTAGCCGCCCACGCTGATCACCAGCTTGGTGTTTTCCACCGCGAGGATGTGTGTGACCGAGCGGTTGAGCAGGTCGCGATCGTGGCTGACGATCACGACGGTGTGCGGATATTTGCGCAGGTAGGTTTCGAGCCAGGCGGCGCCTTCAAGATCGAGATAGTTGGTCGGCTCGTCCAGCAGCAGCAGTTCAGGCTTGGCGAACAGCACGCCGCCGAGCGCTGCGCGCATGCGCCAGCCGCCAGAGAATTCCTTGCAGGCGCGGCTGAGGTCGTTCTGCGTGAAGCCGAGGCCGACGAGGATTTCGGCGGCGCGCGCCTCGCCCGACCATGCGTCTATGTCGGCAAGGCGTTCGTGGATTTCGCCGATGCGGTCGGGATCTTCGCACGTGTCGGACTCGCGCATGAGGCTCGCGCGTTCGAGGTCGGCTTCAAGCACGACATCGAGCAGCGTGGTGTCGTTGGCGGGGACTTCTTGGAGGACGTAGCCCATCTTCGCGCCGCGATTGATGCGGACGGTGCCATCGCCATTGCCTTCGCCCTTGGCGAGCTCTTCCCGGATGATGCGCAGGAGGGTGGATTTTCCGGTGCCGTTGCGGCCCACGAGGCCGACCTTCCAGCCATCGGAAACCTGCGCGGAGGCGCCGTCAAAGAGGGCGCGCCCGTCGATACGGAATGTCAGGTCGTTGATCTGAAGCATGGCAGGTCTGGCGTCGAAAACAGCGAAAAGGGGGAGGTTTTTGAGTTATCTGGCGCCCGTATGACGGGTTCGCTGCGCTGCGTCAAACGTTGGGTGACATGGACCGCCGGGCGCCTGCCCGACAGTCGTGCAAGGGAGAAAATCTCGCTGTTGCGCAGCCATGGCCGGGCAGGCGCCCGGCGGTCCCATGCCTGTTCTAGGCGACATGGCACGCAATCAGGCGGGGCCCCCGTGTCGCCATGGCTCGGCCGAGCGCGTCGTTGAGTTCGACGCAGGTGCGGGCGTTTTCGGCGGCGACGCCCATGCTTTCGGACAGCTTCACCCAGTCGATCTCCGGATTGCCGAGGCTGAGCATGCCGTTGGCGGCGGGGCCGGGGTTCCCGGCGCCGGTGCGGGCGAGTTCGATCTTGAGGATGCGATAGGCGTTGTTGACGAAGACGATGGTGAGCACGTCGAGGTTCTCGCGCGCCATCGTCCAGAGAGACTGGATCGTGTACATCGCGGCGCCATCGCCCGCGAGGCAGACGGTCTTCACATCGGGGCGTGCGACGGCTGCGCCCACGGCGACAGGCATGCCCTGCCCGATGGCGCCACCGGTGTGGCCAAGCCATTCATGGCGCGCGGCTGAGCTGAGCGCCTGGTAGACCGGCAGGCCGGACGAGACGCCATCGTCGGAGATCAGCGCGCCCTCCGGGAGGTAGTGCGCGAGCGACATGCCGATGGTGTGCGGGTTGAACTTGTCTCCTGTTGCGGCGTCAGGGCGAGTCCAGTTTGCGGCGCCCGGTTGCACCGGCGCATCGAGCCAGTCGGCAAGGCGCGCGATGGCGTTGGCGCTATCCGTGTCCGGGCCACCGAGATTGAGCGTGCGTGCGCCTTTGGGGGTGAAGGCGCCGGGTGTGTTGGGATAGGCGAAGAAGGCGACTGGCGGCTTTGTTCCTGTGAGCAGGAGCAGGTCCACATCCTTCAGCGTCTCGACCGCCATCTCTGCAAAGTATGGCAGGCGTTCGGGCTGGAACTGTCCGCCGCCGCGGCCCTGGCGCGTCATGAAGGTGTCGGTGATCACGCGGACGCCCTGCGCCTGCAGGCGTCGGAGCGTTTCGGCGCCGTCGGGGTGCAGCGCTGTGCCGTTTAGGAGGATGGCAGGCTGTTTCGCTTTGGTAATGGCGCGGCCAGCTTGTTCGATGACGTCGTCGCTGGCGGATTTGAGCGAGGCGTTGGCGGCGGGTTTGGCGCGCTGGGCTCCGGATGTCCACGCGACGTCGGCGGGCATGATCAGCGAAACGGGACCGGGCGGCGGGCCGAAGCTGGCGGCGTAAGCTTCGGCGGCGAGCGTGCCGGCGTCGGCGACATGGTCGACGGATTTGAGCCAGCGCGAGTTGGGACCTGCGAGGCCCACGATGTCGGAGGCGAGCGGCGCGTCGTACTGGCGATGACTGACGGCGTGGTCGCCGATCAGGTTCACCATCGGCACGTAGGCGCGACGGCCATTGTGGATGTTGGCGCCGCCGTTGAGATAGCCGGGCCCAAGGTGCAGCAGCGTGAGCGCAGGCTTGCTCTTCATGCGCGCGTAGCCATCGGCCGCGCCCGTTGCGACGCCCTCGAACATGCAGAGCACGCTGTGGATGCGCGGCTCACGATCAAGCGCGGTGACGAGATGCATCTCGCTGGTGCCGGGATTGGCGAAGCAGGCTTCGACGCCACAATCTGCCAGCGTGCCGATGATCGCTTCTGCGCCTGTCATATCGGTCATGGCTATGCCTCACATTTCGTGCGCGGAACGTATCTGCGGATGCGAGTGGCGCAAGAAAAAGAAACGCCGGTCCCCGTGTTGAGCGGGGGCCGGCTGTGTTCCCCACGCGCATCCGGGGAGGGAGATGCACAGTCTCCGCGCGCGGGAGTTGGAGGGCGCACCCAGCACCTTGGGGAAGCTGCCGGTCCCTCTCACGACGTTGCGGTCAAGCCCGTCGTATCCCTGACAGGTCACAAACGGAGATGACGGGCGTCTCCGTCGGACTGCGACATCACATCCGGCGTGATCAATGCGTAACCGCGATCATTTTCGGGGCGGCGTCAGCTTCTCGCCTTCGGGATAGAGGCTCGCCCCACAGCGCCTGCAGTAGGCTGCATCCTGCTCGTGCAGGTTGAGCGTGCAGGCCGGGCATTCGTGGCGAACCTTGTCACCCAAGGCGATCGCGCGGATCAGCTGCAGGAACAGGCTGACGCCCAGCACCATCATCAGGATGGACAGCCAGCGGCCGGGCGCGCCGACCATGGTGATATCGCCAAAGCCCGTGGTGGTGAGCGTGCTCAGCGTGAAATAGAGCGCGTCGAGATAGGTCTGGATCTCTTCGTTCTTGCCATGCTGGTCGACGAAAACGAAGGCGGTAACGATGAACACGAAGACGATGAGGTTCACGACCTTCGAGACGACGAAGGAGTTGTAGTGCAGCCACTTCGCGGCCGCATGGTGGTGATCGAGGAATTCGAACGCCCGCACGAGGCGCACCACACGGAACACACGCAGGAACACCATGTTCTGCACCACGAATGGCACCAGCAGCGTAGCCGCCACTACAAGGTCCGCCAGGTTCGTCAGGCGCAGGAAGAAGCGATGCTTGTGGCGTTCGATATAGAAGCGCGCCGCAAGGTCGAGCGAGATCACGATGGCGATGAATGCATCGATCGCGATCCACATGCCCGTGGTTTCGACAGCCCCGCCATGCCAGGAGATCGAAGGGTGTACGAGAAACAGCGTGATGCTGAGGAGATCGAAGATCAGCATCGCCCAGCGGAATATGCCCGGCCACTTACCATGGCCGGAATAGAGCCAGAACAGCGCGCGGTTAAGGCCCCTGCGATGTTCGTGCATCAGGCTTTCGCCAGCGTCTCGATGAACTTCACCGGCTCGCCCTGCCCCGGCGCGACCAGCGCATCGTCGCACATCACCATGGTCCCCCGCACGAAGGTGGCGACAGGCCAGCCCTTGGCTTCCATGCCGTCGAACGGCGTCCAGCCACAGCGCGAGGCCGACCATTCGTCTGTAATCGTGCGGCGAGCCTTGAGATCGACGACCGTGAAGTCTGCGTCATAGCCCTGCGCGATGCGGCCCTTGTTGGCGATGCCGAAAACGCGCTGGGGACCGGAGCTGGTGAGCTCGATGAAGCGCTCGAGGCTCAGCTTGCCATCGGCGACGTGCGTCAGCATCACGGGCACAAGCGTCTGCACGCCGGGCATGCCCGAGGGCGAAGCCGGATAGGGGCGAGACTTCTCTTCCTTCGTGTGCGGGGCGTGGTCCGATCCCAGCAGATCCGGAATGCCTTGGTTCACGGCGGCCCAGAGGGCTGCGCGGTGATGCGCATCGCGTATCGGCGGGTTCATCTGGGCATAGGCCTTGAGGCGGATGTAATCGTCCGGGCCGACCAGCGTCAGATGCTGCGGCGTCACCTCGACCGTGGCGATATCCTTGTTCGCGGCGAGGATCTCCATCTCCTCGGCCGTCGTGACGTGCAGCACATGGATGCGCTTGCCCGTCTTGCGGGCGAGGCGCAGCAGGCGTCGGGTTGAGGAGATTGCGGCTTCGGCGTCGCGCACTTCGTAGTGCGACGTCCAATCGCCCTGCCGCGCCAGCTTGCGGCGCTCGATCAGGCGATATTCGTCTTCCGAATGGAAAGCAGCGCGGCGCGAGATGGCGTTGAGCACGCGCTCGACGCCCTCATCGTCTTCCACCAGAAGCTGCCCCGTCGAGGCGCCCATGAACACCTTGACGCCGCACACGCCCTCCATCCGCTCCATGATGGGCAGGAGGTCTGTGTTGTCGTGCGTCGCGCCGGCGTAGAAGGCGTGGTCGGTGTGCATCCTGCCCTTGGCGCGAGCTAGCTTGTCGAGCATCATGTCGGGCGATGTGGTGGACGGATCCGTGTTCGGCATTTCGAAGACGGCGGTGACGCCGCCGAGCGCTGCCGCGCGCGAGCCGGTTTCGAGATCTTCCTTCCATTCGAGGCCAGGCTCGCGGAAGTGGACCTGCGTGTCGATGACGCCGGGAAGCACGTGGAGACCGTGGGCCTCGAACACATGATCTGCACGCGAGGCGTCGAACGAGCCGATTTCGGCGATGCGGCCGCCCTTCACGGCGACATCGGTCTCGACGATGCCGCCGGGCGTGGCCACCATGCCGCCCTTGATAATGAGATCGAATGTTGCGGGCATCGCCAGCTCCCAGAAAACAGGCGCTGTATGGACCTTTGGCGCGAAATCTCCAAGCCGCAGGGCGCCGCGCGGTTCCGCCAGAATCGGAAAGGGCGGCTGAAAAGCCGCCCCTTCCTTCATCACCCGCGCCTTTGCTGGCGTCTTTATTTTACCGGACGACGCCAGGCGAGGCATGGCCTCTCCCGACCGCCGAAACGGTCAGGTATCCAGTTCGTCGTGATACATGTCGCCCATAAGCGGAGCTTCGCCCGAGGTCAGGACCTTGAAGATGAAGATCAGCACGGCGGCGGCAATCACCGACCAGTGCAGCGCAGAGTTCTGCGCCGCTTCCACCATCAACTCCCACATGCTCGCTGTTCTCCCGCGACTTGAGATAACTATAGAACAGGCAAATTAACGAAGCCTCTCGCAGACCTTTAACAGTGGTAAGCGCTGTTGATTTTCGAGATAGCATCGCGAACTTTTTGTCGCGGGCCGCGCCTGCACGGCTGCATATTGCGCATAATCCAACGCACGTTTTTGCTTGCGGTTCCGCTTGCGCTGCGAAAGCTTGCGATGGCAGGCGAGAAACATGAGCCGACGACCATCAGACCGCACCAGAAACACGCCGCCGGGAACTGCGCGGGCGTGGCAGCGCATGCTGTCCGGCCGCAGGCTGGACCTGCTTGATCCCTCGCCGATGGACATTGAAGTCGAGGATATCGCGCACGGCCTTGCCCGCGTTGCGCGGTGGAACGGGCAGACGCGGGGCGATCATGCGTTTTCCGTGGCGCAGCATTCCGTGCTTGTTGCCGCGTTCACGGCTGACATCTGGCCGCAGGCTTCGCCGGCCGACCTGATGGGGGCGCTGCTGCATGATGCGCCTGAATACGTGATCGGCGACATGATCTCGCCGTTCAAAACGGTGCTGGGCGGCGACTACAAGAAGGTGGAGTTGCGGCTGGAGGCTGCGATCCGGCTCCATTTCGGCCTGACGCCGCATATGACAGATGAAGTTAAGGCGCGCGTGAAGCAGGCCGACCAGGTGGCGGCCTTCTATGAGGCGACGCGGCTGGCGGGGTTCGACGTGGACGAGGCGCTGGAATTCTTCGGTACGCCGCCCCCCGGGGCCGCCCCCGACATGACGCCGCTGGCGACCGCCGATGCGCAGGCACTGTTCCTGAGCCGTTTTGCCGAGCTTCAGGCTGAGATGGATGGGGTGAAGGTGTAACCGCCACCCCCCAATTCCCTCTGTCGCAAACACACTCTATCCTCCCCCCATGTCGATCTGGATCTGCTCTCTCGCTGCGGCGCCGCAAATGGCGCGACAGGTGCGCCCGTCGCGCATCGTGAGCCTGTTGAGCCCGTACGACACGTTTCCCACATTCGAGGGCATGGGACCGGATCTGCATCTCACGGTTCCGATCCACGATATCGTCGATGACATCGGCGACTGGCGAGCGCCTGACCTGTCGGACGCACAGAGCGTGATCCGTTTCGTGGAAAGTTGGGACCGGGCCGCGCCCATGCTGATCCATTGCTGGGCCGGGATTTCGCGCTCGACCGCGTCGGCCTTCATCACCGCCTGCGTGCACAACCCCAAGGTGGACGAGGAAGAGATCGCGCTGGCAATCCGCAAGGCTTCGGTGACGGCATCGCCCAATCGCAGGCTGATCGCGCATGCCGACGCCCTGCTGGGCCGTGGGGGGCGGATGGTGCGCGCTGTGGAAGGCATCGGGCGCGGCGACTTCTCGACGGAAGCGCAGACTTTCTCGATCCCTTCTGTCTATGGCTCGCCCTCCGCGTCATGAGCACGCCTATCGCCGTTGGTCTTTCGGCTGTGATCGTCGCGGCGACAGGCAAGGCGCCGTTCGCGCTGGAAACGCGCGATGCGGATGGCGCGACGGGCCTGCCGCACGGACGGTTCGATCCGAAGGGGCACCGCACTTTCGAGCTTGGCCTGCGCGCCTGGGTGCGGGCGCAGACCGGCTTCGAGCCGGGCTATGTCGAGCAGCTCTACACATTCGGCGACCTTGGCCGTGAGTTGCCGCAAGCCGAGCTTGGCGATGCGCCGGCGGGCGCGCGTCTGATCTCGGTCGGTTATCTCGGCCTCACGCCGGAGCAGACCGACATCTCGGCGTTCGATGCCGTGTGGCGCGACTGGTACGATCACTTTCCCTGGGAGGACCATCGCAAGGGCCGTCCTGTGTTCATAGACGACGCGATCGCGCCTGCGCTGTCCATGTGGGCGGACAATAGCGGCAAGGACGCCAGCAGCCGCAAGTCGCGCATCCAGATTGCGTTCGGCATCGATGGACAGCCGTGGATCGAGGAGCGCACGCTGGAGCGCTATGAACTGATGTATGAGGCGGGTCTGGCGCCGGAAGCCGCGCGCGACGGCCGGCGCCGCGCCCCTTCCCTGCCGCTGGCGGCGCTGGGCGAACCCATGATGTCAGACCACCGGCGCATACTGGCGACGGCGATCGGCCGGCTGCGTGGCAAGATAAAGTACCGGCCCGTGGTGTTTGAACTGATGCCCGAGCGGTTCACGCTGTTCGAGCTTCAGCAGGTGGTGGAATCGCTGCTCGGCCAGCCGCTGCACAAGCAGAATTTCCGCCGGTCGCTGGACCGGTCGGGTCTCGTCATCGGGCTTGGCGTGTTCTCGCAGACGACGGGCGGCAGACCCGCAGAGCTGTTCCGGTTCCGGCGCGAGGCGCTGGCCGAGGGGCATGCAACAGGCGTGCAGACGCCGCGCGCTTGAGGCGCGCGGAGTGTTGCTCGCATGCCGGTTGAAATCAGGACAGCCTGACTAGCTACGCGCATCCATCCAGCGCTCGGCCTGAAACATGCCGATGAGATAAGCCTCGAGCAGCACGATGGCTTGCGCCAGGCCGTCATCATCATCCAGCGGACCGCGGGCAAGCAGTTCGATGGCTATGCGATCCATGAATTCCTCATCGCGGCGCCAGTCTTCGGCGAGGAACATCACCAGATCGTCGTCGGACATTTCGTCGACCAGAGCGA
>Ga0105048_10008355_pt1 | contig 16570 bp, 10 predicted proteins | sample MAT05_FD_78382 | JGI IMG/M metagenome (GOLD analysis project Ga0105048, IMG submission 78382) | Freshwater microbial communities from Lake Fryxell liftoff mats and glacier meltwater in Antarctica - MAT-05 | ecosystem: Environmental > Aquatic > Freshwater > Ice > Liftoff microbial mat | place...
AGCGCCGCCACCGCCGCCATGCCGGCGTACATGAAGAATAGAGACGCGCCCTTGTAGGTGATGAAGGTCGACGCTCGGGCGACGAACAGGTTGCCCACCGCCGCGGTCAACAACCAGAAGCTCATCAGGGTGCTCTTCATCGCGACCGGCGCCTGGCTGTAGGCGAACTCCAGGCCGGTGGTGCTGACCAACACCTCGGCTAGCGTGAGCAGCACGTAGGGCCCCAGCTGCCAGAGAATGCTCAGCGGCTGACCCGCGTCGATCGGCTGTTGCACCATGCCCGCTGCCACCCACGCCAACGCTGCGGTCGCCATGCCGACCACCATTCGTCGCAGAGGCGTCGGGTCGAGCCCCACCCGAGCGAGGGCCGGGTACACCACGCCGGTGAGCAGCGGTATCAACAGCATCACCAGTGCCGGGTTGATGAACTGCATCTGCGAGGGCTCGAAGACGATCTCCGCGCCGAAGAGCGAGAGGCGCGGGTCCATCGACTTGGCTTGCACCACCCAGGTCGAGGCCTTCTGATCGAACAGCGCCCAGAACACCGGTACCGGCACGAACACCAGCAACACCTTGAGCACTGCGCGCACCCCTTCGACGGCCTCGGCCGGGTGCCTGGTCTTGGCCCCTTCGAGCCCGCCATGTCGCGCAGACCAGAGCACCGCCAGAAACGAGTCGGGGTTCGGCCCGGTCGGCGGCACCACCACGTACCACTTGCGGCCCGCCCAGAAGATGAAGGTGGCGATCAGCATCAGCACGCCCGGCAACCCGAACGCCACGCTCGGCCCGTAGTGCTTGAGCACCTTGGGGATGAAGAGCGAGGCGAAGAACGAGCCGAAGTTGACGCTCCAGTAGAAGGCGGCGAACACGTTCTTCGCCAGGTGCTTGTTCTTCTCGTCGAATTGATCGCCGACCATCGCCGAGACGCAGGGCTTGATGCCACCCGAGCCGAGGGCGATGAGAAACAGCCCGACGTAAAACCCGGTGGGGTTGGTGTCGCTGAGCGCCAACATCAGGTGCCCCGCGCAGTAGACCAGCGAGAGGTACAGAATCGTTTTGTACTTGCCCAGGTAGCGATCGGCCAGATAGCCGCCGATGAGGGGGAAGAAGAAGACCGCCACCACGAAGTCGTGAAAGTGCGCCTTGGCCAGGCCCTCTCGCATCGCCTGATCAGGCACCTCGTTGCGCAGCAGGTACTCGATGAGGAAGACGGTGAGAATGTTGCGCATGCCGTAGAAGCTGAAGCGCTCGCAGGCCTCGTTGCCGATGATGAAGGGCACTTGGCGTGGCAGGGTCGAAGGTGAGGCCATGGCGCTTTCCTCCCACAGTGCCAGGCCGAGCGCGACAGGCGTTCTCGGGTTGGGCATAACGCGGCACTCCGATGTTTTTCACGAGCGCCGCCATGACCCTGCTCTCTGCCAACCCCGAGTTTCTGACCGAGTACGCCCAAACCCGAAAGTATGCCGCCGGTCGGCCCGAGGCCGCAGTGGTGACGCCCGATTCGAGGGCGGTGCTCTTTCTGCGCTCGGGGCCGAAAGACGCGCGTCAGAGCTTGTTCGAGTTCACCGTCGACACCGGCGCGACCCGCGAATTGCTGACGCCCGATTCATTGCTCAACGGGGCAGCCGAGACCCTGTCGGTCGCCGAAAAAGCCGCGCTCGAACGCCGCCGCTCGTCGGCCCGCGGCATCGGCTCGTTTCAGCTCTCGAGCGACGGGGCGAGGGTGTTGGTGACCGTGTCGGGCAAGCTGTACGTCTTCGACCGCGCCTCCGGCAAAAGCACCCAGCTCAAGACCGGTGAGGGCGTGTGCATGAACGCGCGCTTCTCGCCCGACGATCACCTGGTTGGGTTCGTGCGCAACGACGACGTCTATGTGGTCGACGTGGCCAAGAACGTCGAGCGCGCGGTGACCACGGGCGGCACCGAGGTCAAGCCGCACGGCCTGGCGGAGTACGTGGCGCAAGAAGAGATGTCGCGCTTCGAGGGGTTCTGGTTCTCGCCCGACTCGAAGCAGATTGTCTTTCAGACGAGCGACCAGTCGGCGGTCGAACGGCTGGCGATTTCAGACCCGATGCGCCCCGAGGGCGAGCCGATACGGTTCTTCTACCCGCGCGCGGGGCAGCGCAACGCGGTGGTGACGCTCTCGGTGGTCGGGGTCGCGGGCGGCAAGGTGACGCCCATCAGCTGGGACGCGGCGACCTACTCCTACGTGGCGACGGTGCGGTGGCCCACCGGCGGAAAGCTGAGCGTGCTGGTGCAGAACCGCGCGCAGACCAAGACCCAGCTGCTGGCGGTCGACCCGGCGACGGGCAAGACCTCGGTGCTGGTGAGTGAAGAAGACGCGGCGTGGGTGAACACGGTTCAAGAGTTTCCCCGGTGGTTGCCTGATGGGAGCGGGTTCTTCTGGCTCACCGAGAAGCACGGCGGGCCGGAGATTGAGCTGCGCAACGCCGACGGCTCGTACCGGGAGACCTGGCTCAAGCCTGACGCCGGCCTGGTGCTGAAGAAGCCGCTGGTCGGGTACGACGCCGAGCACAAGGCTCTGTTCGTGGTGGCCTCGAGCGACCCGACCCAGGCCTGGCTGCAGCGAGCGACCAAGACCGGGCTCGAGCGGGTGAAGACGCCCTCGACCGGGCTGGCCCGCGAATCGGCCAGCACCAACCAGAGAGCCGAGCTCTTCGTCGTCACCACCACCTCGCTCAAGGCGATGAGCAAGAGCTTCGTGGTGCGGGCCAGCGGTGAGGTGGTGGGCGAGCTGCCCTCAGTCGCGCTCGAGCCGAAGCTGACCTTGTCGACCGAGCTGATTCAGCTCGAAGGCTCGAACCCCGCCTGGGCGCAGATCATCAGGCCGACCGACTTCAAGAAGGGCAAGAAGTACCCGGTGGTGCTCAACGTCTACGGCGGGCCCTCGCACCAGGAGGTGCTCCACTCGATGGGCCTCAATCTGCCGCTGCAGTGGCTGGCGAATCAGGGCTTCGTGGTGGTGAAGCTCGACGGGCGGGGCACGCCTCAACGCGGGCGCGAATGGGAGCGCGCCATCTCGCATGACTTCGCCACCCTCACCGCGGCAGATCAGCTCAGCGGGCTCAGAGCACTCGGTGCCAGGTACTCCGAGCTCGACCTCACGCGGGTCGGGGCCTACGGGTGGAGCTTCGGCGGCTACATGTCGGCGCTGCTCGCGCTGAAGCACGGTGAGGCGGTGAAGTACGCGGTCGCCGGCGCGCCGGTGGTCGATTGGCTCGACTACGACACCCACTACACCGAGCGCTACCTTGGGCTGCCCGAGTCGCAGCCGCAGGCGTACCTGGTGAGCTCACTGCTGACCTACGTGAAAGACGCCACCGGCGGCATGCTGTTGATGCACGGCACCGCCGACGACAACGTGTATTTCTCGCACACGCTCAAGCTGAGCGACGCATTGTTTCGGGCCGGCAAGCCGCACGAGGTGCTGCCGATGGCCAACTTCACGCACATGGTACCCGAGCCACTGGTGATGCAGCGCCAATGGGAGCGCATCGCCAGGGCCTTCAAAGAGCACCTGTGAGCGATGACTGACCCCGGTTGGTGTTGGGTGACGCGCTCCAACAGTGAGAAGGCCTGGTAGCCAGTTCTACAAACTTGTAACAATTTTCTTACACTTTTGTCCGACAGCTCGAAGCCGTCGGGCGATCACGATTCTCCTGGGAAGCGCGGGTCCGCGGGGCTGTTTCGATTAACGCAATCGCCATTGTCCGACAGGTAACGCGTACTTTCATCGGCCAAGCGGTGCACTCCAAGAAGGGTCGAACGGGTATACGTGTCACCATTAAGCGACAAGCCGTTGGGCGTGTCTGCTCGTTGCTGCCGCCGCAGATGTCGTCCGCACTGAGCTTGCGCCATGAACGGGGTCGCTGAACGGATTCGGCCCTCGATCAGGTCACATTGTCCCAGCTGTAGGCTTCGGCATCGAGGGCGTGATCGGCGATCGACTTGATCAGCTCGTCGTCGTTCTCGTCGATCTTCGAGAGGTTCGAGCGAACCCGCCGCTTCACCTGGCCGGTGAACACCTCGAGAATCTCCAGCTCCTTGGTCACCGACGCTGCGCCCTTCTCTGCGACCGCGGTCGAGACCCGCGAGAGGGTGCAGGCCAGGGTAAAGAGGTCGATCATCATGTCGGCCAGGCGGCGGCTGGCGAACTGCTTGCCGATGATCGCCTTGCCGTGCTTTCGCAGCACCCGGTCGACCGCGGTGGCCAGGTCGCGGGTGAGCTCTTGAAACACCATCTGCTGCGATTGCACCGCCGGGTGCAGCCGGGTGAACTGAGATTTCTCGCGCTTCACCACGCTGGTGGCCAAAGAGGCTCTTCGCCGGGCGTACTCTGAAATCACGCCGAAGCCTTTGATCGGGTTGTCGAAGATGCCCTTGAGCGAGTTCGACAGCTCCTTGAGCTCACTGCCCACTTCGTTCATCGCGGTCAGCGAGATGAACAGGCGCAGAATTTCGTTGGTGCCCTCGTAGATGCGGTTGATACGCGCGTCGCGAACGATCTTCTCGTAGGGGAAGTCTTTCATGAAGCCGTTGCCGCCGGCGATCTGCAGCGCTTCGTCGGCGCACCGCCACAGAGCCTCGGAGCCGAACACTTTGGTGATCGCCGCTTCGACCGCGTACTCCTCGGCCCCGTTGTCGATGAGGTGATTGACCATGTTCACCGCTGACTCGGTGGCGTAGCAGTCGACCACCATGTGGCCGATCTTCTGTTTGATCAGCCCGAACTCGGCGATGGGCTTGCCGAACTGCACCCGCTCTTTCGCCTGCTTGGTGCACAGCTCGATGCAGCGCTTCATCGCGCCCACCGCGCCGCCGCCCAAGCCGGTGCGACCCGAGTTGAGAATCTTCATCGCCACCTTGAAGCCCTTGCCGACCTCGCCCAACACGTTGGCCGCCGGCACCCGCACGTTGTCGAAGGTGACCGTGGTGGTCGACGAGGCGCGCAGGCCCATCTTGTCTTCGTGCGGCCCGGTCGTGACGCCGGTCATGTCTCGAGTGACGATGAAGGCGGTGACGTTGCTGCGCTCGCCCTGCTGCCCGGTCTTGGCGAAGACGGTGAAGAACTGGGCGATGCCGCCATTGGTGATCCACAGCTTGTCGCCGTTGAGCACCCAGTCATCGCCGTCGCGCACCGCGGTGCTCAGAATCGACGCCGCGTCGGAGCCACTGCTCGGCTCGGTCAGACAGAAGGCGGCGATCATCTCGCCGGTGACCAGCTTGGGCAGATAGCGCTGTTTCTGCTCGTCGGTGCCGAACAGCAGCAACCCGCGCATGCCGATTGAAGAGTGCGCGCCGATGGTGACCGCCACCGAGCCGTCGTACTTGGCGAGCTCTTGGAGCGTGCGCGAGTAGGCGGTGGTCGAGAGCTGCATGCCGCCATGCGCCTCGGGGATCACCAGCGAGAATAAGCCGAACTGCCGAAGCTCTTCGATGAACTCGGGAGGAAACTCGCCCTTCGCGTCCCACTCCCGCAGGTTCTTCTCTTTGCTCTTGAGCAGCTGCTCGATGGAGGAGCGGATCTGCTTGAAGGTCTCTTGATCGCCCGCCTTCATCTTCGGGTACGGCACGATCAAGTCTTCGGCGATGGCCCCGAAGCAGAGCTGCGCGACGAACGATGACTGCGAGGCCGCCGCCGCCGGCGCGGGTGGGGAGGGCGATGCGGAAGGGGAAGGAGGGCTGCTGACTGGGGAGGGTTGCGTCGAGGTCGACATGCGCGAACCCTACTGCGCTGGTTCTCGCACGGCACTCAAAAGGCCCTCGAGCCGCGGGTCGCCACGAGCGAAGGCCACTCTCAAGGCCTCGACGGGCGCGAAATCGACCCGGCTCCCGCTCGCCACCTGCGCGTCTCGCCACAGCTGATTCTCTCGAGCAGTGAAACGGCCATCGATGATGCAGGCCAGGGCCAGCTGATGCATCGAGCGCAGCGTGTCCCAATAGAGAAAGGCAATCTCGACCACGGCGGCGGCCAGCGTGGCTCCGCCGAGAATCACCCAGTAGGTTGCGCTGCTGAAGAGCGGAGCGCCCTCGGGCAGGTACGGGTCGGCCACCAGCTCGGCGACGGCGCAGATGCCAGCCGAGATGGCTCCGGCGATGGCGGCCCGGGCGATGGCGCCGCGCTCGACCCGCTTGATCGCCTCTTGCTCGTGCGCATTCAGCAAGTGAACCGCATCGACCTCGTCGCCCACCTTCGGCCGAGGCACTCTCTCTGAACGGCTCTGAAAATATGAAACCGCGGCCCGCTCGAGCAGCGGCTTCTTCATGTCGCGGCGGGCGGCGGGGTCAGCACCCGCGAGGTGGCGATCTGCCTGAAGTAGTCGCGGGCCGGCGTCGGCGTGCGCACCAGCGTATCGAAGTCGACGTGGTACAGCCCGAAGCGCGGGCCCCACGCCTCGAGCCACTCGAAGTTGTCCATCAGCGACCAGTGCAGGTAGGTGGTGATGTTCACCCCGTCGGCGCGGGCTTTGAGCAACTCGGTGAGGTGGTCGAAGATGAACTGCGAGCGCCGCGCGCCGCTGCGGTCATCGAGGCCGTTCTCCGTAATCCACACCGGGGAGCCGTAGCGCTTGAGCTGGCGGAGCAGGGTGCCGAAGCCCTCGGGGTAGTACTCCCAGCCGATGTCGGTCAGCCCGCGCTTGCTCGGGTCGCGATACCTGAACTCGACGAAGGGCGGCTTGCGTACGAAGCGAAGGTGGGTGCGGGTGTAGTAGTTGACGCCCACGAAATCGGTCGACTTCGCGCCGCCGTCGATGATGGCGGTGCCGGTCATCACTCCAGGCATCTGAATGCGCAGCTGGCCGGTGTGCAGCGCCTCGAGAAAGGCGTGGTTGTAGTGATGCGCCGAGAGCTTCACCAGCGCGTGGTCGAGTGGGTTCCACACCCGGTCGGCGGCGAAGGCCATGATGTTCTGCGAGATGCCGACGGTCACCGGCTTGCCGTGCGAGCGATCGATCACCGCGTTTCGGGCGATCACGTGGGCCCGGGCGAGGTTGGCGTAGAACTCGAAGGCCAACTTGCCACTGGCGATGCCCGGAGGCGTCATCGCGGTGAGGTACCCGCCGAGCAGGAGCACGTTGGGCTCGTTGAAGGTGATCACCGCCGCGTCGAGGCCTTCGATCAGCTCGGCGCAGCGCTTGGCGAAGCGCTCCCAGGAGACGAGGCAGGAGGGCTCGTGCCAGGGCGTCTCGTCGTGAAACCACTGGGGGTGGGTGAAGTGGTGAAAGGTGACGATGGGGCGAATGTTGCGCGCGCGAAGGGCCTCGAGGCGGCTGCGGTAGTCCGTCCACGCCTGCTCATTCCACTCTCCGCGCACGGGCTCGACCCGGGCCCACTCAATTGACATTCGGTAGGCAGTGGCGCCGGTCTGCTCGATGAGATCGATGTCTTCGAAGAAGCGGGCCCAGTGGTCGCACGCCTTGCCGGCGCGGGCCTCGGGTTCTTTGAGCCGACCCGCTCGCTCCCACACCGACCAGTCATTCTCGATGTCGCCTTCGACCTGGTAAGAGGAGGTCGCCACGCCGAAAGTGAACTCTGGAGGAAAGTTGTTGTCTGACATTCGGTTTCGACCGGATGAATATCGGTTGTTGATGCCGCCGTCATCGATTCAAGATCGAACCCGTTCGCCAGGCACGCGATTCCTCAAGGGATCAGGTCTGCCTCGAGCGCCATCAGCGGCTTGCTGAAGTCGGCCACGCCCTCGTCTTCGAGCGATTTGATCTTTCGGCGCACGATGAGTGACTTGTCTTTGAGCGAGCGCTCGTCAGAGACGCCGATCACATTCATAGCCGCCGAACCCGCGCTTGAGGCCGACGTCACCGTGATGCACGACGGCCGCGCAGCGCGAGAACAGCTTCGAGTGCGGCTCAGGCCCCGCGAAGTGCACGTCGTCGGCGCCGTTCGCCGTGGTCAGGCCAGCACTACCATCGGCTGAACGTCGCCCCTCGTCCCGAACCCGCCGATCGGCACTCGCATTGGTCTGCAGGAGCGTAGGCGAGAACCCAAACCCGTCAGTTTTCCACGCCGGCGATGCCTCCGAGTCGGTGATTCCTCCGCCCCGGCCCGGTCGAAACCGCTAGAAACGCACGACTTCAGTCGAGGCACGGGTCGTGCTGAGCCGCCGAATCTTCAGGGGAGCCTCACCATGCTTGCTCGAATCAGAACTGCGGCGCTGATCACGGCCTTCGCACTCACGTTGGTCAGTCGGGTCTCAGAAGCATGTGGGTGTTTTGCCCCCCCAGACCCCACGGTGCCCATCGTGCAAGCCGGCGAGCGCATTCTCTTCGCGGTCGAGAACGGGGTTGTCACCGCTCACATTCAGATTCAATACGCGGGCGACGCGAAAGACTTCGGGTGGCTCTTGCCGCTGCCGTCGGTGCCGACCCTCAAGCTGGGCACCGAGGAGCTGTTCGCTCAGCTCATTTCGACCACCCAGCCGCGGTACTTCGTGCGGAACACCTTCACCGGCAACTGCGGCGGCATTCGCAACGCCACCGCCGCTGGCTTCTCAGGCTCCGAGTCACAAGATGCCGGGTCGAGCTCGCCGCTGGTCACCGAGTCGTCGATCGGGCCCTACGACTACGCGGTGCTCAAAGCCGATTCGAAAGAAGCGATGTTCAAGTGGCTCACCGACAACCACTACTTCATCCCCACCGGCACGGATGAAACGGTCGGGCCGTACATCAACCCGGGCTCGTACTTTCTGGCGCTCAAGCTCAAGAGCGGCCGGTCGGCCGGTGACATTCAGCCGGTGGTGCTGACCTACCCGTCAGACCTCCCGATGATCCCCATCATTCTGACCAGCTTGGCGGCGGTGCCGAACATGGGCATTCAGGTGTGGATGCTCGGGGCCAGCCGCGCCATTCCGCGTAACTACAATCACGTGGTGATCAACGACGCGCAGATCGACTGGCTCGGGCAGGCCCGCAACTACAACGAGGTGGTGATTCGGGCGATCTCGGAGACCCCCGAGAAACACGCCTTCATCACCGAGTACGCCGGCACCACCGCCATCATGCGCGACGTGCTCGACCCCTCGGGTCGCTTTGGCTCGAGCGGCGAGCTGGCTGCGCTGACCGACCCGGGCCAGTTCGTCAGCTACCTCTTTACCCACGGCTTCCCCAACGGCATCAACCAGAGCGGCGCGTTTGGTCGGCCCTTGCCGCCGGTGGTGAAGAACCTGGTGTTGGCGATGGTGCCGGTGCCCGAGAAGCTTACCGGCGTCAGCGAAGACGCGTGGCTTCAGAACCTGAGCAATTACCTGGGCGCGTACCGGGAGACCCACCCGGAGCAGTTCGTAGGCTGGTCATCGACCTTCGATGCTCCGGCGCTCGCGGCGCAGCTCGACGAGAAGGTGGTTCGCCCCGCTCGCGAGGCAGGCGAGCTCTTTCGCCGCTTCCCCAAGATGACCCGGCTCTACACCGCGCTCTCGCCGCAAGACATGACCCGCGACCCGGTGTTCAGCTTCAACCCCTCGTTGCCTGACGTCTCACGCGATCACACCGCCGAGCTGCGCACTGACTGCAACCTCTTCACTGGTTCTCAGAACGCGCCCAGAACGTTGATCACTGAGCAGGGGTGGGCGTTTCGGGTGACGAGCGAGCCCCGCGACCTGACCTCAGGCCCGGGCGCGCTGCGCATCGAGACCTTGAGTGAAGAAGGCGACGCGAAGGTGCTGGTCGACAACAGCGCGATGATCGACCCGACCCCTGCTTGCGGCTGCGCTTCGGTCGACGCGCTGGGCCTCGGCGCGCTCGGGCTGCTCGCCGCTACCCTGCGACGTCGCCGCTCCACCCCCGCTGCGTCGTGACCCGCTTCAGCGCGCGGCTCCCGATGCTGTGCATCGCGCTCGCGGCGTGCCCCGGCCCACCGCCGCCCAACCCCACGCCCTGGGGTGAGGGTGCCTTCGAGCTCGGGGTGCACGACCTCAACGACATGCCTCGCTTCGGGGCCTCGGTTGACGCCCTGCTGGAGGCAGGTGCCCAGGGTGGTTTTCACGTGCCGGTGACCTACCGGGTGATCGGCCACGCCGAACATGAGGTGACCTTCGCGCATGTGGTGCGACGTAAGAGTGACTCGGTGCTGGTCAGCCAGGGCTCTAGGCTTTTCGACGTGACCGGAGGGGTGTGGACAGGCTCCGTGATCCCAATCTTCATCTGCCCCACGCCCATCGGGACCAACGCCCTCGGTGAAGCGCTGACCCTGGAGGTCACCGCCAGTCGCAGCGGTGGCGAAGTGGTCGCGCGCCAGACGGTCGAAGTCACCCTCAGCTGCCCCGAATCGAGCGCCTACTGCGCCTCGATTTGCAAAGGTTGAACGCCATGAAACGCCTCAGCCTCGTCACGCTTCTCGCCGCCGCGCTGGTGGCGTGCCAGGAGCCCCGCACCTGGCAGGTCGTCGCCAGTGGCCTCGATGAAACGCTGACCTCTGTCGCAGGCAGCTCACCGTCTGATGTGTGGGCGGTGGGGGCCGACGTCGGCGCCGGCGCAGGCCCGCTGGTGTTGCACTTCGACGGCACGACCTGGTCGCGCTCAGACCCCGGCACTCGCGGCAACCTGTGGTGGGCTCACGCTTTCTCTGGCGGCACCGCGCTCTTCGGTGGCTCCCGCGGCACCATCGTGGAGTGGACGGGGAGCACGTTTCGACGCCACGTCACGCCGGGCCTCGCGCGACAGACCGTGTTCGGCGTGTGGGGCGCGACCCCCGATAATGTCTGGGCGGTCGGCAGCGGCACTTCTGGGCGCCGAGGGTTTCTCTGGCACTACGACGGCGCCAGTTGGAGCGACGTGCCGTTGCCACCCGACGTGCCGGTCACCGAAGGCGAGACGCCGGGCCTGTTCAAGGTCTGGGGCGCGAGCGCCGATGACGTGTGGGCCGTCGGGGGCGAAGGCCTGGTGCTGCACAAAGGCCCGGCCGGCTGGGAGCGCCGCGACGTGGGCCGAACTGACACGTTCTTCACCGTGCACGGGCAGGGCCGCAGAGTGTTCATTTCTGGAGGCGGTCGCAGCGCCGCGCTGCTCGAGTACGACGGGAGCACCTGGCACGACGTCTCGCCGGCCTCGGTCGGGTTGGTGCAAGGCGTCTCGGCAGATCTCGCGCGCGGGCCCGAAGCGGCCTTTGCCAGCGGTGAGAACGGCGCGCTCTTTCAACGCAGCCTCGCCGGCTGGGAGCGGGTGGAGACCGGCGTGTCGCTGGAACTCGAGTCACTGCACGCGGTATGGGTCGACGCGAGCGGCGGGGTGTGGGCCGCCGGCGGCAATGTGCTGACCTCCTTGCGAAATGGAGCGCTGGTTCGCCTCGCGCCCAAAAACGCCGCCAGCTACGTGCAGCCGCCAAAGCCTGAGCCGCTGGCGGTGGTCTGCCCGGCAGGCGCCATCGACCCCGCCGCGAACAGCTCCATTGCCCGCAGGTGGAACGAGCAGATTCTCGGAGCGATTCGGCGCGACCTGCCGAGGCCCACCGTGCACGCGCGAAATCTGTACCATCTGTCGGCCGCGATGTGGGGCGCGTGGGCGGCCTACGACTCCGGCGCGAAGGGCGTGTTCTCGCAGGAGCGAATCACGCTCACCCCCGAGGCCATCGACGCCGCTCGCACCGAAGCCATCAGCTACGCGTCGTATCGGGTGCTCGACACCCGCTACCGGAAAGCGGTCGGTGGCGCGGTCTCGCAGGCGTGCTTCAAGGCGATGATGCTGAAGCTTGGCTACTCGCCAGACGACACCATCGCCACCGGAGACTCAGCGCGCGCGGTGGGCAACCGAATCGCCCAGGCCGTGCTCGATGCCACGCACGACGACGGAGCCAACGAGCAGAATGACTACGCCGACACCACCGCGTTCATGGCGATGACCAGGGCGCTGTCGGTCGAGAACCCCGGCCCGCCCGCCGCGAACATCGATGCCTGGCAGCCGCTCGACCTGGCCATCGCTGCCTCGCAGAACGGAATTCCGCTCGCGCCGGGCGTGCAGAAGTACGTCGGCGCGCATTGGGGCAAGGTCACTCCTTTCGCGTTGGTGCGCGCTGCTCCGGGCTCGATGTACGTCGACCCGGGCACGCCGCCGGCGCTGAGCCCGGCCACGATGCGGTGGGTCGTCGAGGTGATTCGCAAGTCGTCTGGGCTGGCGGTCACTCCGGAGCTGATCGACATCTCGCCGGGCGCGTATGGCAACAACGCCCTGGCCAGCAACGAGGGCACGGGCCACCCGCTCAACCCGAGCACCGGGCGACCCTACGTGGCGAATCGGGTGCCGCTGGGCGACTTCGGGCGCGTGTTGGCCGAGGTCTGGGCCGACGGGCCGAAGTCAGAGACGCCTCCCGGCCACTGGAACGTGCTCGCCAACCAGGCCTTTGCGCACCCCGAATTCGTTCGTCGCTGGCGAGGCGCCGGGCCGGTGCTCTCGTCGCTAGAGTTCGACGTACGGGCCCTGCTGGCCCTCAACGGCGCGATGCACGACGCCGCCATCGCCGCCTGGGAGATCAAGCGCGGCACGCTCTGCGCCCGGCCCATCACCCTCATTCGCAGCAGTGCCGCGCGAGGTCAGTCGAGCGACCCGGCGGGCCCGTCGTACGACCCGCGAGGCTTGCCGTTGATGCCCGGGTTGATCGAGGTGGTCACCGCCGCGACCGCGGCCGAGGGCGAGCGTCACGCCGGGCTGAAGAACGCGGTGGGCCAGGTGGTGATTCGAGCCTGGCGCGGCGAGCCTGGCGACACCCATTTCAGCTCCGGCGTGGCCTGGGTGCGCGGGGTCGAGTGGGTGCCGTATCAAAAGCGCGACTTCGTCACCCCCGCCTTCCCCGGGTTCGTCTCGGGGCACAGCACCTTCAGCCGCGCCGCTGCGGTGGTGCTCAGCGAGGTGACCGGCAGCGCCTATTTCCCCGGTGGGTTGGCCGAACAGACGGCCCCTGCAGCGACGTCGTTGACCTTCGAAGCGGGGCCCAGCCAGCCGGTGGTGCTGCAGTGGGCGACCTACTTCGACGCGGCTGACCAGGCCGGCCAGTCACGGCTGTGGGGCGGCATTCACATCGAGCCTGACGACTTCTCAGGGCGCCGGGTCGGCGCGGTGGTGGGCGCGAGCGCGTTGACGAAAGTCGAGACGTTCTTCTAGCGGTCATCGGTCGACTCGCGCGATGTTCGCGCGCTGATGTCGACCGCACCGCCCGAGACCCGCCGCCTGGCGGCGATCATGTTCACCGACATGGTCGGCTACAGCGCGTTGACCGGGCGTGACGAGGGGTTGGCGCTGCGGCTGTTGGCGCATCACAACGAGCTGCTGAGGCCGTTGATCGCCCGGCATCAGGGCCGGGAGGTGAAGACCATCGGCGACGCCTTCTTCGTGGAGTTCGGCAGCGCCGTCGGCGCGGTGCACTGCGCGCTGGAGATGCAGCGAACGCTCGCGCAGAACAACGCCAGCGTGCCCGAGGCGCACCGCATTCAGATTCGAATAGGCATTCACGTGGGCGACGTGGTGCAGCGCGACAACGATCTGTTCGGAGACGGGGTGAACATCGCAGCCCGACTCGAGCCGCAAGCGACCGCCGGCGGTATCTGCGTGTCGGAAGACGTGTTTCGCCAAGCCGACCGCCGGGCCGAGGCCGCGTTCTTTCGCATCGGGCGGGTGAAGCTCAAGAACATCGCTCACCCGATGGTCATCTACCGGGTCACCGAGCCAGGGGCTCGCGGGCCGTCGGTGGTCGAGCGGCTGCGCCACCGCTTCGGTGTTCGCCGCCTGGGCGCTGGCACCCTGGTCGCGTTGGTGGCGGTGTTGCTCGCCTGCGCCTGGCTGATGGGGCGCACCTCGATGGTGGCGAACGCGCCGCCGGTGGTGGCTCCGGCCCCGAAGGTGATTGACGTGATCGTAGCTGACGCGCTCAACGACACCGGCGAGCGCGATCTCGATGGGCTCTCGGGCCTGGTGATCACCGCGCTCGAACGGTCGAGGTTGCTGCACCCGTTGACCCGGGCCTCGATGCTCGACCTGCTCCGCGGTCTGGGGCACGACCCGCACGAGGTGCTCGACGAGAAGCAGGCGAGGCTGATCGCCGCGGCGCGAAAGGTCGGCGTGCTGGTGCGCATCACGGTCAAAGTCTTCGATTCGGTCTACTCGGTTCGCCTCGACGCCATCGACGCGGCCCACGGCGCCGTGCTGCTCTCAGCGACCGAGAAGGTCTTGAGCAACCGGGGCTTCCCCGCGGCGGTCGCGCGCTTGACCAGCCGAATGCGGGCCGGGCTGGGTGAGTCGACCGATGAGAACCGAGAAGAAGATCTGGCCAGTCTCACCACCACCGACATGGAGGCCTACCAGCACTATTTCGTCGCCGACGCGCTGACCAACCGCATGCAGATGCTCGAGGCCGAGCGGGAGTTCGAGCAGGCGACGACCATCGACCCACGCTTCGCGCTCGCCTGGGTGCGGCTGGCCTACGTGCGCGCCTGGCAGTTCAAAGACCCGAGCAAGGCGCTGGAGAAAGCCCTCGAGATGCAAGAGCGGTTGCCGCTCAAGGAGCGCTACTTCTTGAAGCTGCAGCGCACCATCGCCGAGGGCGACGTCGACCATGCCATCGCGTTCGGCCGCGAGCTGGTCGAGCGGTACCCGAATGAGAAAGAGGGTTGGTACTGCCTGGGCGACTTGCTGCACCACCGGGCGAGGTTCGCCGAGGGGCTGGTGGCCTTCGAGCGCGCCGTCGAGATCGACCCGTGGTTCGAACGCGCGAACGACCATGTGGTGCAGGCCAAGTTGGGTCTGGGTGATTACGCCGGCGCCGTCGAGGCCGCGACCCGCTTCGTCGAACGCGTGCCCGGCCCCGAGTCGTCGGAGGTGATGGTCGAGGCGTTGTTGCGCTCGGGCGACTTCGAAGGCGCGTACCGCATCGCCAAGGTGCTCAGTGAGCAAGGCTCCATCAACAGCGAACAGGCGATGGGGCCCGGCACGGTGCGGCTGTACGAGGGGCAGGCCGTGCTGGCCCGTCAGGAGTTCGAGCGACTGGCCACTTCGAAGAGCAAGCGAAGTCAGCGCGATGCCCACAAAGGGTTGGCGTGGGTGCTGGTCTTCGAGGGCCGGTATCGGGCGGCCTTCAAAGAGCTCGACACGGTGATGGCGCTCGACCGAGAGCTCTCAGACCGCGGCGACCTCTCACGGCAGATGAGCTATCGCGCGTTTCTGACCGCGGTCGGTTTTCACGATGCCGACGAGGTCGAGCGGTGGCTCACCAAGGCGCTCGATTTGAAAAGCGACGACTGGGTGGCCCACTTCTACGCGCTGCGGGCCTGGCTGGCGGTGGGCAAGATTGAACGGGCGGCCGGAGTTCAAGACTTTCAGGCCACCGTCGATTCGTTTCGAAAGCTGGCGCTCGAGACCGCGCGGTTGACGCAAGAGCATCAACCCGAGGCGGCGCAGGCGATGCTCGAGACGGCTTACCGCTTCACCGATGCGCCGGGCGGCGTGGCCGACTTGCTGATCGATTCGTACGCCGAGCACCATCAGCCGCTGCAGGTGCTGGACATGATGGCCCGCATCGAGCGGCTCAAGGGTCAGCGCACACCCGACTTCCCGTCGCTGTGGGTCTACGTCTACCCTCACGCGCAGAGGCAGGCGATGCACGCAGATCGTGAGCTCAACGGCGCGGACCACGCGAAGCCGGGGCTCGACGCGCTCAAAGCGCGCTGGCAGGCGGCCGAGCCCGAGGTTCGTGACGTGGCGGCCGTGCGCGGAGAGTGAGGGTTTCTGCGCTCGCTCGTGAAGAGCCGCTGAGCCGCTTTAGTTGCGCCGAGCTTGAGCGACGTAACGCGTCAGGTCGATTCCGACGATGCCAACTCGGGTGCCATCGCGGGTGTGCTGAAAGAACTCGAGGAAGGTCGGAGGCTCCCTCGACCATTTACCGCGGACCAGATCAGTCATGAACAGGGAGCTGATGTTGGTCACCGGTTTGTCGGCGCCATACGTGTGCATGTTGCGCGACCAGGCGAGCGACGCCGCGGCACGAACGAACTTGCCCTCAATCTGGGCATGAGGCGCGATCAGCAGATCGATGTCACGAGGCACTTGCTTGGGGCCCACAAAGCTGCCGCCGACATAGACCCGCCGCACCCCTGCGACCTGCAAGTGCACCAGGGTCTGTCGAAATGCATCGATCTGCAGGCGACGATGCATTGGTGGCAAAGCGATTCGCAAAGACATCGAAGGGGGTGAGGTGAACGCCTGGCGGCAGGTACCCCGAATCGAGCGCCCCGGGCAGCGAAGCCGCCGCAGCGGCGATGGAGGTGCGGGCACGGAGTGTGGTGATCAACGGGGCCATCTGAAGGCTTATCGGCCAAGCGCCCACAATGGTGCACCAGCTCGTAACACCCTGAACTCATTGACTGTGTGAACGCTCACTTTGAGGGCGGCCGCCGGCCGCTGCGGCTCGGGGTGTAGTTGTGCTTCACACGCCGCGTCGCGGCGGGCCGGCTTCAGACCGTCGGGAATCGCACGGTGAAATTTGTGGGTGCCTGCGGTGCGGTAGACGGCGCGGACACGCCGCAGGCTCTCGGTTCGAACGCCTTGCGCGCCGGCCA
>Ga0105048_10008356_pt1 | contig 16569 bp, 14 predicted proteins | sample MAT05_FD_78382 | JGI IMG/M metagenome (GOLD analysis project Ga0105048, IMG submission 78382) | Freshwater microbial communities from Lake Fryxell liftoff mats and glacier meltwater in Antarctica - MAT-05 | ecosystem: Environmental > Aquatic > Freshwater > Ice > Liftoff microbial mat | place...
AGGTGGGTCGCGCCCGGGGGGCCGGACATCAGCAGGTCCAATGTGTCCTGGGGATCGTCCGAGGCGATTGCATCGCCCGCCTTGATCCCCCAGTTCACCGCCCGGCCGATGGGATGGAAGTTCGCGACCATCAGGCCATAGGTGCAACCACTGGCCGTTCGATCATTCTTCACTCCCCGATCAAGATCGCCGCATCGTCGCGCCGGGCTTCGAGCACTTCTTGGCGATCCAGATGCTCCGCGAACACCCCTGCACCGAGCGCGCGGCGTAGCCGTTCCCACGCCGCGAGCCGCTCCGCGAGCGCGACACTCGGATCCCACGCCTCGAGCTTCGCTGCGATCGCGTCATCACCGACTTCGATCGCCAGCGTCTTCGCCCCACGCCACGCCATCCATCGCACCGCCGCATAGTCATCCGCCATCGCGTCGACGATCCACGACAGTCGCACCACCGGCTCCACCGGCACACCCGGACGCGCGAGCGCATGCACTGCGAGTGCGCGCTGGATCGGATCCCCCCCGTGCAGATCGAGCACCACCCTCGACGCCCACGACTCGCGATCATCCTCGATCCCCATCGACGTCCCCCGCAGCCCCAGCCCGCGCATCGACGCCGCAGCCCACCGTCGCGACTCGTCCACGTGGCACTGCGTGCATGCATCCGGTGCGTCGTGACGCCCGACCAGAGCACCGGGATCGGGTGAAGTAATCCGATGCGAAATCATCCCTTCGAGCAGCCCATACGTCGTGCGCGGCATGTGGCACTCGACGCAGCTCACCGCATCACCATGCCCACCATGCCCACCGTGCCCACCGCGACGGTCGCTACCACCGAGCGCCGCCGCATCGTGGCAACCACCACACGTACCCACCGGATCCCAGTCCGCCGCCAGCTGCATCGACGGCACCTCACCGTGCATGTCATGGCACGTCTCGCATCCGAGCCCCTCGCACGGCGACAACAACAACCCCTGGAATTCGTGCGCCGACAACCGCGGCGTTCCATCCGGCCAGAACCGATCCGCGAACGACGCCTCGCCCACCCCACCGAGGCGAGTGTCCGCGAAGATCGGCCGCGACACCTCCCCGAGCACCTCCCCCGGCACGAACCCATCGCCATGCACGAGGATGCTCGCGATGTCGCGACCAATCCGCTGCCCATGACATCGCCCGCACACCTCGTTGCCGCGATCGACCGCGACCTTCCCCGGATGCGTGATCGATCCATCCTCGCCGAGCACCGACCACACACGCCGCGCGATGGAATCATGCCGCTCCACATGCGCCGACGCGCGCCCATGACACGCCTCGCACGCAATCCCCCACTGCCCGACCGTCGACGCGAATTCCCCACGCGGATCCAACCCCGGCACCGGCTCCGTGTTGTGACAAAAGATGCAGTTGTCGTTGTACCGCGCGAGATGCCGCAGGTAGTCGCTCTCCTCCCCGTGCGCACCATCCGACCCGAGGAACGCATCGTTCAGATGGATCCACCGCGCCTCGGCGACATGCCACGCGACCGGCAATCGCCACAGCTCGCCGGGCCCACCACCGCGATCGATCCGCGCGACATACTGCTGATACCGATGGCTCCCGACCGCGAGCTCGACCGCCGCATCGACGAGCACCCCACCCTGCTGATCCACGATCCGCACCCACGGCGCGCCGCCCTGCCGCGACATCGTCGCCGTGAACCCGAGCGCCTCCAGCTGCTCCCCACCAAACGGCGCGAGCACACCGTGGGGCGCCTGCTGCGTCATCGTGCGGTGATAGCTCGCATGCCACGTCGCGTGCTGCACCGGATGACACGCTTCGCACTGCGCATCACCGACGATGTCCGCCTTGCGTCGATCCACCGGCCCCCACGCCTCGCGATCGACGAGCGTCGCCGTCGTCGCGCCCGTGACGACGACCAGCCACGCCGCAGCGGGCCCGAACAGCACGGCGGCGATCCAGCGCGCGCCCACCTACGCCTCGAGCGTGAGGATCTCGATGTCCTGATCGTACAGCCGAATCGGCGCGCCCTCACCATCGGCGCGCAACGGCATCGGCACCGCGACCGTCAGCGCGCGCCCCTGATACTGCGTGCCGTTCTGGCTCTGCAGATCCGCGATCCACACGCGACCACGGTGAGCAAAGATGCACGCGTGCAGCCGACTCATGCGCGGCGAGCCGAGCACGAACTGACACGCCTCGTGCCGACCGATCACGACCGGCCCCTCACGCATGTCGTAACGATGCACCGCCCCCGCATGTCGCATCTCGACGATCGGCCGCGTGAGCGACTCGAACAACGGCTCGACCGACGGCGGCTCGTACCACAGCCCATCCGCCTCGGCCGCCGTCTTGAACGCCGCCGCCATCTCGCGCCCGCTGCCGTATCGACCGGCCGGCGACTTCGCCATCGCCTTGCGCATGAACACGTCGAGGTTCGGCGACGCCACGCGCTGCTCACCGCCGGGACTCGGCACCACCGTCGGTCGCCCGCGCTTGCGCACCGCGATCGACAGCGGCGGGATCTCGGCCTCCATGTGCTGATGCAGCAGCTCCGGCAGGCTGCGCCCGTCGTAGGGCAAGCGTCCCGACAACAGCTCGAACGCGATCACGGCGAGTGCGTAACGATCCGTCGCAGGCCCGACGTGCTTGGTGTCGCGGAACTGCTCCGGGCTCATGTAGTGCGGCGTGCCGAACACCGAGCCGGTCGCCGTCGCGGCCTCGTGGGCGAGCCACTTCGCGATCCCGAGATCGATGATGACCGGCTCCCACCCGCCGGGTGAGTTGCGCAGAAGCACGTTGTCGGGCTTGAGATCACGGTGCACGACGCCGAGCCCATGCAGCTCGTCGAGGCTGCGGCCGACGCCGACCAACAATCGATGTGCACCCCACGTGTCACCTTCGGGGATCGCGATGGCGGGGCTCACGCCGTCGACGAACTCCATCGCCATCCACGTGCGACCGAACTCGTCGCTGCCAAAGTGCTCGACCTTGATGACGCCGTCGAACAGGGCGCCGCTCATCAGCTCGGCCTCGCGTTGGAAGCGAGTCGCCGCCTCACTGCCCTCGTGGACCTCGGCACGCAGCCACTTCACGACCACGAGACGCCGCCCGAACACGTCGACGCACAGGTGCACGTCGCCCACCGCACCTTCGCCCAACGGGCGGATCTTGCGGTGGGGGCAGCCTGGCACGCTCCCAGGAGCATACCCCAACGCGCCCGCGAACGCGCGCGGGGCCCTGGGTGTTACAGCGGGAGCTCGACCTCGGTGTACGGCTCCGAGACCATTACAGCGGTCTTGCCGCCGAATGCGATCGTGCAGAGCCCCGGCTTGGGGATCGTCAGGCGCGAGGACGTCTGCGGGGCGAGCTTCGCCTCGGCATCCCACGCCCCGCACTGGAACGTGGCGCTCAGCGCCGCCGTACCGTCGTTGCGCACGACGAGCACCGTCTGCGGCGCCGCGTTGAACTTCACCTTGTACGGGTAGACCGCCGAGATCTTCTTGGTCAGCGCTTCGATGCGCTGCTCAGTGCCTGGACCACGGTACGGGTATGCAGTACCGAGCCCGGTGATGCTCTGCCGCGACCAGTCGAGCTCGGAGAGCGCTTCCGCCAAGCGCGTGATCTTGCCGCCCTCGTACTTGACCAGACCCGAGGCTCGCACCGTCGCGGCATCCTTTTTCTTGAGGGTGGTGACCTCGGTGACGCTGAGCAGCTCCGCGGTGGCGACGTGGACCTCGGGCAGATCCGCGGCCTTCGCCTTCGCGCGATCGAGCTCCGTCTTCGCCGCATCGAGCTTGCCCGCCGCGATGTGCTCGTGTACGCGAACAGTACGGAGGATCGCGACGACCTGCACATAGCCGCCGGTCTTGCTGTCGATCTTGTCGAGCGCCGCCTCGGCCTCGGTGACCTTGCCCTTGCCGGCGATCGTCAGGACGCGCTGCAGCTGTAACGACGGGTCGCCGGGCCGCAGCTCGAGCGCGCGCGTGAGCGCCTCATCGGCCGCATCGAGCTCGCCCTTGCTGAGGTGCGTCGCGCTGCTCGCGATGTACAGCATCGCGACGCGCTCGCGCAGATCGGCGAGCCGCTCGGGGCTGACCTTGAGCTTGCCCTGCTCGGCGTGGGCGACGAGCGTTTCGAGTCGGTCGATCGCGATGTCGGCCTTGCCGCGCTTTTTCAGCTCGTACGCGACCTCGACGGCGAGATCGAGCTGCTCCTCGGCACCGACGCCGGACGGCGCGAGGTCGAGCAGGCGATCGGCGCGCTCGGGCTTCTCCTCGGCGAGCACGGCGAGCACCGTGGCGCGCCGCAGCTCGAGGAACTGCTTGCGCTGATCGACGTCGGCGACACCGATGAGATCGGCCGCCGGGGCGAGTGCCTCTGCAGCCGCGTCGGTCGCCTTGCGGGCGAGCCGGCAGCGCACGATGTTGAGCGCGACCGAGGCGTTCGGGATGATCGCCATCGCGCGCATGTAGTCGTTCTCGGCCTCGGCCCACTGCTGCGCGTTGTAGTACGCGTCGGCGCGGCCGATGAGCAGCACGGTGAGCAGGCGCGAGCAGCCGCGGCAGCCGACCTTCGAGCCGTTCTCGACGAGCTCGAACGCCTGCTCCGGCATGCCGCGGGCCATCATGATGCGCGCGCGCCCGACGAGCGCGTCCTCGTCGTTCGGATCGAGCACGAGCGCCTTCGCGTAGTAATCGTCCGCGACCTTGAAACGATCTTTGTTCTCGCGACCGAGCTGCGTGTAGATCGCGACGAGCTCCTCGGTCGCCTCGCGCTTGGTCTTCTCCTCGCCGATCGCTTCTTCGTACAGCGGCTCGGCCTCGTCGAAGTCACCTTCGCCGTCGGACCACGCGCTGCGGGCCTTGTCGAGCGCGGTCGAGCACCCTGCCACGCTCGCGAGCGCCAACGCGCCGCAGGCCGAGACCAGAAACGACGAGAGGATCAGGCGTGCGCGGCGGCGAAAGACGTTCCGTTCCATGTGTACAGCTCCCGATGGATGCGATGACGATCGACCTGATACAGCGAGAACGCGGCCTGCCGCTGCGGTCGGTGTGAACGAGAGGTGCCCGAGGCGATGCCGTGGACCGGCACCTCGCCCGCGGGCCCCGCGAGACTGGTTTCGAGCGTGCGGTGCTCGTGACCGTGGAGGATCAGCTCGGCACCACGCCGAGCAATGACCTCGCCGAACTTGGCGAGATCGAGCAGGTCGTGGCGTGGCTTCGATACGCCTGCGACCGGCGGATGATGGAGCAGGACAACCCGCGCGAGGCCTTCGTCGCCGAGCTGCTCGAGGACGCCGTCGAGGCGCTCGAGGTGCGCGGTGCCGACCGCCCCGGTCGCATAAAGGGGCAGCGACGCGATCGCCGTCGAGACCCCGATGAGCGCTGTGTCGCCGAATCTCTGCACGAACGGATATGGCGCGCCGGCCCGTTCGCCTTCCATGAAGGCGCCAAAAGACTTCGCGAACAGATCGGCCCGCACCACCCCACGCGTGTACGCGTCGTGGTTGCCGGGGATCACGGTGACCGGCAGGCCGATCGTCTCGAGCCGCGCCTTGACGTGCGCGAACTCGGACGGCAGCGACAAGTTCGTCAGATCGCCCGTCACGACCAGGCGCTCGGCCCCGAGTGCGATCCCCGACTCGACGGCGCGATGGAAGATCCGCTCGTCGTGCTGGCGACGTCGCTTGATCGCCAGGTTGACGCGACCGGTGATGCGCTTGTTGAAGTAATGCCACGGCCGCACGCCACTCAGATCGAGCAGGTGGATGTCCGAGACGTGGACGAAACGCAGCGACATGGCCCGAACGCGGTAGAGCCCGGCAAATGGTGACGCCGGACGGCCGGTTGTAGCAGGCTGCCGCGCGCCGGCATACCGAGCGCCTGCGGGGTGCCGCGGGCCACGAAACGCGCGCTCGCGGGGTCCGGACGGCGCCGGACCCGGCCTCGGCCGCAGCACGCGCGGGCGGCTCGCGTACGTTCGGCCGGCCGGGAGCACGGACGTCATGCTGCTACAGTCCGGCGGTCATGTCCAACTTGCTCACGCGTGGCCGAACCCACTCCTGCGGCGCGTTGCGTCACGAGGACGTCGGCGCCGAAGTCGTGCTGTTCGGGTGGGTGCATCGCCGTCGCGATCTCGGTGGTCGGATCTTCGTCGACATCCGTGACCGCGAAGGCCTCACCCAAGTGGTGTTCGGTCCCGACATCGATGCTGCGGCGCTCGAGGCCGCGACCTCGCTCCGCGGCGAGTTCTGCCTCGGCATCGTCGGGCGCGTGATCAGCCGCGGCGACAACACCAACGCGAGCATGCCGACCGGTGCGATCGAGATCGAGGCGAACGCGCTCGAGATCTTCTCGCACGCCGAGACGCCGCCGATTGTCGTCTCCGACGACGATCGCATCGACACCGGCGAGAACATGCGCCTGCGCTACCGCTACCTCGATCTGCGCCGGCCGAGCCTGCAGCGCAACTTCATCACGCGCTCGAAGATCTCGTTCGTCACGCGGCGCACGATGACCGAGCAGGGCTTTCTCGAGCTCGAGACGCCGTGCATGGTCAAGTACACGCCCGGCGGCGCGCGCAACTTCCTGGTGCCGAGCCGGCTGAACCCGGGCACGTTCTACGCGCTCGCCGAGTCGCCGCAGATCTTCAAGCAGCTCTTCATGGTCGCGGGCTTCGACCGCTACTTCCAGATCACCCGCTGCTTCCGCGACGAAGATCTGCGCAACGATCGCCAGCCCGAGTTCACGCAGATCGACGTCGAGATGTCGTTCGCGACGCCGGAGCTGGTCTACGCGTGCATCGAGAAGCTCGTCGTCAACGTGTGGCGCGAGGTGCTCGGCATCGAGATCACCACGCCGCTGCCGCGACTCACGTGGGCCGAGTCGATGGCGCGCTACGGCTCCGACAAGCCCGATCGTCGCTTCGGTCTCGAGCTCGCGGACGTCACGGCCCAGACGCGCGAGTGCGGCTTCCGGGTGTTCGAGGCGGCGCCCTGCGTCAAGGGCATCACCGTGCCGGGGCAACACGCCGCCGCGCTCACGCGCAGCCAGCTCGACAAGCTCGGCGAGTTCGTGAAAAAGCGCGAGAACGGCGGCGCGAAGGGGCTCGCGTGGGCGCGTGTCGTGACCGACGGCACCTGGCAGTCGCCGTTCGCGAAGAACCTCACGCCCGAGGTCACGGCGGCGATGACGACCGCCATGGGCGCGCAGGCCGGCGATCTCATGCTGTTCATCGCCGACGGCTGGCACACGGTGCACCAGGTGCTCAACGCGTTGCGACTCGAGCTGCGCGACCAGCTGCAGCTCGTGCCCGCCGATGCGAAGCCCGAGTTCCTGTGGGTGACCGACTTCCCCATGTTCGAGTCGCGCGAGGACGGCACGCTGGTCGCGGCGCACCATCCGTTCACGTCGCCGCGGCTGGACCAGCTCGAGCTGCTGCGCACCGATCCGGGCAAGGTGCTCGCGATGGCGTACGACCTCGTGCTCGACGGTAACGAGATCGGTGGCGGCTCGATCCGCATCCATCAGCACGACGTGCAGGCGCGCGTGTTCGAGATCCTCGGGCTCACCCCCGAGCAGCAGCAGCAGAAGTTCGGCTTCCTGCTCGAGGCGTTCAAGTATGGGCCGCCGCCGCACGGCGGCATCGCGCTCGGTCTCGACCGCATGTCGATGCTGATGACGAAAGCCACGAGCTTGCGCGACGTCATCGCGTTCCCGAAGACGCAGCGCGGTCAGGATCTCATGACCGGCTGCCCGACCGTCGCCGACGATCCGCAGCTCGCCGAGCTGTTCATCCGCTCGGTGCCACCGGCCTCCACGACGTGAAGCTGACGTGAAGCTACCGAGGCCCGAGCCGCGACGACTGGCGCTGTGCGCAGCGTCGGCCGTCGGCATGGTGCTGTCGTGTCCCGGGTGGGATCTGTACTGGCTCGGGTTCGTGATGTGGATCCCGTGGTTCGCGGCGATCGAGGGCTGCAAGCCGCGAGCGGCGTTCGGCTACGGCTGGCTCGTCGGCATCATCACGGTGTTCTGGGGCTTCTTCTGGCTGAGCGAGCTGCTGACGAAGTTCGCCGGTTTCTCGCTGCCCGCGGCGATGCCGGTGACGCTGCTGTTCGCGATGTGGCACGGCCTCTTGTGGGGTCTCTCCGCGTGGCTCGTCACGCTCGCGCGCGCGCGTGTTGGTTGGCCTCTGTGGTTGGTGGCGCCGCTCGTCTGGGTGTCGGTCGAGGCCGTCTTGCCGTGCATCTTCCCGATCTACATGGCGCACGCGTGGTGCTGGCAGCCGTGGCTGATCCAGACCGCGGAGATCGGTGGCGTCACCACGATCGCCGGCGTGATGCTCGCGACCAACGCGGCGCTGTACTGCATCATCCGCGCGAAGCGGGCCGGCGAGCCGATCGCACGCCGCGACGTGATCGCGGCCGTCGTGTTGCTCGCCGGCAATCCGATCTACGGCGCGATCCGACTCGCGCAGGTCGACGCCCAGATCGTGCAGGCGCCGAAGCTCCGCTTCGCGGTCGTGCAGGGCAACATGAGCATCAAGCAGATGGCGCACCCGCAGTGGCGCCGCTCGATCCTCGCGGGCCAGCAGGCGAAGACGGCGGAGCTCGCAGCGGCGGGCGCCGAGATCGCGCTGTGGGGCGAGACCGCGTATCCGAACCCGCGGATCTTCACGCGCGATCGCACCGAGGATCTGCCCGAGGCACATCCGTGGCACGTGCGGCGCGGCTTCGACATCCCGGTGATCTTCGGCGCCGTCACGCGCGACCCGACCGGCGAGGAGCCCTACCCGTTCAACACCGCGATCCTGCTCGATCGCGACGGTCGCGTCGCCGGCACCTACGACAAGGTGTATCGCCTGATGTTCGGCGAGTACGCGCCGCTCGTCGATCCGCAGTGGTACCTCGCGCAGGTGCCATCGGCGTCGCACATCGCCCAGGGTGCGGGTCCCGGCGTGCTGCAGCACGAGCAGTGGCGACTCGGTCCGCTCGTCTGCTACGAGGACATCTTGCCGAGGTTCGTGCGCGAGGCCGCGAGCAAGGACGTGCACGCGTTCGTGAACCTCACCAACGACGCGTGGTTCGGCAAGACCGACGAGCCGGCGCAGCACCTCGGGCTCGCGGTCTTTCGCGCGATCGAGCATCGCAAGCCGCTGGTGCGCGCGGTGAACACCGGCGTGTCGACCTACGTGGATCCGACCGGCGCGGCGCATCACCGCACGCGTGTCACGGATCCGGACATCGACGGGCCGCAAGCCGCCGACGGCTTCACGGTCGATGTGCCGATGATGGATCCCGAGTCGCGCACGCTGTACGGCCTGACCGGCGAGCTGTTCAACGGGCTGTGCCTCGCGGGCGTCGCGTGGATGCTCACCCGCAAGCGGCGTGCTAGCCTGCCGCCGTCATGAACACGCGACGCGACTCGATCTTCGCACTGCTCATCACTTTTTCGCTCGGCATCGGTTGCGACAAGGCCCCTGCCACACCCGCCACGGGTGCGACGACGCCGGCGGTCCCCGACAACGCGTCGCCCGCGGACAAGACGAGCGCGGCACCGCCGATTGCCGTCGATGCGCACGCGACCATCGGCCAGCCCGCGCCCGACTTCACGCTCACCGAAGCGTTCGGCAAGTCGTTCAAGCTCTCCGATCACAGGGGCAAGCTCGTCGTGCTCGAGTGGTTCAACCCCGGCTGCCCGTTCGTGAAGTACGCCCACGGCGATGGACCGCTCAAGGACATGGCGGCCACCGAGACCAAGCCGAACGACCTCGTGTGGGTCGCGGTGAACTCCGGCGCCGAGGGCAAGCAAGGCGCCGGTGCCGACGCGAGCCGCGACGGCGCGAAGGAGTTCGGCATGACGCATCCGGTGCTCGTCGACACCAGCGGCGCCGTCGGTCATGCGTACGGCGCCGAGAAAACGCCGCACGTGTATCTGGTCGATAGCAAGGGCGTGCTCGTCTACGCGGGCGCGCTCGACAACGCACCGATCGGCGAAGTCGACGGCGGCGGCGCGTATACGAACTACCTCGGGGCCGCGATCGCCGACGTGCGTGGGGGCAAGCCCGTCACGACTCCGGAGACGAAGTCGTACGGGTGCACCGTGAAGTACGGCAAGAGCTAATTGTCTTCAGGGCGCTAGAGGGGCTGGCCGCCCTGCGTGCCGCAGTCGGCGTCGGTGAGCAGCACCCAGCCCTTGCCCTTGCACTCGTTGTTGCCCGCGCAGTCGTGACCCTTGCTGCCCGCGGCGACGCGACCGTCGGGGACGTCGCAGGCGCCCTGCCCGGTGCATGCGTTCGCGCCGAAGCACTTCATCTTCTTTGCCGCCGCGACGTCACCAGCGGGTTGCGTCGCGGTCGGCGTCGCCGCGCCGTCGCCACCCGGTGTGGTCGTCGGCTTTTCGTGGTGACACGCCGCGGCGAACAACGCAGCGGCAGCGAGAGCGACTTGGGTGGCGCGATGGCTGTGCATGGTGATGGTCTCTTTCGTCCGCGTTGCGATCACGCCTGCGGGTGGCAGGTAAAGCAACCTGCGCCCTTCTCGGCGGTGATCGACTTGTCCTCGAGCAGCTCCGCCATCTTCGGCGTGACCTGCTCGATCATGAACTTCGTCATCTTCTCGTCGTACTCCATCGCGGCCTTGATCGGATCGGCCTTCTCGAGCGGGTAGATGGAGTCGGACGGCATCTCGTAGTTCTTCGCCTTGCCGTCCTTGCCGTGGCAGGTGTCGCACTTGAACTGCGCGAAGCCGGTTGCGTCGTAGCCCTGGAACACCTTCTTCATCGCGGGCAGCACGACGATGCCCATGTACTCCATCCGCTGCTTGCGATCCTTGTTCGCCCACGGCACGCCCGGTGCGCCGGGCTCGGTGCTGCCACCTTCGCCGCCGGTGTCCGGCGTCGTCTCACCACCCGCGGTGTCGGGCGCCGCGGAGGTCTCGACGGGCGTCGCGCCTGCGGTGTCACCCGGCGGCGGCGTGGTGGTGGTGGGCTTGTCGCAGGCCGACAACGCGAGGCCGGCGACGCCGAGCCAAAAACCGGAGATGACGAAGAGGTTGCGCATGGAGGTCGGTTCCACTGGTAGGGGTGCGGCCTCGGCGTGGATTACACCGGGCGTGCCGGCGTGGTTACGCAAAGCCGACGCCCAGCGCAAGAAGGGTGGCATGATCGCTCCGATGCTCCAAGATCGCGTTCTGACGGCGGCCCTCGTGCTGTTCGGCGGGGTAGCGACCGCGTGCGACGACGGCGTCACGGCGGCGCTCATCACCAAGATCGACGCGCTCGATGCCCGCGTCGCGGAGCTCGAGCGGCGGACCACCGACACCGGCAAGGCTCTCGAGCCGCTCGCGGCGCTGCCCAACACGCTCGAGCAGACGCAGCAGTCGCTCGCGACGATGAAGGCCGAGCAGGCGACATTGGTCGCTCGGCTCGCACGCGCCGAGGAGACGATCGCCAAGCTGAGCGCGCGGGTCGAAGGCAGCACCGCGAAGGTCGAGGTCGAGGTCGAGGTCGAGGTGACGCCGCCCGACCCACTCACGGGCACAGCCGGCAAGGCGCTGGCAATCGGCGTCGCCCAGTGCGACGACTTCATGTCGAAGTACGCTGCGTGCATCGAGAAGATGCCGAAGCCGTCGAGAAAGCCGATGCTCGAGGCACTGCAGCAGATGTCCGACGCGTGGAAGGACGTCGCGGCGGGCCCGGGCCGCGACGCGCTCGCGCAGGGGTGCAAGACGGCGGACGAGTCGTCGAAGAAGGCGTTCGAGTCGATGGGCTGCGAGTGGTGACCCACCACCTCGGGCACGGTGTCGGGCTCCGGGTGCCTCACTTCACGCGTGCGCTCGAGCACGGGCTCGACGTCGATCTGGTCGAGGCGATCAGCGAGAACTTCTTCGGCGGCGGCGGGCGACCGGCGGCTGTGCTCGAGCGACTGCGCCGCGACATGCCGGTGGTGCTGCACGGCGTGTCGCTCGCGATCGGATCGACGGCGTCGTTGCGCGAGGACTACCTCGATCGGCTGGCGGCGCTGTGTCAGCGCGTCGAGCCGGCGTGGGTGAGCGATCATCTGTGTTGGGGCGCGCACGGCGGGCATCAGCTGCACGACCTGTTGCCGCTGCCGTACACGGAGGCGGCGATCGTGCACACCGTGGAACGCATCTCGCGGGTGCAGGAGCGACTCGGCCGCCAGATCGCGATCGAGAACGTGTCGAGCTACGTCGGATATGCGACGAGCGAGATGACGGAGTGGGAGTTCCTCGCCGAGGTCGTGACGCGCGCGGACGCGTGGGTGCTGCTGGACGTCAACAACGTGGTCGTGAGCGCGAAGAACTTCGGCTTCGATCCGCGGGCCTACATCGACGGGGTCCCGAAGGATCGCGTCGTGCAACTGCATCTCGCGAACCATTCGGATCTGGGTCACTACAAATTCGACTCGCACCGCGGGGCGGTGCCCGACGAGGTGTGGTCGCTGTTCGAGTACGTGGTCGAACGTATCGGCGCGGTGACGACGATCGTCGAGTGGGACGAGGACGTGCCGGCCTGGGACGTGCTGCGGGCGCAGTCGCGTGAGGCGCAGCGGAGGGAAGCCGGGGTCTTGCAGCCCCAGCACTCGCAGTGAGGACGCGGTAGGTTCGGCGTGCGATGAGCATGCGCAGCACCACGGCACTCGTTGGGTTGTTGTTCGGTTGCGGATCGTCGGGCGGTGGCGCGTCGACGGACACCGACAGCGGCACGGGCTCGACCGGCAGCGGCGATCCGACGAGTGCGAGCACGACCGCGCCGACGACGACCGCGGACACGGGCACCGATGGTGGCAACGGCGGCATCTATGCGGAGTGCGGCGGCGACATCTTCGTCGGCGGTGTGCTCGACGAGGCGGAGTACGAGCTGCAGGCCCGCAAGTGGGATCGCGAGACGATCGATTGCCGACTCGGGCAAAGGTGGTCCGACGTGCACGACGCGAGCGAGCCGGACACGCGGCCTGATCTGTGGTCACCGCCGACGATGATGTGCGGCGGCGACGGTACGCTGTCGACGTACGAGTACGGACCCGACGGTTGCGCGCAGGACTGCGCGCAGATCGACTTCGGCAGCACCGCCGGCCAGGCGCTGTACCTGCCCGACGATCCGACCGATCCCGGCGTCAATCGCGTGCTGACGTACGCGTACGACGGCGCGTTCGTGTCGGTGCGGCCGCATGGCGCAGTTCGATCACGGCGGCGGGCTCAGCCATGTCGTCGCGGCGCATGGGTATGTCATCGGCGCGTCGCGTTGGGAGGACGAGGTCGTGTTCGTCGATCTCGAGCCGCTGCTCGGGTCGTTTCGCCGCGCGTACCTCGAGGACGTCGACTACTGCAACGAGAACGTCGGCCCGGTCCACGTGTGGTCACCGAACCCGGCGCCGGATCAATTCGCGGGCGACGAAAGGTGGCCGTTCTCGTTCGCGGTCGCGCCGGAATCGATGCCGGTCGTCGCAGGGAGCATCGCGGTGCCGCATCCGCGTGACGTGCTCGCGGGCATGCAGTGGCGCGACGAGAGCGACGTGCCGAAGGCGTACGCGCTCGCGGACGACGGGCGATTGTTCGTGATCGCACCGAATCGGGTGTTCTCGCAGCATCCGGACGCGCCGCCGACGTCGACCGAAGATCCGAGTGTGCTGCTGGAGTTCCCGACCTGCGAGCATCCGACGACGATGCAATTCCTCCGCGGCGCACCGACGTTGCCGGTGGGGACGTTCCCGGGACGTTCCCGGGCGTCGAGATGGATGTGAACGTCAATGCGCGCAATGCCGCGCCGCTCATCGCCTGCCGCGGCGATCGCATGCTGCAGGCGATCGCCACCTACGGCGATCAGGCGACGGTGCTGTGGGAGTTGCAGGATCAGGCGCTCGGCGATCCGGTCGGGCTCGACCTCAGCGAGCGAGGGCCGATCGTGACCGTCGCGGACTTCGATGGCGCGAGCCTCGTCAACTATCAGGTCGGCGACATCGTCGGCCAGGGCTGTCCGACGAACGACTAGCCGGTCATGCCGACCGGCGACCTGGCGATTCATCGCGGCGGCGTGATGACGCTGCCGGGGCCGGTGCATCAGATCACGTCGTCGAACGTTAACTGAGTCCATGACCCCAGGTGCGGCCAGGGCTGATACCCTGGCGAGATGACCCCCGCAACCTTTCGCACCATCGCTTCGCTCGTGGGTCTCGGCGCCGTGATCATGTCGGCGTGCGGCGGCGATCAGGGGACTGCGGACAGCGCGAGCGAAGCCGGCTCGGACGACTTCGGTACGACTGCGCCCGCAGACACCACGGGCACCGCGACGGGCACCGGCACGGGCACCGCGACGTCGACCGCGAGCACGGCAACGACGCTCGCCGACACCACCTTTGCCGACGACACCGGGCCGTTGTTCGACGTCGGCGAAGGCGGCGCGCTCGACGTCCCGAGCGGCGACTGCGAGTGCGGCATGGCGAGCACGTTCAGCTACATCTGGATCGCGAATTCGCCCGAGAGCACGGTGTCGAAGATCGACACCATCACCGTACAGGAGGTCGGTCGGTACCTGACGCGCGCCGATGCGATGGGCAATCCATCGCGCACGTCGGTGTCGATCTCCGGCCGTGCCGTCGCGGTCGCGAATCGCCACGGCGGCGTGATCAAGGTGTTCGCGAACGAAGACGAGTGTATCGAGAGCAACGGGCAGCCGGGCATCCAGACGTCGTCGGGCGCCGGCGACGTGCTCGCGTGGGACCAGGACGAGTGCGTGCATTGGTACCGCGACTTCCCCGAGTGGACGGTCCAGCGCCCGATCGCGTGGGCGCCGGGCGTCTTCGACGAGGTCAACTGCGAGTGGAACGAAGAGGCGGTGTGGACGGCCGGATGCGGTGGCGGATTCCAGCCCGGCTTCGGTGGCGACAACACGACGCACGTGCACCTGCTCGACGGCGAGACCGGCATGGACGTGATGACAGTCGATGTCACCAACTACAGCTGCCAGGGCTTCGGACCGTACGGCGGCGCGGTCGACAGCGAGGGCAACTTCTGGTTGTTGCAGAACAACGGGCAGCTCGCGCGTGTGGATCGCAGCGACTTCACGTTTCAGATCTGGGATCACTCGACCGGCACCGCGCCGTATGGCTTGACGGTCGACTCGATGGGCCGGCCGTGGGTCACGAGCTACAGCCAGACCGCCGGTGCGGCGCGCTTCGATCCGGTGACCGAGACGTGGGCCGAGGCGCTCGATCCGATCCTCATCAACAACGGCCAGTCCGGCATCGCGCAGGGGGCCGACGGTCGGGTGTGGATGGGCGTGTACGGCATCAACGGCAATCAGTCGGGGGTCGTGAGCATCGATCCGGAGACGCTGCTCGTCGTCGACCAGTGGCCGGTCGCGGGCGTTGAGGGCAAAGGAATGAGCGTCGACGGTGAGGGATACGTCTGGCGCGCGGGCGGCAGCTCGGCGCACAAGATCGATCCGGACGACGGCACGTCGTCGAGCTACGTCGGCTTGAACGGGGCGTACACGTACTCGGACATGACCGGGATCGGCATCGCGAATGCGAGCGGATGCACGCCACCGGCGGGGTGAGTGAGTCAGGATTCAGAACCAAGGATGATCGCAGCGATGCGGATCTGCAGGCTGACACGTACCGGCACACACTCGGCTGAAGCACTCATCATGCCGTTCGCATTGGCCACCGTCGGTAACCGTCGGCATACACAAGCCGCTCGTCGCGGAACACCATTCGCCCGGGACGCATAGCGGAACGTCCGCATCGCAGGCCGCGCCGGGGGCGGGCGCAGGAACGCAACTGCCGATCGCGGGGTCGCACTGCAGTCCCGGTTCGCACTCCTCCTGGAGAAGGCCTACGGGGTAGCCGCATGCGCCACCTTCGGGGACGAGTAGCGGGCGATCGCACGGCGAATAGCATCGCCCGTCGTATCCGCAGGCGAGGTCAGCCGCGCACGTCGACATGCGCCGGCCGACTCTTTCACAGGAGTCACCCTCTTTCCCGCTGCCGAAGTAGATCTGGCATTCATCCTCGCAGGCGAGCCAAGCGCGACTCGACGTTGCATCCATCGTACAACTCAATGAGTACGCTTGCGGCGAAACCAATCCGATATCGAGCAGGAACTCGATACAACGCGATGAGTATTGGAGCTCGCCTTGCTCAGCCGCGTCGATCCAATGGGGCACGGCACTCTCGCATTCCCGATCCCCTCTGTACGTATCCGGGGTGGCTGCGCCCCGACATGGGCACTCAGCTCCCGATAGTGAACCGGGACAGACGCTCGTGAGAACGTTGGGGAGCCCCAGCTCCGGAATGTGACCGCCATCGTCGAACGGACACGCCGTCCCGAGCAAAGACAGCGTCACGCCAAGCTTGACGGTAGCGCAGCGGACACGTTTCATTTCTTGGGTCCTCAGAAGAATGTGTGGGCGGTCTTCGGTTCGGGAAGTGGGCCCATCGAGTGGTAGAGGGCCACTTGCGTGGCTTTGAAGGTCCTGAAACCGAACGCGCGTCTGGTGATCACTTTGAGCTTGTTGTTCAAGCCCTCGACGGCGCCGCCTGAGATCGAGCCGCA
>Ga0105048_10008361_pt1 | contig 16567 bp, 13 predicted proteins | sample MAT05_FD_78382 | JGI IMG/M metagenome (GOLD analysis project Ga0105048, IMG submission 78382) | Freshwater microbial communities from Lake Fryxell liftoff mats and glacier meltwater in Antarctica - MAT-05 | ecosystem: Environmental > Aquatic > Freshwater > Ice > Liftoff microbial mat | place...
ACGGCCGACTTGTCCGAGTCCCCCGACCAACAGCGCCTTACGGCGTGGAAGCGCGCGTGGCAGACGCTGCACCCCGAGTGGGACATCGTCACGTTCACGCTCGAGACCAGGCCGCCGATCCTGAACCACGATCAGTGGCAGCAGACGCTCGATCTCAGCGAGCCCGCGGCGTCGGCGGCGCGGCTGAACTTGCTGCGCTACGAGGTACTCGGGTTCCCGCCCAACCACCCGGCGATGTGGCACGCGGTGGCGATGATCGAAGAGTCGTTCTTCGAACGCCGGTACGTCGGCGATCAGGCTGGGCCGGGTCTGCTCGCCCGCATGATCACCCAGTACGACGATGTGGCGCTCTATCCGCCAGTATATTTCCACCCGACGGTCGGGGAGTCGAAGTCCAATCCGGACTTGAAGAGTTTTTTGCTGAGCGCTCACCTGTTCGCTGGGACGTGGGTTGAGGCCAACCGGGAGCGGTACGAGGAAGTGTGGGCGGCGAATAAACTGGGATAGCCGAACACCCTCCAGACAGTCTTTGGCATGCGGGCTAGCACTCATCTGGCCTCCGCCACATGTACAATGCTCAAATGGACCACCCGAGCGGCCGAATCTCGTTCGAATTCCGCCAAAGTTCCATTTTCTGACCCAACTGTCAGAGAAGATTCAGACCCCTGTATCAACCTGGATCTCTCAGATAGGAACTTACTTTCTGGTATCATCGCGCCTCGTTTGACCGCAAGAACAAGGCTTTTTCTCGATGCCACGGACGGCCGGATCGGAGCATCCGATGGGTGAAGGCGGCAAGGACGCACTCGGGGTGGGTTTCGACGGGTCTTTGAGGCTGGACTTCCATGGCTCCACGCTCACGTCCGACGCCGGGCTGATCCCGTCCCCCCTATCGCCAGCTCGATGAAGCCCTCGGTACGACGGCCATGGCCGGGAGCATTCTTCAGGATCAGCGGATTGGCAGGAACACTCGGCACTCGATGACGGCGCTGCTGCGGCAGTTGGTGTACAGCCGCCTTACTGGGTACGAGGACACCAACGACGCCGATCGGATGTGCGTCGATCCGACCATGCGCTGCATGGTGGGCGGACGAGCCGGGGACTCGCGGGCGGCTTGGACCAGCAGGATGATGCCCTTCGAAACGCAGGTGCCGATCCTCCAACGCATCGGGCGACTCCGGGTGTCGCCGAACCCGGGAGGCTCGGGATTAACGCCATCCATCGCCTGAACCAGAAGCAGACACGGGGGCATGCTGCCGGTGCGCTCACACTCGGTCCAGCACGAGGCAATCATGCGAACGAGCGCCGAACACGCCGTCAAATGATGCATCTCTACGTGGATTAAACGATGCGGAGCGCTGCAATCGGGTATCTTGCGCTGCCGCAATGAGGGCCAGCGTGGCTCGCCGAAGATCATCTGGTGAGTGTCGGTACAATGAGGAACGACCCAACAGCGCCTTGGGCAACCTAGGCCCCAAGGAGTTCGCTGCGAACAAGGCTTCGGAATACTCGGCAGGATGAAGCCCAAAGCTCACCCTGCGGTTGGCACAGGATCGGGGATAAGCGCATCGGTGCTTTAAATGTCATAGACTCTGGTAAGTACGTCAACCGGGAGCAGGTCCATCTCATGACATCGCAAAAAGGAGCTTACGTGGGTGCCACGCGGCTGTTCGACTTCACCATCGGCCCGGTCCTAGGCTTCGTTGCACAGGCTCGGCGAACTCGTGACATTTGGGCCGGGTCTTTTCTGCTGTCGTGGCTCGCTGGCGTTGCGATGAAGACCGTCGTCAACGGTTCGGGGAGCATCGTGTTTCCGCTCCCGGCCTACGGATACCTCGATTGGCTGGGAGGCTCTCAGTCGGGTCGGGTGCCGCGGCAGGGAGAGATCCCGAATCGATTCCGCGCAGAAGTACCAGAAACGTTCGAACCGAAGGTCGTTGTGGAGAATGTTCGGCGCGCATGGATTGAGCTCGCAGAACTTGTTTGGACGAAGGATCTTGCGCCTCGGCTCACCGCCGCCTGCAGGGTTCGGACGCGTGCCATTTGGTCGCGCCAGGTCGGCGTACTTTCTGAGCCGGAACCATTCTGGGAGATCGCGTGGTGCATGCACGACGACCGATCTGGCCAGCCACTTGACCGGCGCAAGAACTGGCGGACACGGATTCTCGAAAGCGAGCCCGGTGTCAAGTGCATGGTCATCGGTGATCTCCAGGAGCTTTCCGGCGAGGAATCGGGTGAAGGGGTTCGCAATTTCTGGTCCAACCTGCGAGATGGCAAAAAGTTGGGAATCGCTTCCGACTTGCGCGAAGGGGAGTGTCTGAGTTCTGTTGCGTACGTGAAGCGTCGGTTCGCCCGGTACTTCGTCGAACTTAATGCCAAGATGAGTGGTTGGAACCTCGTCGGGTGGAATCTGCACGACCAGCGTCCTGCGAACGGGCAGGACGAGGTTCCAGGCATTCCTTCGGTCCAGACGGTGGCAGCGGCGCCATGGCTCGCGGCGATTCTGAAGCAAGCTAAGCATGAACAGCTGAGTGAGCTATATGCCGCGGCCCGAGTGCTCGTTGACCACGGCGAGTGGACAACCGACATCCGGTGCATTCAGGACGCCGCGACCAGGCGAAAGGACTTCGCCTGGTTACCGAGACTCGACGCTCACGCCTTCTATGAGGCAGCGCTCGAGAACAAGAATCTGTTCACTGACTACACGCCGGAGAAAGCCCGGCGAGCACAATCCGCCTTGCAAGCGTTGAAGCTTGGGCGACCGTTTCCCTTCTACGCGGTGCTCGCGATGGACGGCGACGGACTCGGCCGCTCGCTCTCGGTACATCGCAATGATCCCGGCCCCGTCACGCGATCGCTCCACGATTTCACGCGAAGCGTCATCGGAGCTGACGGCAAGGGCATCGTCTACGAGCACGACGGATTCCTGCTTTACGCTGGTGGCGATGACGTGCTCGCATTCCTGCCCGTCGCGCGGGCAGCGGCCTGCGCCTTGGCCATTCGGAACGCCTATTTCGCCGCTGGCCAAAGGTATGAAGTTCAGGGCGGCTGGTCGATCTCCGCCGGATTGCACTTTGTTCCTACGCGCCGACCACTGACGCGCGTTGTGTCCGAGACCCAGGAACTCCTGAAAGAGGTTGCCAAGACGCGGGGCGGCCGCGATGCCATCGCTATTCGCCTTACAAAGCCAGCCGGGGTCGCGGCCGAGTGGGTCCAGAAGTGGGAGAACGCTGTGGACGGGCAGACACTCGTCCTCGAGTCACTGGCTGAGAAATTGAGTCTCTCGGAGAAATCCCATGATTCGGGCGGAAGAGTCGACAACGTCGATGCCGCAGACCGCTTCAGCCACGGCTTCCTGTTCAAGATCCGTGAGCACCTGAAGTTGCTGCAGGGCCTTGAGAAAGACGTCGCAATCTCGCTTCTTACCGCAGATTACATCAACTCGTGGGGCGGGCGTTCGGTCTCGGTGGAGCAAGCCAAGGGCAGCGTCGAGCCGCTCTATGAGCAATCGTTGCAACCTACGAGCGGAAGCAGCGACCCTGGCGATTCACAGTTGACCGAAGATGCAGCGATGCTCATCCGGTTCTTGTCCGCGGCACGACGCGGAGGTGCGTCATGAAGTGGACCTTTCAACCCGTCGACAGTTGGTTTTTCCGGGAGTCGCGTCCCTGGTCGACGGTCGGGGGTGTCGAGTTGGCGAGCAACTTCCCGCCGCCGGCACGGACCGTTGCCGGCGCAATTCGCACGGCGATCGGTGAAGCGAAGGATGTTGATTGGCTGGCATTCAGCCAAGGAAGACACGCCAAGCTACGCCAGTACATCGGCAGCGGCGTCTCGGACCCCAATGATTCCAACTCCGAGTTCGGTTCATTTCGCATGCGAGGGCCCTACGTCGAGCGTAATAACGACCTCCTATTCCCGGCTCCGGCGATGTTGCTGAGGTCGAAGGAAACTGGAAAGATTTCGCTGATGCACCCGGCGGCGAAAGGCATGCGTTGCGACCTCGGCTCGAGTGTGAGACTTCCGCACGCGGCGGGATTGCTTGGAGCAGCGACGTTGGACGGGCACTGGTGTTCTGCGGAGGGATTGGGCAGTGTCCTTCGAGGCGACGCTCCTCCACCGGAGTCACTCGTTGATCGGGACGCGCTCGTCGCAGACGACGCTCGCGTCGGAATCGCCCGCGACAACTCGCTCCGGACGGTTCACGACGGGCTGCTGTACCAGACCAGCCACGTACGACTAAAGAACGGTGTCAGAATCGTCGCCTACGTCGATGGGATACCCGACGATCTGCAGCGGAAGTGCGACGGTGCGACAATCCGTTTCGGCGGCGAGGGCCGTCTGGCGCACATCACCGTTTCGCCCCGGGTCCAAAGCGACGTCCCAGCGCCGCGCAGCACGCCTAAGCGGTTGACTGCCATACTGGTCCTCGTGACGCACTCGCCCGCCGACGCAGGTTGCGAGCACTTGCCTCCTGGGTTTCATCGCGTTGATGACCAGCATGGATCGTCGACGTCGTGGCGCGGTACGATCCGCGGCGTCGAGATGCACATTGACAGCTGCGCGACAGGTCGATTGGTTCGCGAGGGCGGCTGGAACGCGACGACGATGACGCCTCGTCCGGTCGAGTCCTTCACTCCGGCCGGAAGTTGTTACTTCTGCCGCGCCGTTGGCAGCGACCCGGAGTGGTTTGCTCGGATAGCTAAGTTGCACGGGCAATCAATCCGGGGCAATTCTGGCGATCAGGATCCGCTCGGCCGCGGCGAAATTGTTGTAGGCATCTGGAACGATCAGATCAGCTCGGGAGGCGCGCAATGAACAGGGCGATGATGGGACTTTTCACAGTGACGCAGGTACACCCCGGCATCGGGTCGTCGGTGGACGTGATCGATCTTCCCATCCAGCGCGAAGCCCACACCGGATGGCCATGCGTATTCGGCTCGGCACTCCGTGGTGCCATGCGAAGCAAGGCTGAGGAACGGTGGAAGAACGATAAACCGCTCGTCTACGCGGTTTTCGGCCCTCCGCCCCCAACAACCGGGGCGACGGGTGCCCCGAAGCCGAGCGACTTTGCTGGAGCGCTCGCCGTCAGCGATGCAAAGCTCCTCCTGCTCCCGATGCGTTCGCTGACTACGCACTTCCGATGGGTTTGCTGCCCCGCGATCTTGACGCGGTTCAAGCGCGATGCACTGCGGCTCGGCACCGCGGTCACCTTTGATTCTGTGAATGTCGCCGATGTCGACGCGCTTGTCGCGCACCAAAAAACCGGCAAGCCGCTTTACATCGAAGAACTGCGATTTACTACGTGCCATCACGAACCACTCGCGGAGATCGCGAAGGCCATCGCAATGCTGGTTCCGGCTTCTGAGCGGGAGGGATTCATCAAGGCGCTCAGCAACCAACTGACTGTCATAAGCGACGACCGCTTCGCCATGCTCTGCCGCACGGCCACGCCAACGACCGCGCACATTCGGCTGAATGAAAACAAAACAGTCGAGCCCGGCGCGCTCTGGTACGAGGAAACTCTGCCGCCGGACACGTTGCTTTACGCCGATGTCGCGGCGTCGGCTTCGCGGTCCAACGAGAAGCCCCTCGAAGGCCATGAGGTTCTGCGAACCGCGATCGAATCGCTTTTCGAGCCGGACCCGTACCTGCAGGTCGGCGGCAACGAAACCGTGGGCATGGGGTGGTGTCAGATCACCGCAGTTCGGGGTGCCAAGGCCGGAGCAGTCGTATGACCCGCATTGCAAACCCGCCCGTTCGTGACCCAGGCTCGCAGACCATCGAGCAGCGACGCGCCGCCTACGTACACAACGGCCTTCGGCACCTCGTCGCAAGTGAGACCGTCCAATCACCGCGCAACAACGTGGGCAGCACCCATGCGGGCAATCGCCAACCTCCAGCCGCACCGCCATCAACGCTCGGGGCCGACACCCGACCGCATGAAGCCGGTGCCGTCTCGGCCGTTGTCGGCGACGAGTTGCGTGCCGCCGCTCGTGGCCTCGGGCCGATGATCCTGAGCAACGGCCTCGGACAAACAGTCGCGTTCTATGCGAGCCGGACCGGCAAGAACAAAAGAGCCTATCAGGCCGTCTCCGATTTGCTCGCCGGATGGCTTTTCGAGCCTGGGCTCGACTTCCCTCGCGTCACCGCCGGCACCACCGATTCGTTGAACTTGCTCGACGCGATCACCAAGCATGACGCCGACACATACTTCGCAGCCCAGGCCGAATCGCTCGTCTTCTCAAAGTGGCTCGCAATGCTCGCCGGCGCCTTGATCCCCAAAGGCCGAGGATCCATTGACGACGCGACTCGGAGGACGAACTGATGGCGGCACCGCTGTACAAGGGAGCTCAGGATGCGGCGCTGACGCAACTCTCCCACCGTGGCCTGTGGTACGACAAGTTCTATAACGGCTACGACCGCGAATGGCGCGTGCCAGGGCCCGACGAACCAGGCAACGCCAAACTCGATTGGATTCGCGGGGCGATCCTCTGGCCCTGCGGCGAGCCGGAACAACTCACGACCGGCACGCGGCGAATCAGCAGGCTGGCCGAATCGCTCGGCGGCAAGGCCGTGGCCTACGTCAACACCTGGAGGTTTGTCTCCGGGCTCGGCATCAAGCATCCCGTCGAGAACGGCTTCCAATGGCATCCGACACTAGGTGTGCCATACCTCCCCGGCTGTGCGGTCAAGGGGATGTGCCGAAGCTGGTTGGAGCGCCAGGCGGGCGCGGACTCCGCGCTGAAAGCGCAGATCGAGCGAATCTTCGGGCACGATCCCGACGTCGAACATCACGAAGACGACCGAACACGGCTCGTCACCGGATCGATGGTCTTCTTCGACGCCCTTCCGCTGACGCCTGTCGCGCTATGCGCTGATGTCATGACGCCCCACATGGGGCATTGGTACTCCGATGGGCGCTCGCTCGACGACGCAAAGATCCAGGTCCGTCGGCCCGGTGGCGATTCACCCACAGTCACCGACAACGCGAAGCTGCCAGGGGACTGGCATGATCCCACCCCAGTGCCCTTCCTAGTCGCGAAGAATATCACACTGCAGTTCGCGATCGCGCCGCGGGCCGTGCGAGCCACCGCGGATTACGACGCCAAGACGATCGCCACGTCCGATCTTGGTGCCGCGTTGCGTGCGCTGGACGCCGCGCTCGTCGCGTCCGGCGCCGGCGCAAAGACGGTGGCGAACTACGGACGCTTCCGCCTCGCTGGTGCGAAGGCACCTGCGGCTGAGCTGACCCCAGATCAGAGATTGTTCGAGATTGCGTTGCAGACGCCAGCGTTCCTCGGCGGTGCCGAGGCCAGCGTAGTGATCGGTCAGCGTGTCGCCGAAGCCCACGCCGACTGTGAACTCCGGGTGCCGACGCTCCGGGGCGCGCTGCGCTGGTGGTGGCGTACCATGCATGCGGAGCATTTGCCTTACGAACTGCTCCACCGCCTGGAAGCATCGGTCTGGGGAAGCACCGACGCTGCCAGCCCAGTCCAAATCACGCTCGAGCCCATCGGCTCTCACGACGTTGTCCTATGCAAGATGAAGGAGCCGAGTCAGGGGGGACCGAGCTTGCGGCTCGATCGACGGTTCGCTCAAGCCCACGGGATCACGATTGAACCGCAGGTCACCCCAGGATACGCGTTCCTGACGTTCGGCATGGACGATCAGGACCGCGAAAAACGCCACAAGCAGCGCCATTTTCTCGCTCCTGGGGCAAGGTGGAACATCCGCATCCGTGCGCAGGCCTTGTTCCTCGACAAGGCGAAGACCGATGGCGACAAGGACAATCCGCTCCTTCAACTCTACGAAATCTCGCCCGAACTCCTCCTCGAACAGGCTCACGCGGCCTTGCGCCTGCTGTGCACGTACGGCGGAGTTGGTGCCAAATCCCGCAACGGGCTGGGATCACTTCGGCTCGTGCAAGAAGTCGTTCTTAACGGCGAAGATGTTGTCAAAGATGTGGAGCGTGCGGGCGATCGGCTCCGCAAGTCGCTCCGCTTGACCTCGCGTCTCAAGCAAGCCGCACCACAGACCGCATCATTCAAGGATGCGGAACTCTTGCAACTGGAGTTCAAGGCTGGCGACGCGTGGCACGCCATTGACAAGATCGGGTGCGCGTATCGCGATTTCACTCAGGCCGATACTCGTACAGGGCACGGCAAGCACTGCCCGGAGAAGGCATGCCTCGGGCTGCCGCGGCTAATCCACCGTCGGCCAGATCAGGTAGCGCTGGAAAGCCCCGTCGGAAAACGACACACAAAGCCGTTCTTCTTCCACCTCGAGACCCTCGGCCCGGTGGGTGGGAACGAGCAGCGGACGTGGCGATTCCGTGCGGCGGCATTGCCGAGCCCCTGGCTGTACCCCTCTACAGGGGCCGCCAACGCATTCTCGTTCGAGCGCAGTCGCAAGATGCTCGCCATGCTGCTGGATCACCTCGACCGCTCGTTGTAGATTTCTGACCGCGTCGGACTTTCGTGGCGCTTATAGGAAGCTAGGAATGCACGAAATCTCACTTCAGGAATTCCTTGAGCGCGTCCACGCAGAACAACAAAGCGAAGGGGCGTTCCCGACGTGTACCTTGGTAATCGGATCCGGGTTTAGCCTGCCGACATTCCCATCCGTGAAAGACATACTGCACCGATGGATCCCCAAATGGATGTCGCACGAGAATCCCAACCCAAGGCGGACATCACCGTCGCTCAGGACCGTTCGCACAATGGATCGACGCGAACGGCTGACAAAAGTGCAGGTGCAGGACTCGTGGAAGCGCATTCACGATTCTGCACAATCGCTCATGAACGATCGAAAGGACTGCGCATTCAGTCTCGGTCTCGATGGCTTTCCACTACCTCAGGACATGCAGAACGCCTACCGGGCCGTTTTCAACCCGCGCTGCCGTCTGCCGTTCGGGAGCGATGCGGCATCACGTGAGTTCTTGCAGGCCCTTGTCACGCTCTCCCCCGGGACGTTCAATGAAGCCCACGCATACCTTGGCCAACTCATCCGCGCTCGTTTCTACCAGCGCCTCTTCTGCAACACTATCATTACGACTAACTTTGACCCGTTGCTTACCCGGGCGTTGAGTTGGGCCGGAGTCGATTCCTACTCGTCGTCGGAAGTCAACAAAGCGGTCAAACTCACCGCGACCGATTCGCAGACGGTCCACATCGTTCACGCACACGGAACGCCATATCAGTATTGTGTGCACGAGCCGAAGGTCGTGCGTAGCCAATCGCAGGTGAATAATTTTAAGAATTGGTTCGAGACCAATCTCGTGATCGTCGTGGGGTATGGTGCGTGGGATGACGCGATCACTTCGGCAATGAAGCACGTCGAGACCTTCCAGAAGAATCTCTACTGGTGCGAGCACCGACCGCGGGACGGTCTGACTCCAAGCCAACCTGTACCGGCCGCGCTTTCCAATTTGTTTGCAGGGAGAAAGAAACAGGACACGTTTCTCGTTCCGATCACTGGTGCGAGTGCTTTAATGCAGGATCTGTACCTGACGCTGGCAGGCGGAGTCTCGAGACAGCCGTCGCTGCCATCATCGGTCTCCGAGGCATTCGATCGCATCGAGTGGGAACCGGTGCCAGGCATTGTGCCGGACGCCTGCGTGACCGAAGGGAAGATCAAGTCGCTCTTGCATCTCCGGGATACACCCGCGGGACGTTGCCTCCTTGAGAAGCGGTGGTTCCAAGCACTGGGCGACGAGGAAGCGCCGGTGAAGGAGTTGCAAGTCCTCGCGCAAGAGCATCAACACATCGCCTCTGGGGAACCCGGCGAGAATAACGCTCTATCCGACGCACAAAAACTCGAACAACGGTGGGTCCGCTCGATCTCGGCGCTCGAACAACTCGGCAAAGGAGTCGATCGGCTTTGTGACTACTTGTGGCTGCCTTAACCGCGTCCTCCCGCGTAGAACCATGACCCTCCGCTGGCTTCCAACCCGATCGCTCCCCACGTTCTCGCTCGCCGAGTTTGATGTCGGCACGACTCCGCTGAGCCCGGAGCAACTCTCTTCGATCGCTCTTCCGGCCGAAGTGTTCGGCCGTGAGCAGTTTGGTCTGATCTTCTCCGGCCGTGGCCCCGTCTGGCTTTACGCTCACCTGTGCCACCTCGCACATCCCTTCGCTTGGGTAGCGGTGCACGATCCGCGACTCGGCGGCGGGGTGGTGGTCCAGCGTCACGTACCGGACGCGCCGCAGCTGGGTTCGGTGGTGCCATTATAACGACGCCTTGAGTTGCTCTATCCGCCGACGCGCGGGAGCAAATCAATGCGCGCGTCATAGATGATGGGTTTCATCTCGCCTTCTGTCTGAACGTATTGGAAAAGGGCGGAGCTATTGAGCGTCAGGACCGCGCCTGCGATGCTCGCGACCTTGTACCCCCCAGTCACGTCGAAGACCACTTCACTAGCATCGATCTTGTGCGTCTTGGCGAGGTCCGCGAGGATTCTATCGCGAAAGAGTGTGATCATCTGATTAAAGTCCTCAAGATTCACGTCATGCGATGCGATACCGACAACGTCAGCGGCAAAATATAGTCGTAATATTTTCTCGCAGTCTTTGAACTGGACGTCTGAGCCTCTGGCAACTTCTTTCTGCTTGGGTGTGTTCCACTGATCGCTCGGCTTCGACTTACTCACGATCAGCACGATCTGCTTGAGATCTCCAGCATCGTGGTACGGCTTGATGGCTCGTAAAATCTGTTGCCAATTCCATCCATAACCATCTGCCGCTGCGATGTCTTCGTCTAGATGCAAGCCACCCATCAGCCTGATTGATTTCGAAATCGCCTCCTCGCCTTCCTTCGGCTTCGGCGCGTTCTTTCGATTCACGTCTACGACCTCGAGGGTATGAGCCGACTTGTCAACTGGTTGTTGCACCCGGAACTGATTCTTCGAGACAACGAGCACCAGCGCCCGGATCTTCCGCTGACGTGCTTGCAAGAAACACTGGGTTTGGATCGGCACATCCAACGTGCGAAACAGTGTGAGGTGTTGGCCGATCCGCTCCGCCAAGTAGATGCTTACGCAGAGCCCAACGGCCGATGCCGCCACGAGAGCCCACGTCGGCGACCCGTGGGCCAAGTCGTGCAAACTCAGCCCGAGCCAATGTGCGGCGAGAATTCCGAGGATCACGGCTAGGAGCGGCAACCACCCCTCCAGCTCGAAGCGACGACGATACAGGATGTAGGCCGCAGCCGCAAACAAGACCGCCGATAGAGCCGCTAGCACACTGATCGGCCAGGTTTGGTCCTCGTGCAAGTACTTGTACGATTCTTTCGAGAGGCTATGCCCCGCAACCGCAGCGACCGCCAAGAGGACGAAGAACAGCAAGATGTTCTTCTTGACGCGCGGTTGGTGGTCGACTGTTTCAGCCATACGCCCCTCCACCACCCGAGGACGCACTCGCCTGCGGCGGCACGCTGGCGGTTGGAACACCCGCTGTCGTTGAATCTTGCGCCGGTTCGGGCGCAGGAGTGCCGAGAGTCTGTGCATCCGTCGGGCGTTGCGCGGCATCACCCGGCGAAGTCTTGAGATCGCTCATGGCGGCATTCTATCAAGTCGCGCTGCTCGGGCGCGGCTTCTCTTGCCAGTCCCTTTCAGGCCACAGCCTTCTGCGGCCGCCATGTGCTGGTGGTATCGGTGCCAAACGCCTGGTCAATTGCACCCTGCAGGGTGCTCGCTGTTGCACCCCCGTGATGTTCGTTCTCCTCGATCCTCAAGGATGTTTCAATTGCACCCTGCAGGGTGCTCGCTGTTGCACTCGGCCGAAACCCTGATCGCCATCCACAACCTCCAGTTTCAATTGCACCCTGCAGGGTGCTCGCTGTTGCACACACTGGGGCCACGCAGGCGACCTCCACCAGTTCCAGGTTTCAATTGCACCCTGCAGGGTGCTCGCTGTTGCACCCGCGGCGAACTAGGCCTTACAGCCTTCAGGTTCAGGGTTTCAATTGCACCCTGCAGGGTGCTCGCTGTTGCACCCCCTCGGGTTCCTTCGTCGATATCTATGGGGTGGAGTGGTTTCAATTGCACCCTGCAGGGTGCTCGCTGTTGCACGTAGACACAGCGGCCAACGTCACATGCAGCGCCGCTAGCCGTTTCAATTGCACCCTGCAGGGTGCTCGCTGTTGCACTTCTCATCGTCGCCGCTCCAATGCTACTGATCTCCTGTTTCAATTGCACCCTGCAGGGTGCTCGCTGTTGCACCGACGGATCACGCGGAGCTGCGAGCGAACGCTTCACGTTTCAATTGCACCCTGCAGGGTGCTCGCTGTTGCACGGGAATGGTTCATAGTAAGTCAATTCCATAAAGACGTTTCAATTGCACCCTGCAGGGTGCTCGCTGTTGCACAGCACAAAGGGATTCACCTCTCCGCTGGCGGTAAAAATGTTTCAATTGCACCCTGCAGGGTGCTCGCTGTTGCACAAGGCCCAGCTCGATGAGGCGAAGTTGGCGATCAACGTTTCAATTGCACCCTGCAGGGTGCTCGCTGTTGCACGCTGGAAGACCCTGGCGGTCAACCGTCCTCAGGTAGGCAGTTTCAATTGCACCCTGCAGGGTGCTCGCTGTTGCACGAGCGTGATTTTCGCAAACGTCTTCAACAGTTGTTGGTTTCAATTGCACCCTGCAGGGTGCTCGCTGTTGCACCGTCCCGACGAGTTCTTCGACAACTGCTGGAGAGGAAGGTTTCAATTGCACCCTGCAGGGTGCTCGCTGTCGCACGGGCGAAGAGCATCTTCTACCATCCAGGCAGCAAGTGTTTCAATTGCACCCTGCAGGGTGCTCGCTGTCGCACACTGCGGTGACGATCTACTGGAGCAGCAACTTCATCAGTTTCAATTGCACCCTGCAGGGTGCTCGCTGTCGCACCTTTTTATGCAAGGCGACCACCTCAAAGCGTCGGTAAGTTTCAATTGCACCCTGCAGGGTGCTCGCTGTCGCACCGCACCTCGGGTGCGGACGGATGCTTAATTGTCGCGTAAGTGCCTCAGCAAGCGTAGGTTGTAGTTTTTTACATGTCAAAGATGTGGCTGCGCATGGCGACGTTTATAAGGAACCGAAGTGTGCTTCGGTTCAACGCCCGGCGTTTCTTGGCTGGCTGCACTATGGCTCGCTCGGTCGCCCTTCCTCGCCGGGTCTCGTCGGAGTTCACGTCCGCCGAGCCGTCCTTGGCTCCGGAGGTGATCCGGAGTTGGGATTGTCGGCGCATTGTACGCATTGAAGGAGGGCGCGGCGAGTTTCGATGTCAAACCAAGTTCTGCTGGCAAACTCAGAGCAGCAGAACGGGCTGAGGTACCTCCAGCGGCCGCATCCATCGGTATCGGCGGTGCGTGGCTCGCTCGTCGATGGGGACGATGTCGAAGGCGTCGGTGCGTTCCAGGAGTGGGCCGATATACCGGCGGACATCGACCAGGTCGTCGGGCCCGAGGCGGAGCTCGAAGACCGAGTCTTGGAGGCGCGGGCCGTAGCGGCGCAAGAAGGTGGCGACCTGCTTGCGATGGTTGTCCACGGCGACGTCATAGGCGGCGAGGTACAGACTCATGAGGACTCCTGGTGCATGAACGGCTCGAAGACGATGGATCGATCCAGCATGTGCCGCTTGAGGTTTCGGGCGGAGAGGATGATGTGCGTGAGATAGGTAAACGCCTCGGGCCTCGACGCGGCGACGCATGGTTGCACGAGCGCGGCGTGCACGGCGGCGATGACGCGGCGGAGCGCCTGGGGAGCGATCACGACTCTGAAAGGGCCGGATTCCACCGGACGGAAGTCCGAGGGCTTGAGAGTCGGGAGGACGGTGAGCACGACGCGGTCCATGAGATGCCTGAAGGGTTCTTGGAGGTCGGAGGCCAGGGCGGCGTGGCCCGAGCGAGGTTCGTGAAGGACGCCTGCGGAGGGCATGAGGCCGGCGAGTCGGATGGCGAGCAGGATCTGGCGGTGGAGGTAGCTCTGCGCAAGGTTGAGAAGGATGTTGACGGGGTCCTCGGCGTCGGGCGCGACACGGCGTTCGAACCGGCACCAGGTCGGGGCGGCCTTGACGAGCGCGCCATACCAGCGGGCGGCGGCGGAGCCCTCGATGCCGAGCAGACGTTCCACGGACTCTGCGCCGCGAGCGCGAAGCGAATGATCGCTCAGCGTCGTGAAGAGCGTTGGGCCGAGTTGGGCCTTGCGCACGCGGGCGAGCGTGGCGTAGTTGGCGATCTTGGCGGCGACCAGGCGACGTGCGATGGCGAGACGCCGGAGGGGATCTGATGCGGCGAGGAGTTGGGATTGGGCTGTGTGCGGGTCGGGATCAGCGAACTGGTTGCTCAACTCCGTGAGCGGGCGGCCGCCATCGTCGGCGATGATCACGCGGATGTCGTGGCGGGCGAGTTGGTCGATCACTCCTGCGGTCATGGTCGCGCCGCCGAGGACCAGGAGCTCGCGGATGCTATCAAACGAGACGGTGGTCTCCGCGGCGGCCGCGCGATACGAGCAGCACAGCATCTCGTCTCGCACCCGGAGCACGGAGGCGCCGGGGCCGAAGACGGCCCATGTGCCGCGGTCGATCGTGGCGATGTCGGCCTCGCCCGGCAACGAGATTTCGACCTGTGGTTCGGGGCGTCTCACGACCTGTTGCCAGCCTAGGTCTTCGACCCTGCGCGGCGCGTCGATCGGCAGGGCGGTCCAGCGCTCGGTCATTTCGAACCTGAATCCCAGAAACTCGAACGGCTCCCGCAAGTCAATCTGCCGCGTCTTGCTTTCGTTCAAGGTAAGAAGAAGGGCGCTCGAAGCTGCCTCTGCCTCGTCGAACACGCGCTGCGCGTCGCTGCGGTCGCGGTACAGAATGAGGAAGTCGTCGGCGTACCGCACGAGCCGGCCGCCGTCGCGCTCGACCTCTTCGTCAAATGAATCCAAGAAGAGGTTTGCGAGCAGGGGCGAGAGGGGCGCGCCGGTGGGCACGCCACGGTCCTCGAAGGGCGCGCCAGCTTTCACCCAGGCCATGATCGCTGCCGCGGCCACATCGTCGGCAAGATAGACCTCAAGGCGATCGCGGAGGTGGGCGTGGTTGATGGAGTCGAAGAACGATCGAAAGTCGGACTTGAGCGCGTAGCCATAGCCATCTCGGAATGCCTGCCGGAGGCGCTCTGCGGCACGCGTGCGGCCCAGACCGTGGCGATAGGCCAGTGACGATTCCTCAAAGAACTGGTCAAGGGCGGGCGCGAGACGCAGCAGGACAGCGCGCTGGAGCGCTCGATCACGCGGAGCCGGAATCGAAAGGACGCGCGACTTGCCTCCGGGCTGCTCGATCGGGATGCGCGTGTGCGGGAGCGGCTGGTAAGTCCCGCGTGCAATCGCTCGTGCCGCTTGTCGCAACTCGCCGCTGGGAAGATCGAGCTCGTCAGCACACGCGTTGATCGCTTGATCCGAGGTGAACGTCTGGAATAGTGGTGTCGCACGTAAGCATTGGTAGGGATCTGGCCCGAGCTCCTCGATCCTGTAAGCGCCGAAGCCGAAGCGCGTGGCCTGTCCGGCGCGAGCGTACTGGCCGAGCACTAGCAGGTCAGTGATCTCGGGAGAAGTTATATCTAGAATCACGCGCCCTGCAGCCCCGCCCAGTACTTTCCGGCGAGATCTGGGACCGTAGCCAACGTCGAGCCACAACAGTCTGTTCTCGGCGGTCTTACTTCCACGATAAAACGGCGCTGCACTCTCAGGACGATCCACAAGGCCCAAGCCCGCCAAGCGGTTGGCGAGCCGGAGCGTGAAGAGCCCCGCGTCAAAGAACCTCTCATCGAACCACTGATGGCCCGGCTCACGATCCGCGGCCACGCGCTGCATTCGAAGCGGCGATGTGAACCGAAGGGTCAGGCGACTCAACGTGCGTACACGGCGCTGCTCCTGCGCGATGGTATCCGGAGGAATCGAACTTGGGTGCGCGGCGCCTGTGAGTTCACAGCTTGACACAAGATCGCGAACCTCTAGGAGCGCAAAATTGCCCGAGAATGTTGGTGGCGGGTGCCGGACACCCTGTAGTTCGCCGAGGTGGCGTAAGCCGGTTGTCATCGCTGTACAAACGCGCAGGGCGTATGTGGGATCGTCGGTCAGGATCGTGCAACCCAGTGCGTAGGGCTCGCCGGCCAAAAGGATGCCGCGGCACTGTTCGGGCGCATCGGGCATCATGCAATCGGGCAGCGCATCGTCGTCACCACTGGACTTTCCTTGCGCGGCCGCAAGAAGTGCGTGCACCGTCGCGGCTTGATGCGAGGCCAACCGAATCGGCCGACTTGCTTCGAGTGCGAATCGAAGACGGTAGAACAGAGGTGCGGTCGGAATCGAGGTTGGCTGCATTGCTGGCAGTATACAATCGTCTTACCGAAAGTCGGTGCCATGGCCCATATGACCGAGGTAGTCGGCGCGCTCACAATCCGGTCCAGCTTCAGCCGACATTCTCGGGATGACCTGCGGCCACCCCGGCTGGCTCACCTCGCGGCGGCTCAATATACGCGACTTCATCGCTCCGCCGCAGTTTCTTCTCGCAAAAGTGCCTCAGCGGATGGCGTTCATCCCGAGCC
>Ga0105048_10008363_pt1 | contig 16562 bp, 12 predicted proteins | sample MAT05_FD_78382 | JGI IMG/M metagenome (GOLD analysis project Ga0105048, IMG submission 78382) | Freshwater microbial communities from Lake Fryxell liftoff mats and glacier meltwater in Antarctica - MAT-05 | ecosystem: Environmental > Aquatic > Freshwater > Ice > Liftoff microbial mat | place...
CCCGCGATCACCGCGCTCGAGAGCTCCGGCGCCGTCGTCGAGGTCGGAGTGGTAGCGAGGTCGAAGAGGCAGCATAGGCGTCACCGCGCGCGGTCGTCGACTCGGAGACGGCGCGCCCGCGCGCGGTGACCCAGGCCCTACGGGGCCGTCGGCTCAGCGCTTATGCTCCCTTCGACGTCGCGGTGCCCCGCGCTCTCCTCGTCGGTCGCTCGTGCCGATCTCGCGCACGCGCTCGACGAGGCACCGGCAGGACGGCCACGAGGTCGAGCAGAGAGGGGGCGCGCTGCGCGCGCCCTCTCTGCGTGAACGGAGCGCCTGCAGGCGGTCGAGCTCGCGCAGGTGCCCGACGAGGCACTGGCAGTCCGGCCGCGGAAGCGAGCAGAGAGAGGGCGCGCTTCGCGCGCCCTCTCTGCGTGAACGGAGCGCCTTGAGAAAGGCGCGGCCCAGGCTTGGAGATCGTGCGCCACCACTTGAGGCTTGCTCGACGAGGGAGGTCTCGCCACTTGGTGGCCTCGCGCCGGACGACGCGCCTTGCGCTGCCAGAGACGGCCTCCCTATACTCCTCCAGGTCCTCTCGTGAAAAACGCAGCAAGAAAGACGGAGCCCGATCCGCTGATCATTCATCGCAGCGCCGACCGCGAGGGCGCGACCTACGCTCTCGACCGCCGGTCGCGCGATCGACTGCGCAAAGAGCTCGGGGATGAGGCTCACTTCGCGCCGAGAGTGTTCATCGCCCACGAGACCGAGGCCGACTACAAGCAGATCCGCGGCGCCATCATGCCGCAGATCGCGCTCATCCTCACCGGTCTCCCGGAGCGACGCTTGTCCGAGCTCGGCGCGATCGTCTTCATCGATCCCGTCACGGAGGAGAAGCTGGATTCGTGGCGCCCGGCCCGTCCGTGATCGGCGGCAGCTTCGCAGGCCAGCTATCCAAGAAGCTCTTCAACGAGCGACCCCACGCCACGGCATCGTCCGTCGTCCACGTGATCTCCACCGCGAGCTCATCCCTCTTGGCTTCGGTGTCGCTCAGCGGCTTCGCTCCGCGTCTCTTCGAGCGCTTCTTTGCCTCGGCTTGTTCCTCGCGAATCGCCGCCAGCTCGGTTCGTGCGATCAACACGTAGCGCCAGCGCGTCTCCCACCGCACCAGGAACGTGAAGTACAACTCGGTGGCTCTCTCCGTGCGTAGCGCGGTTCGTGAGATCGTGTATTGGACGACGAGGTCCTCCGCGGCCGCGCTCGCCTTCTTCTTCTTGTTCTTCGCGCTGCCAGTCTTCACCTGAACTCGCCACGTCGCGCTGTCGCGATCATCGATCACGAATGCATCGTCGCCGACATCGACGGAGGGGACGGCCACGTTGTAGCCGCGCAGCAGGAGCTCCGCCATGGCCGCGAACTCGCCGGCACGGCCCAGGTGCGTCTTCTTCTTCACGAGCTGCCCGGAGCCTACCACCATCTCACGCGCGTCTCGCGCTGCGGTGGCCTCTCCTCGACACGTCGCGCGCGCCGACTCGGCGATCCACTCCGATCCGCGCGCCTCCGGAGCGGACTCCCGAAAGTGTTCGCGCCTGGGTGCCGCGGACCGGCCCTGACCGAAACGACGCGAGCTCGGTGCGACTACGCAGCAGCAGCGCAGGCGCGCGATCGTGCGGCTGTGCTGCGGGGCTGCGGGGCTGCGCACGGAGCTTCGACTCGAGAGCTGAAGCGTGGATTCAGCAGTCAACGCGGCACGAACACGGCGCTGGGCTTCGCGCGCGATGGCGCCTTTGCAGCTTGACGGCATCATTCGGCGTCACCGCGACACTCTGGACGCAAGCTCTCCCCTGAGCGATCATCAGCCGCTGTCATGAGATCCAAGCGCCGGATCATCGAGGCCCTGTTGCGCTCGGAGCTCGTCGACGCTGGCGTTCACCGCGGGCTCTCGAGGCGCGCACCGTCGTCCGAGCTCATACCCGTCCTGAGCGGCGCGCGTGACGTCAAGATCGAGGATCTCATCGGCGGTCTCTCTGCGCGCCGCCTTGCTGCGATCCACGCGGATCTCGGCCTCGGCGCGCCTGCTGCCGGCGCGCACCGGGCCGCGGTGATCGCAGCGATTATTGGCCGCCCGGAACGGACGATCGTGCGGGGTCGACGGCGGCGCACCGAGGCGGACGCGCTCGCGCTCATCAAGGGCTTGTTCCGCGGGGTCCGGCGGGTCGCGCCGATCCGCGAAGCCTCTGACTATTTCGTGACGGATGACGGCCGGGTGGTCAGCCTCGCGCGGCTCGAACCGCGCCTGTGTCGCGTCTACCGGCGCACCGCGGGGCCCCCGATGGTGTCGGTGAGGGTTCGGGGTCGCTCGACGTTTCGATCACTGCCGCGCCTCGTCGCCCGCGCGTTCGTAGAGCCACCCAAGGACGTTTCGATGCGGAGCCTCGTCGCCCGCTCGCTGGACGGCAATCGGCTGAACTGCCGCGCGGAGAACCTGAGCTGGGTGACGCACAGCCGCAAGACGCGCGAGCAGGCCACGGTCAAGCGCGTCCGCTCTCTGTCGGCCAGCGCCCGGGCGAGCGCGCAGGCCGTGCGAAGGGCGTTCCCGGGCGAGGGCGCCATCCGCGCTATCCGTGGCTTTCCGAGCTACGTCGTGAGTGAGCGAGGTCGGGTGTATAGCCTCTGGAATCCGAAGCCGCGCCTGCTGGAAGCGGTGAAGAATCCGCGGGGGTCGTTTGTGAGGCTGCGGATCGGAACGATGCTGAAGTCGATGCGTGTGGCCCAGGTGGTGGCGATGGCGTTCATCGGGCCCTCGCCCGGCCCCCACTACGTCGTGCGGCACAAGAACGGTGACGCGCGGGACTGCCGTGCGACGAACCTTCAGTGGAAGCGGCGCGAGGTCCCGGTCATTCCCAAGGGTGCGGTCAGCGATGACGCCGTACGCGCCATCCGCGCCCTCACGCGCGCCGGTGAGTCGGCGCGTCTAATCGCGCGGATCTTCGGCATCGGCGCGCACGTCGTCCAGCAGATCAAAGAAGGCCGTCTCTATCGGCGCGTGCGCGATGCCGGCACGGATCCGCTCGCGGCGCTCTCCCGGGAGCTCGCGGAGCGAATCGAGCTCGAGACGCGGGTTGGGGCCTCCAAGTCGCGCGATGGGCGCGCCGCTCGGGAGTTGGACGCAGCGCAGCGGTGCGCCGGTGAAGGGGTCCGGCTCGCGCGCGTCGCACAGTTTCCGGACTACTTTGTCAGCGACGACGGGAGGTTCATCTCTGTCCGACGTTGGCCGCCTTGCGTACTCACCGTGCACAGGACGGGGAACGTGCGCCTCGCGCGCGTCAAGCGACGGTTCGAAACCTTGCGCGCGGATCAGGTCGTCGCCGAGGCGTTCCTCGATCGCCCCACGAGCGCTGCGCTGGTGCTGCGGCACAAGGACGGCGATCTGCGCAACAACCGAGCTTCGAACCTCGAGTGGGCGCCGCCGCCTTCCCCCGCTGCCCCTCCACCCCCGGAACCGGTGATGAGCCCCGAGGCGCGCATTCGCGTTCGTTTCCCCGAGCTCGGCGAGCTCCGGTGCGTGGGGGAGGCTCCAGGTCTTTGGGTTTCGCAGGACGGACGCGTCTTCTCGGTCGCTCGGCAAGTCCCTCGGGAGATCCGCCGCGGCGATGGCAAGGTCGCGTTCGTGGACGCGCAGGGCGTGAAGCGCGTTTGGGCCGTTCGGCGGCTCGTGGCCTCCGCGTTCGATCCGACAGGCGCGCGCGCCGGAGTATGGAAGGCGCCCCGAGCGCCCCGGTCACCGGTCCCGATCCCTGCGGGGCTCGCGCTCGTCCGCGAGGCGTTTGGCGATGGCTTCAGACTCGCGCCGATCCCGAAGTTTCCAGACTATTTTATCGACGATCAGGGCCGGCTCTATTCGGTCCGATCGGGCGTGGCGACGAAGCTTGCAGCGCGGCGCGGCGCGCCCATTCTCCGCTCACCGAACGACGAGAGCGTGGAGTTGTACACACCCGCGCTCGTCGCAGCGGCGTTCCTGCCGCCGCGCCCGAGCGTCGACGCGCTCCTTGTCCGTCGCAACGGCGATGCCAGCGATCACCGCGCGGAGAACCTAGTGTGGGGCAGTGGTGTGGATGTCGCGCGACGAAAGCGGAGGTTCGATGCCGACGCGGTGAAGGCGATCCGGACGCTGATCGGGCGAGGTCACACGGCGCAGGCCGTCGCGAAGGCCGCGGGGGTCAGCAGGACGACGATCGTCGACATCATCTCGCGGGAGCGCTACGCCGACGTGCCCGATGGCGTGCCCGAGCGAAGCTCGCTGCCGATGCCGCTGCGCAGGCTGATCTGAAGGTGCATCAGCGTGAGTCCTATGGCGTAGCTCAGTACGCCCATCACCTGCTATTTCGTGCGACGAAGGAAGGCGTCCATAGTCCTGAGCAGCGCGTCTTGATCGCGTTTCGGCAGATCCTTAACGAGCCGCAAACGTCGAATGAAACGACGCTCAAGCTGATCGTTGTCCGTTGAGGCCGGGCGCTTCTCGATGCCGAAGATCTCATCCGAAGTGACATCAAGAGCTTCAGCGATCTTGGCGATGAACTCGTGCGGTGGCCGAATGCGGCCTATTTCATAGTACGAAATGCGTGATTGGCTCACGCCGATCAGCTCGGACAGCTCAACCTGAGTGAGGTTCTTCTTCTTCCTTAAGACAGCAATCCGCTTTCCGAGAGCCGTGGTGGCGTCTCGGTCGGTGCGGGAACGGACCACCTTCGACATACGAGGCGGCAGTCTAGGGCGCGCCTCGGTGGCTTGGTGCTCACTCCTTGACATCATATGATGATATATCATAGTCCCGTAACGTCATAAAAATCAGAAAAAAGACCACCGCGGGTCTTGACGGATATTCCCTAGGAGTCCCGAAATGGCCCGGATCAGCGACAAAGAGATCGAACGACTCAAGAAGACGGTTCCCATCGCGGAGCTCGTCGAGTCCAGCGGCGTGAAGCTCGTGCGCAAGGGCGCGAGCCTCGTCGGTCGCTGTCTGTTTCATTCTCCCGACCGCACGCCCTCGATGATCCTCACGCCGCGAAAAGGCCTATTTCGTTGCATGGGATGTGGCGCCGCGGGGAGCGTGGTCGACTTCGTGATGAAGCGAGACAACCTCTCCTTCGTTCGTGCCATCGAGGTCCTGCGCGCCTTCGACGCCAAAGCCAGCGACAAGCCCGACCGCGCTGGTGCCGACGACGAGATCGATCCCACGCCCCGCGAGCTCTCCGTCCGACGTCGACCTCGCCAACCTGCACGAGGCGGCCGCGTACTATCGGCGGACGTTGCTGGAGACGCGCCCAGCTCTCGACTACGTCGAGCGCCGCGGACTCACGCCGGAGATCGTCGAGCGTTTCAACCTCGGTTACTCGAACCGAACGATCGCGAGGATCCTCCCGAGCCGCGGCTCGAACGCCGACATCGAGAAGCGCCACCAGCTCTCGCGCGTCGGCCTGCTCTCGCACAACGGCTTCGAGACCTTCGCGGGGTCGCTTGTCTTTCCGATCGAGGACGAAGAGGGACGCGTCGTCGGGATGTACGGGCGCCGCATCAACCCGCCACCGAATCGGATCTCGGTGCATCGCTATTTGCCGGGCCCGCATCGCGCCGTCTTCAACGCGAAGTCACTGGCGAGCAGCGACGAAACATTGATCACCGAATCAATCATCGACGGGCTAAGCTTCGCGAGCGCAGGTTTTCACAACGTGATCTCCGCCTACGGCGTCGAAGGCTTTACCGCGATGCATCTCGCCGCGCTGAAGCGGCATCAGATCAAGCGCGCGCTCATCGCCTATGATCGCGCCGCCGCCGCGCTCGCGGAGACGCTCACCGCCGAGAACATCGCGTGCTACCGCGTCGAGTTTCCGAAGGGCATGGACGCCAACGAGTACGCGTGCCGACTCCGTCCCGCCGAGAAGAGCCTTCAAATCGTGGTCCGAAATGCCGTCCCGATGCTCGGAGCGCCTGCGCGGATCTCCTTTCCGGTGAGCGCGGTGTCGGCTCGCGATCCCGAGCTCGCCGCGCAGTCGGTGCTCGAGCCGTCGGAGCCGATCGAGTCGTCGATGCCGATCGCGCCGACGAAGCCACCCGAGCCCTCGAAGCCACTCGAGTCTCCCGACCGGCCCGAGCTCGCGCCCGTCACTGCCACCTCGCGTCCCGAATCCCATCCTCTCTTAGCCGCTCCGAACGCACCGATGTTGCCCGCGCCGTCGGGCCTCGATGTCGAGGATCGCGGCCACGAGATGATCATCTCGATCGCCGATCGTCGTTACCGGGTTCGCGGTCTCGGCAAGAACAACTCGCTCGACTCGATGCGCATCAACCTCCTCTGCGTCCGCGGAGAGGCTTATTTCCTCGATAGCTTCGACATGGGGGCCTCGCGCCAACGCGAGGCGTTCACGCGTCACGCCGCGGCCGATCTGGGCCTCGACGAGGCCACGGTCAAGAGCGACGTCGGCAAGATCTTGCTCAAGCTCGAGCAGCTCCAGAACAAGCGGATCGAGGCGCTCCTCGAGCCCAAGAACACCAAGCCCGAGATCTCGCCCCAGGACGAAGCCGCCGCGCGCGCCTTCCTCATGAGCCCCGACCTCGCACAACAGATCGTGCGTGACTTCGAGCGCGCGGGCGTCGTCGGTGAGGCCGACAACCTGCTGCTCGCGTACCTCGCCGGCGTCTCGCGCAAGCTCCCCGATCCGATCGCGGTCATCGTTCAGAGCTCCAGCGCCGCCGGAGAAACTTCTCTCATCGACGCGGTGCTCGCCTTCATTCCCGACGAAGAGGTCGAGAAATTTTCTGCGATGACCAATCAATCACTCTACTACATGGGCGAAGATCAGCTCGAGCATAAGATCCTCGCCATTGCTGAGGAGGAAGGCGCCGAGCGCGCCAGCTATGCGCTCAAGCTCCTGCAGAGCGATCGCGAGCTCAAGATCGCATCGACCAACAAGGACCCGACAACCGGGTTGCTCGCCACGCACCCGTACAAGGTCCGCGGTCCCGTCGCGATCTTCCTCACCACCACCGCGATCGACGTCGACGAGGAGCTGCTCAACCGCGCCTTCGTGCTCACCGTCGACGAGGAGCGCAGCCAGACCCAAGCGATTCATCGGCTGCAGCGCAAGCGCGAGACCATCGAGGGCATCCTCTTTAGCCGCGATAAGCAGGCGATCTTGAACCTCCACAAGAACGCCCAGCGCATCCTCCAGCCGATCATCGTCGCCAACAACTACGCCGAGCAGCTCACCTTCGTCGACGACCGCACGCGCACGCGGCGAGATCACATGAAGTATCTCTCGCTCATCCGAGCCGTCGCGCTCCTCCGCCAGCTTCAAAAGCCGATCAAGACCGTCGAGACGCAGCTCGGCGAGATCCTCGACTACATCGAGGTCGATCTCGACGACATCGAGCTCGCCAACCGACTCACGCAGCGCGTGCTGAGCCAAACGCTCTCCGAGCTACCGCCGCAGACCCAGCGGCTCCTCGGGCACATCGAGGCCTTCGTCGCGACGCAGGCCACCGAGAAGAAGATCTCCACGAGCGAGGTTCGCTTCACGCGCCGCGAGATCCGAGAGGCCACCGGGCTCAGCAACACGCGCCTCAAGCACCACATGCAGCGCCTCGAAGACCTCGAGCTGATCTTGCTCCGCGGCGGCCGAGGGTACCGCTTCGAGTACCAGCTCCTCTCCACGCCCGCGCGTGGCGCCGCGATGCTGACGAGCGCACGCACGCTCGGAGAAGCCCCGAAACGGTCCGGGGTCGAGGCCAAATGGTCCGGGGCCGAGGCCAACATGGTCCGCCCCAATCCCGCACATGGTCCGGGGGTGGCCTCGAGGGGAGGTTCGAGTTTTGTTGAGTCCAAGTTCGAGACATCACAGGGCGAATCGGAAACACGGCCCGCTGATCTCGAAAAGCACGTGAAGGCGCCCTCAACGGCGCTCATGCCCACGAGGTGACGAGCGCGAAGAAGCGGGCGAGCTGATGGCTCCGCGTCGACGCGATGGCCAAGTGACCGCGGACCCGCGCTCGCTCCGCGCGATGGCCGCCGCGTACCTCGAGTGGATGCGCGTTCAGAACTTCTCGCGCTACACGGTACAGAGTCGAGACTACGATCTGCGCCGATTCCTCGACTGGTCCGAGGAGCGCTCGATCGTTCGTACCGGTGACGTGACGAAGATCGTGCTCGAGGACTACAAGAAGTTTCAGTACCGCAGGAAGAAGCCCGACGGGAGCGCGATCAGCCGCACCACGCAACATCACACGCTGCGGACGATCCGCGGCTTCACGAAGTGGCTTCATCGACGCGGCGTGATCTTGACGGACCCCGGTGCCTTCGTCGAATTGCCTCGCCTCGAGCAGCACCTGCCGCCAACGGCGCTGACACCTCTGGAGGTGGAGCAGATCCTCGGTGCGATCGACGTGACGCAACTGTCTGGCCTGCGTGATCGCACGATCTTGGAGGTGGCGTACTCCACGGGGATGCGCCGGCTCGAGCTGTCTCGGTTGAAGATCAACGACGTGGACGCCGATCGCGGGACGGTGATGGTGCGTCAGGGCAAGGGCAAAAAGGATCGGGTCGTTCCGATCGGCGCGCGGGCGCTCGCGTGGCTCGACAAGTACCTCGAGGAGTCCCGGCCCTTTCTCCTGGTCGGCGCGGAGGACGACGGCGACGGCACAGTGTTCCTCACGCGCTTCGGCACGGCGATCGCGCCGAACTCGATCACCGACATGGGCCGAATGCGCGTCAAAGCTGCGGGCCTCGAGAAGCCCGGCTCGATGCACATCTATCGTCACTCGGCGGCGACCGGCATGCTCGAAGGCGGCGCGGACATCCGAGTGATCCAAGAGTTTCTCGGTCACTCGAGGCTCGACACGACGCAGATCTACACGCAGGTCGCGATCCAGACGCTCAAGCAGGTCCACGGCAAAACGCATCCCGCCGAGCGCCCGCGCGCCGCGGCCGCGGCCGAGACGCCCAAGCCGCGCGTCGTCGCCACCGACGACGACACGCCCACCGACCGATAGCCCTCCCAGGACGCGCCCAACCGCGCCACAAGCCCTCTCCCTCTTAGCCGCAGCACCCCGACCCGCCTGCCGGTGTCGCCCCGAGAGTGCTACCGTCCGTCCGTGGAGGCCCAGGCCGCTCGCCGTCCGTCCTGGGCGCGCGCAAGCGATCGCTCGCGCGCCGTCACTCGGCGCGTGCAGCGCAAAAACCGCGTTAAGGGCATTTTTTCGACCCCGACCCGCCCGACAACGCTTTCACGCTATAAAACAAGGCATCTAAAGAGAACTCGCACAGGATCCGTGACAATCACCGGCATCACGGACCTCGGTGGCCTCGCGCTCGCGAGCCCGACGAGCTTCACCTTCACGACCGCTCGGGCGCAGGGTCGCGTGGGCCGAAGCGCGTTGCTAACGAGTTACGCCCCGGGCGCTCAACACACGCCGTGCGCGCCCTACGACCCGGAGGAGAGGCCGCAGACTTCGATCCCACCGGCGTGTTCGTCGGCGTGCCCGGGTTCGATGCGTCGGACGAGCGCATAACCTGCGTCGTCGGAAGCGCTGGTCGTGCTCGTGAACGAGCAGTCCGGAGTCACGGTGACGGTCACGGCGGTGCCCAACGGTAGCTTCAAAGGCTTCATCCGCGGCGCTGTCGACGATCTCTTGTCCGCGGTCTTCCTCAACGGCAACGGCACCCGCACGACGATCCCGCTTCAGATGCAGAAGTTCGATGACGGGCGCGTGGCGCTCTACTCGAGCGGAGGCGTGCTCACGGCGCCGACCCGCGGGACGGTGATGATTCGGCAGGGCAAAGGGAAGAAGGACCGCATGATCCCGATCGGGGAGCGCGCGATCGCGTGGATCGATCGCTACGTCTCGGACGTGCGTCCGACGCACGTGGTGAAGAGCGCGGAGAAGGCGCTCTTTTTGACGGCCGCGGGCGAGGCCTTTTGCCGGAGTCTTTGACGATCCTGGTGTCGCGCTATGTCGAGAGCGCGGAGGTCGTTCCATCTTCTCCATCACACGGCGGCGACGCTGATGCTGGAGAACGGCGCAGACATCCGCTTCATCCAGCAGCTGCTTGGGCACGCGAGCATCCGGATGACGGAGATCTACACGCAGGTGTCGATCCGGAAGCTGAAGCAGGTCCACAGCGACACGCACCCGGGGGCGCGTTTGAAGCGGCGGGGCGAGAGTGAGAGCGAGCCCGTTTGATGATGAGGCCGTGCTCTGGGGGGTCGCGTGATGGGCTATGGTGAGTCCGATGGGCGCAGCCGCGAAGGAGCGTTTCGTGCAGGATAGGGCGCGCGCATCGGTCGGTGGCGCGGCGGGCGCGGTGCGTTGGTCGGTGCACGCGTTGCAGCGGTCGACGGTATACTCGTGGTCACGGTGTACCGACCGGACCCATCGAGGTGGAGCGATGACTTTAGACAACGGAAGTGATCACGGCGTGTGCGCGGTCTGCGGTGGGTCGCTGGCGCCCGGCAAAACGACGGTCCCGTTTGTGCGCGGGGAGCGTGTGCTGACGATCCGCGACATCCCGGCGGACATCTGCGGCGACTGCGGCGAAGCGTACCTGTCGAGCGAGACCGTCGATCGCGTGCAATCGCAGGTGGCTCGCCTGGAAGCCCTCGATGCCGAGGTCTCGATCGCGCGCTACCACGCAGCCTAAGCAGCGACGCGGCCAGCCCTCCCATCCCCCGACCAGACCGCCGCAAAGACCCCTCCAGCGTCCGGAGCGACGCGGCACCGGTTCGCCCCGCAGGTCCCCCGGAGGCGCGCCCTGGGGCCCTCCTCGGGGCGCGGCCTCGCTTCGCGACTGCTCGCTCGAGGCGCATCGAGCTTGGGAACCCAGATCTCTCGGCCAAAGCTGCACAGCGAGAACACGCCAGCGACCGGTGGAGGCGAACGCGCGCACCGCGCCGCCGAGTGCAGTCTTGGCGCTAGCCTCGGCCCTGAGAGGCCTCGGCGCCGCTCGAGCTCCGGGTCAGCGCCGCACCGGATCCTAACTATCGGCGATCGCCGCCTGCGCCGCCGCCAGCCGCGCGATCGGCACCCGGTACGGCGAGCACGAGACATAGTCCAGCCCGATGCCATGGCAGAACGCTACCGACTTCGGCTCGCCGCCGTGCTCGCCGCAGATGCCGCACTTCAACCCCGGCTTCGCCGCCCGCCCCCGCTCGACCGCCATCTTCACGAGCTGCCCCACGCCGCGAACGTCGAGCACCACGAACGGATCATCCGCCATGATCCCCTTCTCGACGTAGCCCGGGAGGAAGCTGCCGCTGTCGTCGCGCGAGATGCCGAGCGTCATCTGGGTGAGATCGTTCGTGCCGAACGAGAAGAAGTCCGCATGCGCAGCGATCTCCCCAGCCAGGAGCGCCGCGCGGGGGACCTCGATCATCGTGCCGACGCTGAACTTCACCGGCTCGCCCATCGTCGCGATGGTGCGGTGCGCGGTGTCGATGGTCAGCTTGCGCAAGCGCGCCAGCTCCTCGGGCTCGCCGACCAGCGGGATCATGATCTCCGGCGCGACGATCACGCCGCGCTTCGCCTGCCGCGCTGCGGCCTCGATGATCGCGCGGACCTGCATCTCGTAGATCTCGGGATGGAGCAGGCCGAGCCGGCAGCCGCGCAGGCCGAGCATCGGGTTGAACTCGTGGAGCGCGTTGACCTTGGCCCGCAGGATCTCTGAGGAGACCTTCATCTCCGCCGCGACGCCCGCGATCTCCTGCTCGGTGTGCGGCAGGAACTCGTGGAGCGGCGGATCGAGCAGCCGGATCGTCACCGGCAGGCCCTTCATCGCGGCGAAGATGCCCTCGAAGTCGCTGCGCTGCATCGGCAACAGCTTCGCCAGCGCCTCGCGACGCCCGGCCTCGTCCGCGGCGAGGATCATCTGGCGCACCACCAGGATGCGGCCCGGCTCGAAGAACATGTGCTCGGTGCGGCACAGGCCGATGCCCTGCGCACCGAAGCGTCGCGCGACCTCGGCGTCGTGCGGCGTGTCGGCGTTGGCGCGCACTTCCAGGCGGCGGGTCTTGTCGGCCCAGCCCATGATCGTCTCGAGATCTTCGGAGCCCGACGACTGCACCATCGGCACCACGCCGAGGAACACCTCGCCGCCGGTACCGTCGACGGTGATGATCTCGCCGGCGTGCACCGTGATGCCTCGACTGACGAGGGTCTTGGTGGCGTAGTCGACGATGATCTCGCTCGATCCGACCACGCACGGCCGACCCATGCCGCGCGCGACGACGGCCGCGTGCGAGGTCATGCCGCCGCGCGTGGTGAGGATGCCGCGCGCGTGGTGCATGCCGTGGATGTCTTCCGGCGAAGTCTCGAGGCGGACCAGGATCGTCGACTCGCCGCGCTTTCCGCAGGCCTCGGCCTCGTCGGCGTCGAACACCACCTTGCCCGTCGCGGCGCCCGGTGACGCGGGGCGGCCCGACGCGAGGACCTTGGTCTTCGCCGCGCGATCGATGGTCGGGTGCAGGATCTGCTCGAGCTGCGCGGGGCTGACGCGCAACAGAGCGGTCCGCTCGTCGATCATCCCCTCCTTCACCATGTCGACCGCGATCTTGATCGCCGCAGAGGCAGAGCGCTTCCCGCCGCGCGTCTGCAGCATCCACAGCTTGCCCTGCTCGATCGTGAACTCGATGTCCTGCATGTCCTTGTAGTGGGTCTCGAGCTTCTCCTTCAGCTGATCGAGCTCGGCGTACGCCTTCGGCATCTCCTTCTCGAGCGTGCGATCGCGCTCGCCGTTGATCGCCATCGGCGTGCGGATGCCGGCCACGACGTCCTCGCCCTGCGCGTCGACCAGGTACTCGCCGAAGAAGCGGCGCTCGCCGGTGTTGGGATCGCGCGTGAACGCGACGCCGGTCGCGGAGTCCTGGCCCATGTTGCCGAACACCATCGTGCACACGCTGACCGCGGTGCCGAGATCGCTCGGGATGCCGTTGAGCGCGCGATAGGTGATGGCGCGATTGCTGTTCCACGACTCGAACACCGCGCGGATCGCCGCGAAGAGCTGCTGCCACGGGTCGCTCGGGAATGATTGCCCGATGATCTTCTTGAACTCGGCGACCAGTTCGCGGAGCGCCTTTTCGTCGAGGTCGGCGTCGCTCGATGCGCCGGTCAGCGCCTTTTTCGACTCGAGCGCGAGCTCGAACTGGCTGCGCTGGAGGCCGTCGTGGTGCTTCATTCCGAGCACGACGTCGCCGTACATCTGGACGAAGCGGCGGTACGAGTCCCAGGCGAAACGCGGGTTCTTGGTCTTCGCCGCCAGGCCTTCGACGGTGCGATCGTCGAGGCCGAGGTTCAGCACCGTGTCCATCATGCCGGGCATCGAGTACTTGGCGCCCGATCGCACGCTCACCAGGAGCGGCTGCGTGGGGTCGCCGAACTTCTTCCCGACCGTGCGCTCGACCTCCGCCATCGACGCGCGCACCTGATCCTCGAGGCCGGGCGGCATCTCTTTGTTCTGCGCGTAGTAGTGCCGGCAGGCCTCGGTGGTGATCGTGAAGCCGGGCGGGACCGGCAATCCGAGGAGCGTCATCTCGGCGAGGCCCGCGCCTTTTCCGCCCAGAAGATCGCGATCCTTGCCGCCGTCCGCGCGCCCGTTGCCGTAAAAGTAGACCCAGTTCGTCACGGGCTCGGACTACCATGGACGACGGAAAACTGTGAGGCGGGAGGGCGTGGACGTGAGGGGGCCAATTGGCCTAGTTTCTGCTCCCTGGATTCCCTCGGGGTCCCCAAACCATGACGCGAACCATCTTCGTCTCCCGCCACCGCATGACCGAGTGCCCTTCCTGCCACGCCCACGTGCGCGTCGCGGCGGAGGTGAAGCAGACCGCCTGTCCGTTCTGCGAAACCAAGGTCACCGCGAGGCCGCGCGACGTCTTCGCGCTGCTCCGCGACATCGGCACCAGCACCACCGGCGGCGTCGTCGCGGCGGCGCTGATGGGCCTGGGCCTGGTGAACTGCAACGAGGCGTCGGTGATCGATGGCCTCAAGCCCGACAGCGGTGACCACGCGATCTCGCCCCTCTACGGCATCCCGCCGATCGACTCCGGCATCGCGGACGCGACGATCCGCGTGCCCGACGCCGCCGCGACCGGCCTTGCCGATGCGCGCGAGCCGGTGCCCGTGCCGGCCTACGGGATCGCGCCGCAGCCCGACGCGACCACGGTCGCCGACGCGCAGGACCCGCCGCCCGAGCCCGAATACGGCATCCCTCCGATCCACGACGACGCGTCGGTGAACGACGCCGAGGATCCGCCGCCGGTCGCGCTCTACGGCATCTCGCCGGTCAACCGCGACGCGGGCACGCGCGTGGAAGATGCGGGCGAGGACACCCCGGTGCCGCTCTACGGTGGCGCAGCGATCGACGCGCTCAATTCCAAGGGTGAGCTCCTCTCATGATGGACCCGGACACGGCGCCGCGCGCGGCGATCGGCGCGGCGCTCGAGTCCAGCAAGGACACCCACTATCGTGGGCTGAAGCCGATCGACTGGGCGAATCCGCACCCGATCTACGTGGTCTGGGAGATCACGCTGAAGTGCGATCTCGGCTGCAAGCACTGCGGCTCGCGCGCCGGTCACGTGCGTGATCACGAGCTGTCGACCGAGCGCTGCTTGCAGACGGTGGACGAGCTAGCAGCGATGGGCGTCCGCGAGGTCACGCTGATCGGCGGCGAGGCTTATCTGCGCGACGACTGGGACATCATCGCGCGAGCCATCACCGACAAGGGCATGGCGGCCGGCATGACCACCGGCGCGCGCAACCTCACCGACGAGCGCATCCAGCGCGCGGTCGACGCGGGCATCCAGTCGATCTCGGTGTCGCTCGACGGGCTCGAGCGCACGCACGACGCGCAGCGCGGCGCGAAGGGCTCGTGGAAGGCGGCCACCGCGGCGGCGCGCAAGATCGCCAAGACGTCGATGCGCCTCGCGACCAACACGCAGATCAACCGGCTGTCGTTGCCGGAGATCCCGGCGCTCGCGGATCTGCTGGTCGACATGGGATCGCGCGCCTGGCAGATCCAGCTCACCGTGCCGATGGGCCGCGGCGCCGATCGGCCCGATCTGTTGCTCGAGCCGTGGGAGCTCGGCGCGCTGTTTCCCGTGCTGGTGTACGTGAAGCGCGAGAAGCTCGATCCGCACGGCGTGCGCCTCTATCCCGGAAACAACGTCGGTTATTTCGGCCCGTACGAGGCGGCGCTGCGCCACCACGGCGAGCGCGGCGCGCACTGGGGCGGCTGCCCGGCCGGCAAGTGGAGCATCGGGCTCGAGGCCGACGGGAAGATCAAGGCGTGTCCGTCTCTGCCCAGCGACGAGTACACCGGCGGAATGATCGGCGAGGTCTCGATCAAGCACGCGGTCGAGACCGCCAAGCAAATCACGTTCATCAAGGAGCGGACGAAGGAAGACCTCTGGGGCTTCTGCCGGACCTGCTACTACGCCGACGTTTGCAAGGCAGGTTGCACCTGGACCTCGCAGGTCTTCTTCGGGCGCCCGGGCAACAATCCGTACTGCGTCCACCGCGCGATCGAGCAGGAGAAGAACGGCGTCCGCGAGCGGATGGTTCAGGTCGAGCGCGCGCCCGGCGTGCCGTTCGATCAGGGCCGCTTCGAGGTGGTGGAGGAGCCGCTGCCCGACAAGTCGCTGCCGGTGACGTTCTCCGGACGCTCGATCGAGCAGATGGTGGCGCTCGACTGGCGCTCCGGCGGCACCTGGACCGACGCCGAGATCAGCGCCGCGCTCTCGCCGAAGACGACCGGACCGACCCGCCTGCGAATCGTGACGTGATACGCTCCGCGAGATGAGCGACCCCCGCGAGACCCTCCGCGACGCCCGCGCCCGCATGAAGCCGCTGGTGGCGCGCCTGCTCGCCCGCCGCGACGAAGCCCAGGCCGTGCTCGACGCCAGCATCGAGGAGCGCGCGCGCCTGACGCAGGAGGTCGAGGCGATGCAGGCCGGCGGCCGCGCGGATCTCGCGCAGGCGGTGCACGAGGGCCTCGCCGAGCTGGACGCGCGGATCCAGGCCGAGCGGGAGGCCGTGGCGCTGGCGGATCAGCACTTTCGCGAGTCCGCCGACGACATGAAGACGCTGGAGAAGGAAGAGGACGACGTCGACCACAAGCGCGTGCGCGCGGCGATCGACGCAGTGAACGCGGTGATGGACACTCCCACACCGGCCCCCGTGGACACCGAGGCCAAGGCGCGCGCCGAGCTCGCCGCGATGAAGGCGGCGCGGGCGGCCGGAAAATCGAAAAAGACCCTCTGAGTGGTACACTGGACCGGCGCTCATGTTGCGCCGGCTGATCATCGCGCTCGCGCTGTCTTTCGCGGGCTGCAACTACACCCGCGATCCGGCGCCCGGCCCTCCGCCGGTGGTGCCGATCGTCGACCTCAAGGCCTGCCGGAAATGCGACACCATCACCACCGCCACGACGGCCGCGTGCGCCGCCACATTGACCCAGTGCTCGACCGTCGCGGCTGCGATCCCCGAGATCACCGCCTGCCGGGTCGGCTACGACGAGTGTTACGCGACGGCGTTCGAAGCCC
>Ga0105048_10008364_pt1 | contig 16561 bp, 14 predicted proteins | sample MAT05_FD_78382 | JGI IMG/M metagenome (GOLD analysis project Ga0105048, IMG submission 78382) | Freshwater microbial communities from Lake Fryxell liftoff mats and glacier meltwater in Antarctica - MAT-05 | ecosystem: Environmental > Aquatic > Freshwater > Ice > Liftoff microbial mat | place...
CGGATCGTGCCGGGACGGACGGACCAGTCCTACGGCATCCACGTCGCGAAGCTCGCGGGTTTGCCGGGGGCGACGGTGGACCGGGCCCGGGAGGTTCTGGAGAGTTTGGCGGTGCAGCATCACGGGGTGGGGGTAGGGATAAAGAATCTTGGCTTGGATGCGGGGGTGGGGCAGAGGTCTCAAAGTCGGCGTCAGGGCGGTTTACAAGTTCGGGCGTCTGCCCAGGCTGCCCAGCTTTCCTTGTTTACCGAGTTTGTGGCCCATCCAGTCGTTGATCGGCTGCGGGAGCTCAAGCTCGATGGGCTGACGCCGCTGGGGGCCTTCGACGTGCTGCGTCGGTTGCACGATCTGGTGGTATCCGAGCGCGACAGCGGGACCGATGCGGCGAGGAAGCTTCAAAATGAGCGATAAGCTCCGCCCTTGGACGACTCGGGCCTCCTTCGGGGCACTCCCGGAGAAAGTCGGAGGTCGAACGCTTGACAGGCGGCGAAATGCGGGCATATTTCAGGCACGCATGCGCTTGTCGGCGCTGGTGTTGTGTTGATCCAAGCAAGGAGAGAGATTGATGAACCGTGCATTTTCTGTGATCGTGGTTGCTGGCCTGGCGACCGCCAGCTCGGCGATGGCTCAATCCGGCATGAACATTCCCGCGGCGGCAACGACCGCAGGGGCACCGCTGCTGGCGACCCAGGCCAACTCGTCCAACTACGGCTCAACCCCGTCGGGCGGGCAGGCGTCGAACGGCGCAAGCCGCCTGGACTCGGCGTACGGCACCATCTCGGGCGGCAAGCTCCGCCTGCTGCTGGCCGGCAGCCTCGAAGCCAACTTTAACAAGATGTGGGTCTTCTTCGACACCGGCGCCGCCGGCCAGAGCACTCTCCGCAACGACAACAACGACGGCGGGTTCAACGAGATCAACAACCTGCAGGGCATGACCTTCGACACCGGCTTCACCCCCAGCACCGGGCTGCGGCTCGAGGCTGGCGGCGGCTTCGTCGGCGTCAACCGCTTCTCGCTCCCCGCCAGCGCTGGTGGCACCGGCGGCAGCGTGTGGAACACTAGCGGCATCGCGAACCTCCCGGTCGCCAACATTCCCGGCAACTTCGGCGTCAACCTGGGCTGGGACAACCAGGCCACCGGCGCCAGCGCCGTTCCCGGCTCGGTCACCAGCGGCTGGAACTTCGAGATCGATCTGGCCGGCTTCTTCGGCGACGCCGCCCTCAGCACCATCCGCGTGCAGACCTTCATTACCAACAGCGGCGGCGACAACCTCTCCAACCAGGTTCTCTCCTCCGGCAACACCAACTATCCCAGCCCCAACGGCTTCCAGTGGAGCTCGGTCGATGGCAGCCAGTTCTTCTCCGTCGTCCCCGCCCCCGGTGCAGTGGCGCTCCTGGGCCTTGGCGGGCTGGTCGCGGCCCGTCGTCGCCGGAACTGATCGCTGAGTTTCTCGGCAGCACGACGTCATTGAGAACACTCCGCAGGCCGCCCGCTCACCGCGGGCGGCCTGTTTCTTTTGTCCTGGCGTCGATGAAGGGGTGCTGACTATATCGACGGTCATGGATATGCTCCGGACATGCTCAGCACCGAGGTTCTCAAGCGTGCGTTTGATTCGGGCCTGGAATATCGCGGGTATGTCGATGCGGGGAAGCCGGCGGAGGTCGAGAACTGGAGCGCCTTTGCCGCGCGGGTGCGGCTGAGCACGCCGCAGCGGCACCTGCTCTCGGGCTTCACGCGGACGATGCCGGTGCTGTGCCTGTCGGGGACCTGGTGCGGCGACTGCGTGCAGCAGGTGCCGATGTTCGACGAGATCCAGCGGGCGGCGGGGGGGAAGGTGCGGGTTCGATATCTGGAGCGGGACGCGCACAAGGACATCGCCGAGGCGCTGAAGATCTGCGGCGGGCAGCGCGTCCCGGTGGTGGTGTTCATGAACGAGGACTTCGAGTTCGTCGGTCTCGCGGGCGACCGGACGCTCAGCCGCTACCGGGCCCTGGCCGCGAGGATGCTGGGCGCGAGCTGCCCCCTGCCGGGCGCGCCGGTGCCCGAGGACGAGATCGCCGCCACGCTGCAGGACTGGGTGGAGGAGTTCGAGCGGGCCCAGTTGCTGCTGCGGCTGAGCGGGAAGCTGCGGCAGCGTCACGGCGACTGAGCGGCTTGGCGGGCACACGGGCAAGCGGCGCGGTACGATCGCGGCCATGCCCAGCCCACACGTTCCCACTGGCCCGCGCGGGGCCGATCCGCGGCGGGGGTTTACCGCCCTGACGCTCGATGACCTGACGCAGGATCTGGTCTGGCCGCGGCTCTTGCGGGCCGGGCCGCTGGCGCTGCGGCCGGCGCGGCTTGGGCTTGCTGCGGTGTATCTTTTGCTGGCGCTGGCGGCGGTGCTCTTGGCCCGGGCGATCGCGGGTTCGGAGGGGGCGGAGCGGGCCGGGGTGGTGCTGGCTTCGGCCGGGCTGACACTTGGGTCGCTGGTCGAGGCGCTGGTGGCGCTCAAGCCCGGTGCGGCGGCGCGCGAGCTGCACACGCTCGCGGTGGTTGCGCCGGGGCAGCTGCTGCGGGCCGCGCCGTTGGGGTCGATCGTGGGGGCGGGAGCGCTGCTGTTTCTGACGGTGTTGTTCGGCGGGGCGATCAGCCGGACGGCGGCGACGGAGAGCGCCCAAGGCGTGAGCCTTGCGTGGCCCAAGGCCCTGGGCTTTGCGCTCTCTCGGTGGACGTCGCTGGTGGGCGCGGTGCTGATCCCGCTGGCGATCATCTGGGGCGTCGCGCTCGGGCTGCACGTCGCGGGGGCGGCGCTGTTCACCTGGGGCGTGGGGTCGGTGGTGGGGGGGCTGCTGTGGCCGGTGCTGATGCTCGCGGGGATGGTGGGGGCGGTGGTGCTGCTGGCGTTCGCGCTCGGGCACCCGCTGCTGGTTTCGAGCGTGGCGTGCGAGGGGACCGACGCGATCGACGCGGTGCAGCACGCGTATTCGATGGTGTTCGCCCGGCCGGTGCGGCTGGCGGGATACCTGCTTCTGCTGGTTGTTCAGGGTGTGGCGATGGCGATGCTGGTGTGGGTAGTGGTGCTGCTGACCATGCAGTTTGTGCAGGACGGCGTCGGCGGGTCCGGGGGCGAGGGAGGGCGGCGGATCGTGGGGGCGCTCCAGCCGGCGGTGCTCAGCCCCGATTACGCCGTGACGGCGGGGGGCGTGGGCGAGCCGCGGGGATTGGAGCGCGCCGGCGGCGGGCTCGCGCGGCTGTTCACGGGCGTGCTGCTGCTGGTGGGCGCGTCGTATGCGGTGAGCTACGTGTTCACGGCGTCGACGCTGCTGTACCTGGCGATGCGGCGCGTGGTCGACGGGCAGGACATGAGCGAGATCTACATGCCCACGATGCTCGAGGGGACGATGGCGCCGCGGCGGAGCGTCGAGACGCCGCGGGCGGCTCGGCAGGACGGGAGCGTGTCCGACACCGGCCCGGCGGACGAGACGTGATGAGCTCCGGCGGCGAGCCCGAGCGGCGGGGCGAGATCGCGCTGCCGCCGGCTTCGGATCAGGCCGGGCGGCTGGCGGCGGCGTGCCGGATCGCGGGCGCTCTTGCCGAGTGTGGCGTGCAGCGGATCGAGCTGGCCGAGCCGCGGGCGTGCCGGGTGCTCGCGCTCGAGGCCCGGACGAGCGATCTGCCCGGGCAGATCGTGCGGGCCGAGCCGGGGACGGTTCTGGCGGCTTCGGGCGTGGCGCTATGGATCGAGAGTGATCGGGTGAGCTGGGCGGCGTCGGGGGGGCTGGCGGAGGCGCTCTCGCGAGTTTGAGGCCCGGTGAAACGGGCGGGCGCGGGGGACCAACAATCTGTTCATGAGCTGGTGGCCGACGATTCCCGACGAGGCGGTGCGGGCGCTTCTGGCGCTGGCGGTGTGGCTTGGGGCGGTGGTGGGAACGGGGCTGACGGCGTTCACGCTGCCGGGCATCTGGTTCATGCTGCTGGTGGCCGCGCTTGCGCAGTGGTACACGCTGGGCGTGCAGGGCGCGGCGATGTTCTCGTGGTGGACGCTGGGCGTGTGCGTCGCGCTGGCGGTGGTCGCGGAGGTCGTCGAGGCGACGGCGTCGGCGCTGGGGGCGTCCAAGGCCGGGGGGAGCAAGAAGGCGGCGCTCGCGTCGATACTCGGGGCAATTGTCGGGGCGGTTGTCGGAACGGTGGTGCTCGCGTTCCTGCCGATCATCGGGACGATCATCGGCGCGGCGCTCGGGGCGGGCATCGCGGCGCTTCTGGTCGAGAAGCAGCTGGGGAAGCGGTCGTGGGCCGACTCCGGGCGCGTCGGGGCCGGGGCGGCGGTGGGGCGGCTGGCGGCGGTGCTTGCGAAGCTCGGGTTCGCCGTCGGCGTGGGGCTGATCCTGGGCATCGCGTCACTGGTTTGAGCGCTCAGGCCGTCTCGGGGACGGCGGCTTGGGTGAACACCACCCAGGGGCGTGGCGTATACCGGAGGTCGGCTGAGGGGGGAGGGCAGCTTCCCGCGGCGGCGATGAAGCGAGGCTCAGACGCCGCACCACTTGGGGAATCGTGCCGACGATGAAGAGCATGCAAAGCCCGCGGCGGAGTCGTTCTCGGCCCGGGCAAAGTCCGCAAACTCGGTATGCTGGCTTGTCCCGACCACCCGGGCAGGAGTTTCGGGCGGCGGCGGCCGATGCGCGCCGGTGAGGTGGTTTGCGGGGGTGGGGGGGTGCGGGGGGAGTTCGGGAGCACCGGCTTCCGGAGCGGCGCGGAGTGGGTTCTGAAACCGGCCCGGGCCTTGATCGGCCCCGGCCCCAAGCACAGGAGTGCACCGCCACGATGGCCACGATCACACGCAAGGACGCCAAGGCGTCACGACCCGAGGCCGATGCGCAGGACACCGCCGTCAAGCACTTTGTGCTGGACACGAACGTGCTGCTGCACAACCCCAACGCGCTGTTTGTCTTCAAGGAACATCATGTCGTCATCCCGTTCGCGGTGATCGAGGAGCTCGACAAGCTCAAGCGTCAGAACGACGACATCGGCCGCAACGCGAGGGAGTGCATCCGCCACCTCGACCGTCTGCGGACCCAGGGGCGGCTGACCGAGGGTGTGAAGTGGGGCCTCGAGAGCCCGACGGTCGGTCAGGCTGCCAGCGCCGCGGGCGAGACGGGCGACGTGCGGATCGATGTGACGGAGCACACCCGGCCGCAGATGCTCAGCGAGGACTCGCCGGACAACCGGATCATCGCGGTGGCCTGGACGCTGCACGCGGGCGGGAAGCGCTCGGTGTTTGTGTCCAAGGACCTCAACGCGCGGATCAAGAGCGATGCGCTGGGGATCCGGACCGAGGACTTCGAGAACCAGAAGGTCGACGCCGAGCATCTGTACTCGGGCTTCATCAATGTCAGCAGCGCCGGCGAGCTGATCGACGAGCTGTACGCCGAGCGGATGCTGTCGATCTCGCGGCTGGGCGAGTCGATGAACACGACGACCGCCGAGGGGCAGACGTACACGCGCGAGCTGATCGCCAATCAGTTCGTGATCCTGCGCGACAAGGACGACGAGGGGCACACGGGCCTTGCCCGGCGGCTCGCGGATACCGAGCACCTGATCCCGGTGCACCAGCCGCGGAAGCCGATCTACGGCATCCTGCCCAGGAATGTCGGGCAGACGATGGCGATCGACTTGCTCATGGACGACGAGATCCGGCTGCTGACGCTGCTGGGCTCGGCGGGCACGGGCAAGACGATGCTCGCGGTGGCGGCGGGCATGGCGAAGGTCTTCACGGAGGAACGCTACGAGAAGCTGCTGGTGGCCCGCCCGATCATGCCGCTCGGGCGAGATATCGGCTACCTCCCGGGCGACAAGGACGAGAAGCTCACGGCCTGGATGCAGCCGATCTTCGACAATCTGACTTACCTTATGAGTACCCGCGGCTCGCCCATGCAGAGCAACGACACGCAGTCCAGCGAGACCAAGATCCGCAAGCTCATGGCCGACGGCAAGCTCGTGCTCGAGCCTTTGACCTACATCCGCGGCCGGAGCATCCCGCACCAGTTCATGCTCGTCGACGAGGCCCAGAACCTCACACCCCACGAGATCAAGACGATCGTCAGCCGCGTGGGCGAGGGGACCAAGGTCGTGCTCACCGGCGATATCCAGCAGATCGACAACCCGTACCTCGACCAGTCGTCCAACGGCCTGAGCTACCTTATCGAGAAGATGAAGGGCAGGAGCATGGTCGGGCACGTCTCGCTGGTCAAGAGCGAGCGGAGCGAGCTGGCAAGCCTGGCGGCGGAACTGCTGTAGGGCGATCATCCGGAGAGATCCGACCCCGGGGCGGGCGCTCGCGCGTCCGCCCCGGCCGCGGGCGCACCACTATCATCGCCGATGCTGTTGAGCGACCTGTTGAGCGGCCTGGATGCCCGCGTGATCGGGGCCGCGGCGTCGAGCGTGGCCATCACCGACATCACCGAAGACTCGCGGGCCGTCGTGCCCGGCTCGCTGTTCATCGCCCGTCAAGGCGAGAAGTCCGACGGCAAGGCGTTCATCCCGCAGGCCCTCGGTGCCGGGGCCGCGGCGGTGCTGGTCGATGATCCGGAGTTCCGGCTGCCGGCGGTGGGCGACGGGCGCCGCGGGGCGGTGGTTTTCTCGGGCCCCGATCCGGCCCTGCTGACGGCCCAGCTCGGCGAGCGTTTCTACGGCTCGCCCACGAGCAAGCTCCGCGTGCTGGGCGTCACGGGCACCAACGGCAAGACGACCACGACGTTCCTCATGCACCAGATGCTCAACGCGCTGGGCATCCGCTGCGGCCTGGTCGGCACGGTCGTCATCGACGACGGAACTTCCGTCGTGCCCGCAAGCCTGACCACGCCGCCGAGCTTGGAGCTCTCGCGTACCTTCGCCCGGATGGTCGGCGCCGGCTGCACGGCGGCGGCGATCGAGGTTTCCAGCCACAGCCTGCACCAGAAACGCGTCGGCGCGGTCCGGTTCAGCGCCGGGGTGTTCACCAATCTCACCCAGGACCACCTCGACTATCACAAGACGATGGACGACTACGCCGCGGCCAAGGCGGTGCTGTTCGAGATGCTGCCCGAGAGCGGCACAGCAGTGGTGAACGTGCAGGACCCGTGGCATTCGCGGATGGTCCGGGACTGCAAGGCCCCGGTTGTCCGCTGCATCGTCGACGAGCTCGGGGCGTTGGGGATAACCGGCGGAACGGCGGCGGGGACGGTGGCGCGGGCCCGGGTGGTTTCGCGGGATCCCTCCGGGTCGACGATCGAGCTGAGCGGGCCGTGGGACGCCGGGCGGCGGCGAGTGCGGCTGCCGCTGATCGGGGCGTTCAACGTTTTCAACGCGCTCAACGCGATCGCAGCGGTGCACGCGGTGTTTGCCGCGGGCGGACGTGGGGGGGAGTCGGGCGAGGTGACGATCGATGACTTGTGTCGGGTGGCCGAGCGGCTGAGCCCGCCGCCGGGGCGGATGCAGGCGGTCGAGGTTGCTGGAGGTGGGGGGGGCGGGGAGGCGGGGGGGGGCCGGGGGGTCGGTTTGCCGAGCGTGTTCGTCGATTATGCCCACACGGACGACGCGCTCAAGACCGTGCTGGCAGTCGTCCGCGGGTCGATGACGCCCGGCGCGGGGCGGCTCTGGTGCGTGTTTGGGTGCGGTGGGGATCGGGACACGAGCAAGCGGCCCAAGATGGGGCGGGCGGCGGCCGGGCTGGCCGACCGGGTGGTCGTGACATCGGACAATCCCCGGACCGAAGACCCCGGGAGCATCATCGAGATGATCCGCTCGGGCATCGACGCGGCGGCTGGCCCGAAGGTCATCGTCGAGCCCGACCGCGAGCGGGCTATCCACCTGGCGATCCGCGAGGCGGGGCCGGGGGACGTGGTGGTGGTTGCGGGCAAGGGGCACGAGGACTACCAGATCCTGCCGGACCCCGAGCATCCCGGGAAGACGATCAAGCGGCACTTCGACGACCGAGAGATCGTCCGCGAGGCCCTTCGGCTGAGGGCCCCCTGGTGAGGTCGCTCGCGGGACAGCCGCCGTGATCCGCACCCCCGGCTCCCTGGCCGAAGGATCATCCATTTCGGGTGCGCGAGCCGATACAGGGGGCGACCCAGCCCGGGGCGTCGCGCGCGCTCGGAGGTGTGCCGGCGCCGAGGCGGGCTTGCGTTTTCAGGGGCTGCGATGACGTTCTGGACCCCGGACAATCTGCGTATCTCGACCGGCGGCACATGGCTCGTGCGCCCGCCCTCGATCGAGCTTCCCAAGGACCGCCCGGCCGATCTGCCGCTGCCGCCGCTGTACGCGCCGATCCTGGGGCTGAGCACCGACACGCGGAGCATCAAGCCCGGGCAGTGCTTCCTGGCCCTCAAGGGCGAGGCGTTCGACGGGCACGGATTTTTGGAGGCGGCGGCGAGGGCCGGGGCACCGGTGCTGATCGTCGCCGACGCGGGGGTGTTGCCGGCGGGGGGCTTCGAGCCGGCGTGCGGCGTGCTGAAGGTCGAGGACACGGGGCGGGCCCTGCTGAAGATCGCCGCGGCGTATCGCGCGAGCCTCAAGCGGACCAAGGTCATCGCCGTCTGCGGGTCAAACGGCAAGACGACCACCACGCGGCTGATCGAGCACGTGCTCGGCCAGTCCATGCGAGGGACGGCCAGCCGCAAGAGCTTCAACAACAGCGTGGGCGTGCCCCTGACGATCTGCTCGGCCCGGGAGAACGACCAGTACCTCATCTGCGAGGTCGGGACCAACGCGCCCGGGGAGATCGCGCTCCTGGGCGACGTGGTCCGGCCCGATATCGCGGTCATCACATCGATCGGACGCGAGCATCTGGAGAAGCTCGGCGACCTGGCGGGCGTGGCGGCGGAGGAAGCGGCCATCCTCAAGTCTCTCAAGCCCGGGGGCTGGGCCATCGTGACGGCCGACGCGCCGGAGCTGGCCGAGCACGTGCGGGGGATCAAGAACCTCATCACGTTCGGGCGGTCGGACCGGGCGACGCTGCGGCTGACGGACGCCCGGCACGTGCTGGAGGGCGACACGCCGCGGCTGGCGTTCACGATCAACGGGCGACAGGCGTGCTCGGTTCCCCTGGTGGGCGAGCACAACGCGCTCAACGCCATCGCCGCCCTCGCGGTGGCCCGGCGTCTGGGGATCGATGAGGCGAAGGCGGCCCAGGCGCTGGCGGGGGCGGGCGGGGCGGAGATGCGGCTGCAGACCTGCCGCGTGGGCGGCGTGACGGTGCTCAACGACGCCTACAACGCCAACCCCGACTCGATGATCGCCGGGATCGACGCGGCGCTGGCGCTTAGAAAGGCCGGCCTGGGCTCGGCCGCGGGCCGCACGGTGCTGGTGCTGGGCGAGATGCTCGAGCTCGGGGCGGCGGCCGAGGCTGGGCACCGCGGGGTGGCCCGGCACGTGGACCTCAAGAACCGATCGGGCGAGCCGGTCGATCTGGTCGTGCTCGTCGGCGCGGGCATGAGGGCGGCGCAGGACGAGCTGGTTCGGGCCGGCTGGACGCGCGAGCGGCTGGCCTACGTCCCCGAGCTCTCGGTCAACGCGGCGGCGGATGTCGCCGGGCTGCTGGTTGCCGGCGACCTGGTGCTGGTCAAGGGCTCGCGGCGGGTCCGGCTTGAGCGCGTCGTCGAGGCCCTGGGCGAGGCGGACGACGACGAGGGGAGCGGGGCCGAAGGGTCGGGCGAGGTTCAGGGCGCGGGGGCGGGCCTGGCGAAGGGCTGAGCGAGCCGCCGTCACCGACCCAAACCACCTTCCGGGCCGAGCATGCTGTATGTCTTGTGGGACCATCTGAAGAACTGGCTCGACGACCGCGGGATCTCGTGGATGTTCATGATCCTCGAGCAGCGGAGCTTCCGCGCCCTGGCGGCGGCGGCGCTCGCGTTCGCGATCGTGATCGTGCTGGGCAAGCCGGTGATCGGCTGGCTGCGCCGCAAGAAGATCGGCGACGCGGGCCTGGCAGACACGGCGGTGCTGGCGGATATCTCCAAGAGCAAGGCCAACGTGCCGACGATGGGGGGCGTGCTGATCTGCGGCGCGATCCTCGCGTCGACGGTGCTGCTGGCCGACGTCCGCAACTTCTACGTCGTCGTCGGGATCGTCGTCCTGGTGTGGCTCGCGGCCCTGGGCTCGATCGACGACTGGCTGAAGCTCACGGCGGCCTCGCGCCCCGGCGGCTCGCGGCAGGGGCTCTACGCGTGGGAGAAGCTCGTCTTCCAGCTCGGCCTCGGACTGCTGGTGGGCTGGTTTGTGTACCACAAGGGCAGCCCGGCGGGCGTCGAGCAGAGCCTGTCGCACGTGCTGAGCCTGCCGCTGCAGCCGACGTACCTGGGTGGCGATGCGAGCCTCTTGCAGGTCAACCCGGGCCTCTTCTATCTCCCGGCGGCGGGGTTCATCGTGCTCTCGGTGCTGATGGTCGCGGGCATGTCCAACGCCGTGAACATCACCGACGGGATGGACGGGCTGGCCGCGGGCACGACGACGATCGTCGCGCTGGGGCTCACCGTTCTGGTATATATCGCCGGCTGGGACCTGGCGGCCAAGGGCCTGCGGATGCCGTTCATCGTCGAGGGCGACGAGATCGTCGTGCTCACCGCGTCGATCGCCGGGGCGTGCCTGGGCTTCCTGTGGTGGAACTGCTCGCCGGCGCGGGTGTTCATGGGCGACACGGGGTCGCTGGCGCTCGGCGGCCTGCTCGGCTACATCGCGATCGTCATCCGCCAGGAGCTGCTGCTGCTGATCATGAGCGGCGTGTTCCTGATGGAGATCTTCTCGGTGATCCTGCAGGTCGGGTACTTCAAGTACACCCGCCGCTCGACGGGCACGGGCCGGCGGCTGTTCAAGGTCGCCCCGATCCACCACCACTTTCACGTGCTTGGCTGGACCGAGCAGACGGTGGTGACGCGGTTCTGGATCATCACGAGCCTGCTGGTGATCCTGGCGCTGGCGCTCGTGAAGGTGCGGTGAGGACCGACGACGCGAGTGCACGGCGGCAGCCCTTCAGACCTCGAAGCCCGCGAACATCTTCCGGCGCTCCGCGGCGCTGTCGGAGAGATCGGCACGGGCGGCCCGCCGGGCGTCGTCCGCGCGGATGACGGAGGGGCCATCGGTCCTCACAGCGATGTGCATCATGTCCGCGGTCATCCGGTGCCGGATCGGCAGGCTGTTGGCGATGGCGCTCTCATACGAAGCAACCTTGAACCTCGGGCGAGACTTCGAGATCCCGGCGAAGCAGAACAAGTCCGCCGGGGACCGGCGGGGTTGACTCAAGACTCCCAAGCTCGATCGTTGCTTCGTGTCAGAACGTGATGGTCACGCTGAGCGTGCCGAGCCACGCGTCGTCGAGGTCCTCGCGGCCTGCGGGGTTGGTGATCCACTGGATGTCGGGCGTGATGCTGACAGAGCCGAAGAGCTGGAGCTTGTAGAAGAGCTCGAGGTTGGTCTCGTCGCGGGCGTTGCCGCTCTTGCCGCTGATGTCGGCGTAGGAGAACATGATGCCGGCGTTGTCGTCGTCTCGGCCCTCGAAGGTGCCCTTGAGCGAGAGGCCCGCGGTGTACTTGCCCTCGATGACGGCCAGCGAGCGGTCCGCGAGGCTGGCGCGGGCGAAGGCGAAGAGGCCCTTGGACTTCAGGGCGTCATCTTCGCCGCGGCGAATGAGCTGCTGCTCGCCCATGATGTAGCCTCCCTGGGCGCCCTCCTTGGGGCCCGAGCCGTCGAGGCGTTCGAAGTCGGCGGTGTGGCCCCAGCCGCCAACGGCGACAAGACCGTTGCCGAGCGAGCCGATCTCGGTCCAGGTAAGCCCCGCCTCGCCGGCGAAGTACCAGGAGCTGGCCTTCGAGTCGGAGAAGAACGTCGACGGGCCGCGGCCGCCGGTGCGGATGCCCTCGGCGGTGGCGCCGTCGAAGACGCCCACGCCCAGGTAGGTCTGCTCGGTGGGATACGCGTATAGAACGACGCCCGTGGCGGGGTCGGGGTAGGTCGGCTGGCCCAGAAGGTTGTCGTCCCAGTAGCCGTTGGCGGAAACGAACACTGTGCCCGCGGGCAGGACGGCGAACTCCTTGTTGGCGTCGATCTTGCCGGCCTTGAGGCGGAGCTTGCCGTCGAGAAAGACCTGCTGGAACCACAGCTCCATCACCTGGTCCAGGCTCCGGCCCGAGGCCCAGAGGTCGGTGCCCATGGCCGAACCCACGGCGTTGCCGGTGAAGCCCGAGTAGTGCCCGAAGTCGATGAAGACCGAGCCGCCGAGCCAGCCGAAGGCCTTGTCGAGGTCGAGCGTGGCGTTGGCGACCAAGACGCGGCGGGTATACGCGCGCTTCTCGGCACCGCCGGAGAAGACGCTCGACCAGCTGAACACGAACGAGCCGGCGATGGTGAGGCCGACGTTCTCGAGGTCGGTGCGGACGCCGCCCCAGTCGCCCGTCGCTCGCGACCAATCGGGCCATGGCTTGCCGGAATCGCCGAACCACTCGCCGAGAGTCGGGAGCGTTCCGACGGCGGACTCGGGCGGGAGCGCCTTGTTCTGCACGGCGGGCGGGAGCTTGGACTCGGCCTGGCTCTTCGGAGCGGGGCCGGTCCCCGGCAGACTCATCGGGCCCGACGCGGTCTCGACGGAGACGACCGAGTCCTGTGCCCGGGCGAGGCCGGCGACGGCGAGCAAGGCGGTGGCGGCGAGGATCGGGCGGGCGGATCTGGGCATGTCGACACTCCTGATATGTAGCCGTGGCTACATGCTTGGGCAGCAATGTAGCCTCCGCTACATGGGTAGTCGAGCCCGGCCGCGTGCGGATGGCAACGCCGGGGCCACGAGAGATGTTTCGGCACGCCCCCGCACCGGCTTCAGCCGTCGGAGCGGGACGAGGGAAAGTTGCGTGCTTCGCCCCGATCAGGGTCAGCGGGGCGAGGTGACCAGCAGCATCCGCGAGAGCAGCACGCGGTCCTGGATCGGGCCCCGGTTGCCGGGGGAGACCGTCACCCGCAGCCGCGCACCGGCCGCGACGGGGTCGAAGGTCGCCCGGATGCTCAGCGCCGGCTCGGTTCCCGCGAGCCGCCCGGCGGCGAGCTGGGCAACGCGTGCGTTCGCCGCGGCCAGGCCGCCCGACTCGGGGACAAGCTCGACGACGACCCGACAATCGCCCCACACCGAGCACCCGGTGTCGAGGCGAGCGGTTCCAAGAACCCCGCTCACGCCCGCGGGCAGCGCCCACTCGACGCTCATCGGCCCGGGCAGAAGCACATCCGGCGCGCTCAGCGGCGCGACGCGGGAGCGCTCGTCGTCGATCACCGGCGGATCACCGAAGGGGCGCGAGGGATCAACGCGGACGCTCGCGGGCGCGAGGGCGGCAAGCGGCAGCAGCCGCGCGGCATCGGGAACAAGACCCCGGAACTCGCCGGCCAGCAGCTGCGTGGTCGATGGGGCGTCGGCCGGGCCGGTGGTGATCGAGACGGCCGAACTCTGAAGCGAGAGGGCGCTGGAGGCGACCACCGTGCCGTCGGCCAGCCAGACGCGCAGCCCCTCGGGCGCAACGGGCGGGTTGCTGAGTTTGGCGAACACCAGCCCTGGCGCCGAGACGGGCTCTGGCCTGGGCTCGGCCTGACCCCCGGCCGGGCCGGAACGCTGAGGCGACGGCGAGATGGTGACCGTCGGCCCCAGCACGTCGACAAGTCCTTCGAGGCGGTCGCCGGTGGAGATGATCACCGTGTCGCTGGAGGTCGAGAGCGACGCAGGGGGCGTGACGCCGGGGGCGAGATAGCGAGCCACGGCGTCGAGCGGGGTCGAGATCACGCCCAGGCGGTTATGCCGGAGCAGCGCGGGCCGTTCCTTCGTAGTTCCGGCACCGGCGGGCCCCGGCGGGTCCATCAGCGTGCCGACGAAGCGCTGGCCGTCGGCGAGTTCGAGCACGCCAGCATCGGGATCGCCCGGCTCGTCGGGCAGCGATTCGGGGCCCGGGATGAACGATGGGGGCGCGATAGCCAGAAGAGTCGCCAGGCTGATGGTCGAGCGTTTGCCCGCGTCGTCGATGAAGTCCACCTCGCCCGCGCCGCCCGCCCTGGCGTTCAGCGAGACGATGCTGCCGGGGATGGTCTTCAGCGCCCGGTCGATGAGCACGGCACGCGTCGTCGGGCCGGTACTGGGGCCCTTGCCGGGGCCGGCGATCGGCTGGACGGGCTGGGTCGATGCGAGGGCGAGCGGCGAGACGATCACGAATAGCACCGCGGCCAAGGGCGAGAGGGCTCCGATGTCGCGTCGCGGGCGGGCGGGCATGCGGGGCCTCACTTCTGGAAGATCGGGAGGAAGCGCTTGGGCATCTGCATGATGACCAGCGCCATCGACGTGCCATAAGCCGGGCCAACGCTGCGGTCGTCCCACGAACCGTCGGGGTTCTGGCGGCGGATCAGCTCGGACCGGATGGCGGGCCACCAGTCGGACCAGTGCTTGCCGCCGGCGAGGTACATCGTCTGCACGGCGTAGTAGTGGCCATACCAGTAGTGGGGCTGCTGCTCGGGCACGACGCCGGGCATGGCGTTGAGCTTGATATATTCGAGCCCGCGCTCGATCGCGTCGTCTTGGTAAATGCCGGCGTAGTACAGGCTGGCGACGCCCGCGGCGGAGCGTGGCCAGAGGCTGAAGCCGGCGGTCGCCTGATAGCGGAACCCGCCGTCGGGGTTCTGGCAGAGCCGGACATACTCGACGGCCTTGTCGATGGTCTCCTTGGGGACCTCGATGCCCGCGTTGCGGGCCGAGCGGAGGGCCATGATCTGGCAGATGGTGACCGAGACGTCGGCGTCATAGGGGACGGGGTTGTAGCGCCAGCCGCCCTCGTTGTTCTGAGAGCGCTCGATGAGCGTGCAGGCCTTCACGAGGGCCTCGTGGACGCGGGTGGAGAGCGTGGTCTCGCCCCCGCCCTGGGTCATGCCGTAGATCTCGCCCAGGAAGAGCGCGGCGAAGCCGTGGCCGTACATGGGACCGTTTGTGGCGTCGGAGGCGAGCAGGCCGGTCTCGGCGGAGTTTGCCAGGACGAACTCGAGGCCCTTGCGGACATTGGATTCATAGGGACCGCGGCCCGGGGTGCTGCCATCGGCCATGAAGGCCAGGCACGCTAGGGCCGTGACGGCGATGTTCTTTCCGTAGCGGCCCGACCCGAACGAGCCGTCGTCCTGCTGCTCGCTGGCCAGGAACTTCAGGCCGTCGCGGACGGCCCGGTCGAGCTCGGGGGAGAGCTCGTTGGCGGCCGCGGCGTTCTCGGCCGATGCGCCGCCATCGGGACGCCGCTCTCGCGCGGGCAACGCGGGCAGGCCGGGGGCGGCCTCCTCGGGAGCGGCGGGGGGAGCGGCGGGGGGAGCGGCGGGGGTGCTCGGCGCGACGGGCTGGGCCACGGCGATGCCCGCGGCGAGCAGCAGGGCGAGGGCGGAGATCGGGCGGGCTGTGCTCATGCGTGTGGAGGACGATAGGGACCAGCGGAACCACGGCCGGTGATGCGATGTGTCGAGTGTGTATGAGCGAGGCTCAGCGTGAGGCTTCCTCGGCGAGGCGCTTGTAGTACTCCTCGGTGAGCGCTTTGTAGCGGCTGGAGAAGCGGTCGCCGGAGCCCTGCAGGAGCATGTCGCGGACCCGCGCGGGCAGCGCGCCCCACGCCGCCCGGGCCGACTCGAGCTCGGGATTGAGCGCACCGGTCTGCAGCGTCGGGCGGTCGCCCTGATCGTCGGGGTTGCCAGAGGCGGCCTGGTTCTGCTGCTGTTGCTGCTGGCGCTGCTGCTGGTTCTGCGGCCGGTCCTTCGGGTCCTGGTTCTGCTGCTGTTGCTGCTGCTGTTGTTGCTGTTGCTGCTGCTGGCGGTCCAAACTCGCCAGCAGCTGGTCGAGCTTGCGGATGATGTCTTCCTGGATCCGCTGCGTGGGCAGGCCCGGGTCGGCCGCGGTGTCCAGACGCTTGGCCGCATCGCCCATGAGCGTGACGGCCTGCTTGAACGCGTCGCCCATCTCCTGGGCCGTGAGCAGACGGTCGAGCTGCGTCTTGTCGTCGCCGGTGCTGGGCGTCCCGGGCTTGGCTGGATCCGACGGGGCGGTCGGCTGATCAGTCTTGCCGGCGGTGTCCGGCGTAGTGCCGAGCAGCTCGTCGAGGGTCGGCGCGGCTTTGGGCCTGGGGGCCTGCGCGGGCTTTAAACTTGGGGGTGCAGCGGCGGGAGCGGGGCTGGCGGGCTCGTCGCGCCGGGCCAGCGCCTGCGTGAACGATGCGGCGCCCAGCGCAACGATCGCCGCGGCGAGAGTCGTGATCGCGGTGTTCACTCGGCCGCTCCTTCTTCGGGCGCGCCGGGCTTGGCGGGCTCGGGCTTGACCTCACCGGGCTTGATCTCTGGCGTGGGCATCGGCCCGCCCTCCTCGGCCTCTTTGCTCAGGCGCTCCAGCAAGCCCTGGCCCTGGGTGCTCAGGTCTGTCTGGAGTTTGGCGGCGTCCTTGAGCGCGGCGGGGTCGGCGGACTTGCCCTCGGCGGCCGCGCGGGTGAGCTCGGCGGCCTCCTGCTGCATGGCCTTGAGAAGCACGATCTCGGCCGCGGGGGGGACCAGCGGCTGGGGCTGCTGC
>Ga0105048_10008370_pt1 | contig 16558 bp, 12 predicted proteins | sample MAT05_FD_78382 | JGI IMG/M metagenome (GOLD analysis project Ga0105048, IMG submission 78382) | Freshwater microbial communities from Lake Fryxell liftoff mats and glacier meltwater in Antarctica - MAT-05 | ecosystem: Environmental > Aquatic > Freshwater > Ice > Liftoff microbial mat | place...
ACCCCTCGCCAGGTCTGCCAGAAGTTGCTCGTGTGAAGAATCCAGCCACCAAGTGAGGCCCGCTGTGTGGCAAGGGTGAGCAATCCGAACACAAGTGTCGCCCCATCGACTTCCGTATGTACCGGCCTCGGACGTACGATAGACTCGAAAGTTCAGATCAAAACGAACACCACGGTCGCGTTGAAGACCACGAAGGCCATGAAGCTGTACACGCCAAGGTTCCACTTTGGCAACCGGTCGAAGTAGCCTTCCCGATTCACCAGGCACCAACCGGCGTCGAATACCCAGAGCAATGTGAAGGCGTAGCTCACGAAGATCCCGGCACCGAAGCCGCTCGATCGTTGCACGTGAAGGAACGCTTCCCGGTGAGACCAGCCGTGAGCGAGGTGAAATGCTACCGCCACGTGTAGCAGATAGGCCGCACATCCCCAGATATAGACGCCCCGGAACAGTTGCCGGGAACCCCGCCATCGCAAGGCCATCGCGGCGTACCATGCCGCCGCCGCGATCCAAGCTGTGCGAGCGATCGCGGAGCGCGAAGGATCGATGGCAGCCGGGCCCGTGAGATCGCTCCAAACACTGACGAGCATGCCCACTCCCGCAAGCAGGAGAGCGAGGAACAAAAAGCCTGGATTTGATTGAAGGACACGCAACACGAGGCTACACCATTGAGTGTCGAATTCCGAACTCCGAATATCCCCCCCCGAGTCTCCCATGCCTCGCCGTACCAAGATCGTTGCGACCCTCGGGCCGGCGACCGATTCGCCGGAGATTCTGGACGCTATCCTACGTGCAGGAGTGGATGTCGTTCGCATCAACTTCTCTCATGGAACGGGGGAGGAACAACTCCGCCGCATCGCCAGGCTTCGCGAATCCGCCTCGCGTGTCGGGAAGCCCGTCGCCGTGCTCGCGGACCTACCGGGTCCGAAGCTTCGCGTGCGACTGACTGAGGCGCGAGTGCTTTCGCCGGGCGATCGCGTCCGCTTCTCGCTTTCTGACACGCCCGGTGACGCGGCCGACCTGGTGCTTACGGAGCCGGAGGTTTTGCACGATGTTCGCCCGGGCCAGCGGATGCTGCTCGACGATGGCCGGTTGCAACTCGAAGCGATGACGGTTCGCGCCGGCTGCCTTGAAGCGAAGGTGGCGATCGGCGGAGTTCTCCTGCCGAATAAAGGGCTGAACCTGCCGGACACGCCTCTGACGATCGCTAGCGTCACGCCGCGAGACCGGGCGGCACTCGAGGTCGCGGCGAAGGCCGGCGTGGACTGGGTGGCGGTCTCTTTCGTGCGAAGTGCAGCCGCGGCAGCGGAGGTGCGGCGAGCGATGGCCGAGGTCGGGCTCGACGCTCCGGTGCTCGCCAAGATCGAACGGCCCGAGGCGGTCGATCATGTGCCCACGATCGTGGCGGCCTTCGACGCGGTGATGGTCGCTCGCGGTGATCTCGGTGTCGAATTGCCTCTCGAACGCGTGCCGACGGTGCAGAAACGAGTGATCGCCGAGGCTCGCGCCGCCGGCAAGCCGGTGATCACCGCCACGGACATGCTCGACTCGATGCGATCGAATCCGCGACCCACACGGGCCGAGGCCAGCGATGTTGCCCATGCGATTTTCGATGGCACCGATGCCGTGATGCTCTCGGGCGAAACCGCGGTCGGCAAGTACCCGGTTGAATCGGTCGACTGCATGCACCGCATCGCGATGGAGGCGGAAGAATGTTTGCATCGGTCGGAAGTCTCGGTGAAGCTCAAGTCGCTTGCCGTCCGGCCCAGTGATCTTGAAGATCCCATTACACTCGCCGCCTGCACACTGGCTCGCGAGATCGACGCCGCGGCGATTGTGGCCCCCACCGTGACCGGCCGCACGGCGGACTTCGTGGCCCGGTATCGGCCGTGGGCCCGAATCATTGCGACCTCGCCGAGCCAGGCCGTGCTACGTCGGCTCGCACTCGTCTGGGGCGTGCAGGCCGTGGCGATGACAGGCGTCTCCGTCGGGCACGATCGTATCGATCGTGCCATTCGCGACGCCTTTCAAGCCGGTGCGGTTCGCATCGGGGAAACGATCATCGTCATTGCCGGGCACCCGATCGAAGGAGGACCGAAACATCCAACGATTCGCGTCGTGCGGGTCGGACCAGATGGCCAGTCTGAAGAGCCTTGAACGCCACCATTTCCTGCAACTCCTCCGGTTCTCCGGCACATGCCGCTGCGTATCGACTCGCGATCAAGGCCTCTTCGTGGAATCGCTTCGCTGACTCGCCACGCTTGGTCGAAAGTGGAAAGTCTCCTTGATTTCGCACCATGATGGACATCCCTCGGAGTGGTCTTGCCAATGGCTCTTCCGGACAGAACCGCGCCCCCGCGCCTCCAGGAACTGGAAACTCGTGAGACCCCGGCCGTTCTGGCGGGCGTGGAAACATTTGACCAGGCCCCGGCGTTTCCCGTGGGCTGGGTGGCGTGGAGCAACGACGCCATCAGCCTTCCCAGTGTTCAAGCCGGCGTCGGCGTGAACAACTCCGCAGCCGTTGTCAGCCCGGGATCCAGCCGCACCGTCGGCTATAGCTGGCAGACACAGAGCGTGAACGCGGACACGGGAGCGTCCGCATCGATCTTCGCGGATTCACTCGTTCCTGCGCTTGTAATCGCTCGGGGTCAGAATCTCGATTCGAACACTCCCAGCTACCTCGCCGCGGTCGTCACTCGCGGCCTCACCGTGGAACTTTGGCAGGTCACGGCCGGGCAAATCACGGTGCTTGCCAGCCTCAGTTCTCCCTCGTCCACCTATGTTTCGCGCCAGTGGGTGAAGGTGTCGCTCGTGCCGACGGGGACGAACGCGACGATCACCGTGAGTCGTCAAGACACCGGTCAGTTCCTGAATTCCCAGGGCCAATGGCAAGCGACGGAGACGACAGCGATCTCCGCGAAGGTGGCGGCACAGAGTGGCGATGGCCTGCTCGGAATGGGTCGAGCCGCCCGTTATGCGGGCACCGTCAAGTTTGATAACTTCGCGCTGGTCCCGAGCCCGACGCCAACGCCCACATCGCCACCACCAGCGTCGCCCCCTGCGACGAGTCTGCCGTTGGTCGTCGAGAACTTCAACAACGTGGTGGTCGGCACGATCCCGAACACCTGGACCACCTGGAGCAGTTCGCCGACGGCCAGCTTCCAGGCTGCCGCTCCGAAGGTGAGCCTGCCCACGAACTCGATCGCTTCAAACTCGCCCTTGCTCTCGAACGCCGCGGCTCGCGCCTGGGTGGAAGAAGATCTCGGTGCCAATGTCGATGTGGCTGCGTCGGTGTATCTCGATTCGCTGATTTCGGCCCAGGTCTTCGCACGAGGCACGAACCTCGCGACCAGGACCCCGACCTACTACGCCGTCACGATCACCCGCGGCTTGCAGGCCTCGCTCGTGAAGGTGCAAGACGGCGTTAGCACCACTCTCGCGACGATTCGCAGCACCGCGTACTTCAGTGGTCAGTGGGTTCGCGTAAATCTCATCGTCGAGGGCGACCGCATCCGTGTGACGATCACGCGGCAGGATACCGGGCAATATTTGCAGTCCAACGGCACTTGGGGCCCGGCACCGAACAATCTCTTCGATCTGCGTGATGGCAGCATCACCGCGGCCGGGCGGGTCGGCGTGGCCCGCGCTGCGAGCGTGGCTGGCGCCGTCAGCTTCGACGACTTTGAAGCACGGGCGCTCGCACCCGTGCTGAAGCCGACCGTCGCCGTCCAGGCCGTCGGCACGCTCTCGGGCCTGAGCTTTGTCGGCAGCGTCGCCTTTGTCGCCAAGGCTCACGCGGGCTCGTCACCCCTCACAAGCCTGGAATTCAAGCTCAATGGCGAGACTCGCTTCATCAGCACGAACAGGGACACCGCCACCTGGACGCTGGACACGCGAACTCTGGCGAACGGAAAGTTCACTCTCACCGTCCGCGTTGTCGACTCGAACGGCTGCAGTGCCTTGGTCGATCTCACGTTCCTCGTCAACAATGCCGCAACCGATCCTCTCCCCAAACCCACCGCTCCTAGCCACTACGATCACATCCGCATCGCCATGCTCGCGTACAGCGGCACGCCGATGGGCGAGTTCGAGCAGTCCCTTCTGCGAACAAGTGTCGATCTCGTCATCCCGAACAGTGCGTACCTCGCGACGATTGATGGCATCGCGCCCGATACGCCCCAGATCATCTACACGAACCTCTCGAACACTTATGGCACCCTCCTCACCGACTGGCTGAATTACGCCGACGCGAATGGTCTCTCGCGTGAGGACGCCTTCTATCATGTCGCTCAGGCCACCACTTTTTCCGGCAGCAGTCCCTCCTCGCAGCCGGTGAGCTGGTTCTGGAATGTCTCACTCGTGAGTACGACTGGCACCGACGTGAAGGATCTCACCAAAGCGTCCCGAGGCACTTCAAACACTACGACGAAGTGGGGCTCCGCGGGCCAAGCCATGGTCGTGGGCTACACCGACGAGTTTCGCGAGATCAACGTCAATGTGACCTCGGCCTCAGCCAACGGCTGGGCCGGCGTGTGGGAGTATGCCACGCGGAATTCCCAGGGGCAGACCGTCTGGAAAACGCTGACGATCCTGAAGGATGGCACCGCAGGCCTCACACAAAAGGGCCCTGGCACGATCACCTTCGACCCGCCTGCGGATTGGGTCGCGACGGCCGCCAAAGCCGGTGACCCTGCGTACTTGTACGTTCGCTTCCGCGTAACGAACGGCACCGAGGCGATGGCACCGATCACCGCGTCGATCCTCGGCCGAGATTACGTGCGCGCCAATGGAGGCCAAACAGGCACCATTCCTGCCTTCGATTCCAACGCGGACACCAATGGCGACGGCTACCTTAACGACGCCGAGTATGCCCGCCGCGCTGCGGGGAAGGACGCCCGGTTCCTCCATGAATCTCGTCTCTTTTACCCCAACTATGGGCAGATGCGATTCGTCACCAACCCCAGCAGCACCGCCGTGGCGGCATGGGCCGTGGACTACCACCTTCGCTTTCTCGCCCGCCAACCTCTCGCGGACGGGCTCTTCATCGACAACTCCTCGGGTCATGTGGCAATTGGGAACATCGCTCTTCGGGAATCCTCCGCCACCTTCAATAAGGACTATGCCTTGCTTGTCGACGCCGTGAGCCGGGCCGTCTCGCCGAAATGGGTGGTGTCGAACACCGTGGGTGGACGCACGACCGCGGATGCGACGACGGCTGCATCTTCTGCCGCCTTTGAAGAGTTCTTGCTAAGGCCGCTGGTGACGAACTGGTCCAAGTTCAATGACGTGGTCGAACTCGTGGCACGCCGTCTTGCCGCGCCGGGGTCTCCGTACCTTATCATGGACAGCCTGCCGTACGGCGGATCTCCGACCGATCCCCGCACCCAACTCGCCACACTGGCTTACTACTATTTGCTGGCCGACCCCGAGCGAACCTTCCTGATGTTCTACGGCGGCGACAATCCCGCGTCGTCGTGGACCGAGCACTGGTCGCCCGCCGTCACCGTCGACATCGGCCAACCGGTGGGCGCTTTCACCACTCTCGCCACCGGGAAGGATCCCACGAATTCTGCGCTCACCTATAAGGTCTTTGGTCGCCAGTACACCGATGGGCTCGTGGTTTATAAACCGCTCTCGTACAACCTCGGAAAAGGCGAAGGCACCACGGCGGACTCCACGCAAACGCTGGTCCCGCTGAACGGTTCGTACAAGGTCGTAAACGCGGATGGCTCCGTGAGCGCGAAACCGGTGACGTCCGTCTGGCTACGCAATGGCGAGGGCGTGGTCCTTGTGAAGGCGTGAAGTTTACGTTCTCAGGAGAGGCTTCCCATGACCGCAGGCCGAGTCGCCACCGTGGCCCCGATCGCCGAGGCCGAGGCCACAGGGAAGGTCGCCGCCATCTACGCGGACATCAAGGCGACGAAGAAGATTGACTTCGTGCCGAACATGTGGCGCGTCCTGGCGACGAACGCGGATCATCTCGAACTCGTGTGGACGCGCCTGAAGGCCCTCATGCACCCGGAGACGGTCGGCCGCACGTCGCGGCTGGACCCGACGACGCGCGAGATCATTGCTCTGGCCGTGTCCGCGACCAATGGCTGTGCCTACTGCGTGAACTCGCACACTGCCGCCCTGCGAAAGCTCGGGACCGACGTGGAGACACTGGGGGAAGTGCTTGCCATCGTCGGCATGTTTAGCAGTACCAACGCCCTCGCCGATGCCTACCAGATCGAACCCGACATCCTGCCGCCTCTCTGATCTCCGTCTCCCGCACTTCAAGTTCCGTGGTCGCCCGGCTACCATATCTCCCATCACCCACTCACGACACGAACCCCGCGGGTCCCCATGCGCTTCCCTCTTCTGCTGCTCGCTCTCGCTTGCGGATCCACTCTTGCCGCGGCACCGCAGGATCGCCCGCTGCCTCCGAAGGATGCCGCGAAGGCGATCACGCTGGCGCCCGGGTTCCACGCGACGCTCTTTGCGGGCGAACCGGATGTCGTGCAGCCGATCGCCATGACCTTCGACGATCGCGGCCGGCTTTGGGTCGTCGAGTGCTTCAGCTATCCGAACTGGTCCAAGGACGGCACCGGCAAGGACCGCGTGCTGATCCTTGAAGACACGAATCACGACGGCACCTTCGATAAGCGAACCGTCTTTTACGACAAAGGCTCGAACCTCTCCGGCATCGAGTTCGGCTTCGGCGGCATCTGGCTGTGCTCCATTCCGAACCTGATCTTCATCGCGGATCGCAACGGCGACGACGCTCCTGACGGCCCTCCGGAGATTGTGCTCGATGGCTGGGATCTCAAGGATATCGGCCACAATGTCTACAACTCGCTCGGCTGGGGCCCGGACGGTTGGCTTTACGGCTGCCATGGCATCAAAGGCACCTCGCGGGTCGGAGCCCCCGGCACCGCGAAAGAGAAGCGAACGCCCATGAACTGCGGCGTTTGGCGCTACCACCCCACGCGCAAAGTCTTCGAGGCTTACGCCCACGGCACCACCAACCCCTTCGGCCTCGACTGGGACGACTACGGCCAGATGTTCATGACGAACTGCGTCATCGACCACATGTGGCACGTCATCCCTGGTGCTCACTTCCAGCGCATGTATGGCGAGGATCTGAACCCGTACGTCTACGGCTACCTGAAGAGTTGCGTGGACCACCTGCACTGGGGCGGCGGCTCCTGGACGAGTTCGCGGAATACTGGCGAGACTGGCGGCAAGACCGAGCACAGCGAAGCCGGCGGCGGCCATGCCCACGCCGGGTGTGCGGTGTATCTCGGCAACAACTTCCCGCCCGAGTATCGCAACAGCGTCTTCATGGCGAACATCCATGGCAATCGCCTCAACCGCGACCGCCTCGAACGCACTGACCGTGGGTACGTCGCGAAGCACGAGAAGGACTTCCTCCACGCGAACGACCCCTGGTTCCGCGGCATCTGCGTGAAGCAAGGCCCCGACGGCAGCCTTTACACCAGCGACTGGACCGACACCGGCGAGTGCCACAACTACAAGGAAGTGGACCAGGCCAATGGACGCATCTATAAGGTGACTTTCGGCAAGCCCGCGCCATGGACGAAGGATCTGGCGAAGGCGGGCGACGAGGAGTTAGTGAAGCTCGCGATCGACCCGACGAACGAGTGGGCCAGTCGCCACGCGCGGCGGCTACTCCAGGAGCGCGCCGCAGCTGGCACGCTCACAAAGGATGCTGAGGTCTGGGACGGTGTCACAAAAGAGTTGATTGCACCCAAGGTCGAGAAGACTCGAACACTTCGTGCTCTCTGGACGCTTTTCGTCACCAATCAATTATCACTCGTGGGTCTTCGGCAGGCGGTATCCAGTGATGACCTGGAAGTACGAACCTGGGGTATCCAGATCATCTCGAACATGCTCGTTGAGGAACCCTCGGACCCTCAAGAGCTATTCAAATTGATACTCATGCAGACGGGCCGCGAACGCTCGCCATACGTTCGCGGACACTTCGCTTCCTTGATGCAAAAAGTGCCGTCGAAGGACGCCTTCGAGTTGGCGAACAGGCTATTCTCCCATCCCGAGGACAACGCGAACCACAACCTATCCTGGATGTACTGGTACGGCATCCAGCCTGCGGTGCTCGCCGAACCGGAGAAGGCGCTGGCAATCGCGGCGAGTTCCTCGATTCAGCGGGTTCGCGAGAACATCGTTCGCCTCGTGCTGACACGGCCCGGCGTCGATCTGCCCGCCGCACTCACGATGCTTGTAAAGGCTGTCGCAGCGACGACGGAGGATCGCCCTCGGCAGGATATGCTCGCAGGTGTCGTTCAGGCTGTCGCGGGGAAGCGTGACCTCAAAGCTCCAGCCGAGTGGCACTCGCTCTCCGTGTCACTTCGAAACAGCCGCAGCAAGGAACTCCGAGCCGTCACCGAGGATCTGGATGTCAGCTTTGGCGACAACGTCACGATCGACCTCCTTCGCAAGCGTGTCCAGGACGCGCGGACGTCACCCGAAGATCGCGCTGCTGCCGCGGGCTTGCTCGTTCGCCACAAGGTTCCTGGGCTCGCTCCGCTGCTACTGAACGCGATCGACGACCTCGGGGTCCGCCGCGTCGCGTTACGCGCCCTCGCCAGCTACCACGATCCCAAGGCACCTGCCGTGATCCTGTCGAAGTACGCCGGCTTCGATGCGGACGGGAAAGCCGACGCCATTCAGACGCTTGCCTCGCGAGCGAGCTATACGAGCGCGCTGCTCGATGCGGTCGAGAAAGGCACCGTTCCCCGCACGGATATCCCCGTGGTCGCCGCCCGGCAGATTCTCGCGCTCAACGATAAGCCGACCAGCGAACGCCTCACGAAGCTCTGGGGCGTCATCAACCCCGTCGGCAAGAACCGTTCGGCCCTGCTGGCGAAGTGGAGACCGCTCCTCGAACCGGCCGCGATGAAGAGCGCCAGCGAGATCAACGGCAAGGCGGTCTTCGCGAAGAGTTGCGCCGCCTGCTACAAGCTCTTCGGCGAAGGCGGCGACGTCGGCCCCGACCTCACGGGCGCCCAGCGAGCGAGCCTCGACTATGTTCTCGAGAACGTGCTGGATCCGAACGCGGTCGTTGCTCGTGAATACATGATCGTGAACTTCACGCTCGCGGATGGCCGTTCCACCGGCGGCATCGTGAAAGGCGAGACGCCGCACGCGGTCACGGTTCGCACGGTCAATGACACGCTCGTGATCTCGAAGGCGGACATCGAGAGCCGCACACCGACGAAGCAATCGATCATGCCCGAGGGATTGTTCGATGCCTTGAAACCCGACGACGTGCGAGACCTCGTGGCCTATCTTGCGAGTCGGAAATAGGAGGGAAGCGGAGAGGCGTTTAGAGATAGAACTTCCGCTCGCGGATGTATTCCTCGACGCTGCGCGGCACCATGTAGCGAATGCTGTGGCCGCCGGCGATCAGGCGGCGAAGATCCCGGCTGCTCACTTCCACCTGGGGCGACGACACCACTCGAAAGCGAACATGCGCCGTGTCCGGCAGCGAGAGCGCGGACGCTAACATCTCGGCGGTCAGCAGCATCACGCCGGGCCGAGGGACGACGATCAGCCCCGCTTTCGCGATCACCTGCAACGGCTCGTACCACGTCGGCAGGTCGATCACGCTGTCGGCGCCCAGCAGCAGATGAAACTCGTGATCCGGGTGGCGCTCCGTGAGTTCACGGAGCGTCTCGGCCGTGTAACTGGGCGGCGGCAGCTGCTTCTCGATCGGTTCGATGCGAAACGCCGGCTGCCCCACGCAGGCGAGCGCGAGCATGTCGCAACGCTGCTCGAACCGCGTCACGCTCCGTCCGGACTTGTGAGGCGGTTGATAGCTTGGAAGGAACCAGACTTCGTCCAGGTGCGCCTGGGCCCGGCATTGCTCCGCCAGGATGAGATGGCCGATATGCACAGGATCAAAGGTGCCGCCAAAGAGACCGATACGCATGAGTGAGTTCCGTGGATTCTTCGCGGCGATTAACCGTGATCGACCGCCAAGGACATGGCGGCTTCGATTCGTGCCGATCGCAGTTCGCTGGCGGCTCGCTCCGGGGGAACCGCGTTAATGAAGCAACCGGTCGCCCATTCAAAGCCGGCCACCCGCGTCGTGCGAGGGAACAATTGCAGATGCCAGTGGAAGCCCGGCGGCCTTCCCGACCGCAACGGTCCCGTTCTCACGTACCAGTTGTACGCGGGAGCGGAGAGAACCGCGTCCAGTTTTCCCAGCAGCGGCTTGAGCAGCGTCGCGAGGTCGAGCGCCGCTTCATCCGTGAGGGACTCGAAGCAACTCTCGTGGGTTCGCGGCAACACCCAGAGTTCGTAAGCGAAGCGAGAAGCGTACGGTGCCAGCACCACAAAGCCCGGCGACTCCAGTACGATCCGCACCCCTTCTCGTAACTCCCGCTCGAGCATCGCGCAGTACACACAGTGCCCATGTTCCGAATCATACCGCTGAGCGTTGTCCCAATCCTCTTGCACGGCTTCGGGCACCAGCGGCAGAGCGATCAACTGCGAGTGCGAGTGGGCCAGCGATGCCCCGGCCTCCGCGCCCACATTCTTGAACGCCGAGACGTAAGCGACCCATGGATCCGCAGCGAGGTCAAGCATTCGATCCCGATAGGCCCTGAAAATCGAGGCAATTCGAGCCAGCGAAAACTGAGCGGGGTTCGCCTCGTGAAAGGGGCACTCCACAACAACTTCGTGCCGACCGAACGCCGGGAGGGATTGAAAGAAGAGATCCTTGCCAGTCGTGGCGAATTCATAGTCGCCGACGGCAGGATACTTGTTCGGCACCACGCGAAGCGACCACCCCGGCCCGTTCGTGGCCGAACCAGGTTCGCGATAGGCCAGCACCTCCGGAGGCGACTGGTCTTCACGCCCTTCGCAGAAGGGGCAGTCATCGCGTTCGACATCGTGCCGGGAGTGCGGCTTGGTACTCGCCAGCCCCAGCGGCCGACGCGACCGCTCCGGTGCGATGATCACCCATCGAGCGCTGATGGGATCACGGCGATACTCGGGTGCGGAACTCGCTTCCAGAGCTTGACTCCGACCGGGCACTCAGGAACGGATTGCGACTGCGGACCCGGTCACTTCCCCTTACCGAACCCGGCCAGTTCGGTGACGGAGGTGACGCCAGACATCGTCGTCTCGATCTTCACGGTGCCGCCAAAGGGAACGTCGCTGGATCGCCAGCTTTTCGTGATGAACTCGGTCGTGGGGATCATCGGGTTATCGTACATGAACGTGGTCTTCTTCTTCTCCCACCGGCAATCATAGGTCTTGCCGGCAATGGTGAGTGATTCCTTGCCAGTGCCAAGCGTTTCGAGAGTGGCTTTGATGCCTTTGAGATTCTTGAGAACCTCCTCGGGATCGGTGGGAGTTTGAATGTTGATCTTCTGCTCCAGAGGCTCGCTGCTCTTGCCATTGATGGAAGATTCCAGCTTCAGCGTGATCTCCTTGTGGTTTTTGTCGAGCACCGTCTGCCGGGAGTTAACGGCTTCCTTGGCCCCGTTGTTGGTCTTGAACTCCACCAGGCCGCCCTCCTCCGCCCAGCCGTAAATGTTCTCGGTCGGCGCCGCGGCCGTCACACCTGTGGTCAGTACCAGCGTGAACAAAGCGTTGAGACGGAGCATGCGAATCCCCTCGTGAGACGAATCACGTCGGGATCAAACTATCCGCCAACGGAGGAAGGGGAAGACGCAAGGAAACTCGAAACTCGTCGGAATTCGGAGTTCGTCACTGCGATTATCGCCAATTCCCCCTCGCCACTCGCCTCGACTTCGGGGCCGATCACTCGTACATCGAAGTTGGTGAAACTTCTGAACCCAAGGCTGGGTAGAATCACCCGTGCGTTGCTCGTGCTCTGCCACTGGGGCGGGGCCTACTCTGAAAGGATTATCACATGCTCTGCCTGTCTCGCCGGGTGCTCGGCACGTTTGTCGTGGCCCTGGCCATGGCCCTTCCCGCCCGGGCTGCCGAAGTCGACAAGCTCCTGCCGGCCGCCTCCGAAGGGGCCGTCTATATCAACGTCCGCCAGGTCGTTGACTCTGCGCTGGTGAAGAAGTACGCCCTCGAACAGATAAAGCAAGCCCTGGGTGGCAACGATGCCCAGAAGGTGCTCGGCTCCCTCGGCCTTGATCCGCTCAAGGATCTCGACCGCGTCATCGTCGGCTTTTACGGCGACGATCCCTCCAACTCCAACGCCCTCATCATCGTCCGCGGCACCTTCGATCCGGACAAGCTTTATCAGTCCGCTGAAGCCGCCGCCAAGATGAATCCGGACAAGGTCTCGCTGTCCAAGGAAGGCGATAGCACACTGATGAAGATCAGCGTCGATAATATGCCCAGACCCGTTTATGGCACCGTGGTGGACAAGAGCACGATCGTCTTCGGCACCTCGAAGGAAATCGCTCTGGAAGCCGTGGCCGGCGGCGCGAAGAAGCCCGTGAAGCCCGCCCTGGCAGCCCTGATCACCAAGATCGACGAGAAGACTTCCATCTCCGTCGTCGCGGTTCTCGAAGGCAAGCTCGGCAACGCCCAACTGCCTGGCGTTAACGACCCTGCCATCCAGAAGAACCTTGCCAAGACCGACAACCTTGCCCTGACAGTGGACGTGACCGATGACGTCGCGATTAACCTGGGCTTCGGCATGAAGGACGCGGATGCCGCTGGCGACTTCGGCAAGCTCGTCGATCAAGGTCTTCAGCAACTCAAGGGTTTCCTGCCGTTCATCGGCGCGAACGACCCGAGGATGAAGCCGCTCGTCGAACTTGGCAAGACGCTCGAAAGCTCCGTGAAGGACAAGCAGGTGATCATCTCCGCAAAGCTGGCCGGCGATGCGATCGGTAAGCTTGTGAGCCCCGAGTAATCGGGAATGCGGACGGAACGTACCGCTTGCCGCTTAGCGTTTTGGAGATCGTCCACATGTGACCGTGCTCCACAACGCTAAGCGGCAAGCGGCTTCGAGCAACGATGAAAGTGGATCACAGGTGAAGGTTCGCGCGATGCTTCGCGGCTATGCGAGATTGCACCGAAGCGGTCATTCCTTCATCGGCCGCATCAGATCGCGGGCCTGGCGGAGTTGCTCTAGCACGAGGGGAAGCCGCTGGTCACGCTGGTTGGCGGCGTTGCGATTGAGCGCTTCGGAAAGGGCCTGACTCAGTGACGGATTCGCCAGCATGAACTCGCGGAACTTGCCCATCCCGGCGCCAGGGGCCTTCAAACCGATCTTCGGGATCGCCTTGAAAACCAGGGCGTTTGACTCCGTCGGCTTATCCCTGAACGCCAACACAACTGCCTGCCCGATCCGCCCGGCGAGTTGAGCGTGCTCCGTGCTGAACTTGCCGCGGAAGGTCTCCTCTTCCAACTTATTGAAGCGAATCTCCGCTTCCTTCAGGCGATTCTCGCGAAGGTAAAGCAGCCCCAGTTCGATGGACGCCGAGATCACATCCGGCGGCGAAGTCTCTCGCGATTCCAGGATCTTGAGCAACTCGCGCTCGCGCGTCAGCGATGGGGCCATGGGCGGAGCAATCTCGACGAGTCCCTTCGCCTCGGCCGCGGAGGAATCGTACGAGGGGTGAAGCCGGCCGTGGACGAACGCCCCTCCCGCGATCGCGGCGGTACAACTGCCGATCAGCGCCAGCCAGCGGCCCCAGCGGATCGGCCGCTGGACGAATGGCATCGCGATCGTGGCCCCCATCGGCACCGAGGCTTCGCCAGAGGTCGCGCCCGAAAGGCTCAGCACCGTGTGGTTCGGTGCTCCGGAGGTCAGAAGCGAATTGGCCTGCGTCAGATTCAGGCCGAGCCCCTCGCGGACCCGGGCCAGGTCGCGAAGAATCTCGCGGGCCGCCTGATAGCGATCGGCCGGGCTCTTCGCCATCATCTTGTGGACCATGGCACAAAGATCCGCGGGCAGGTCCGGCCGGTACTCGGACAGCGGCTTCGGCACCTCGTGGACGTGCTTCATCGCCACGTCAAATGCTGTGGTCCCGCGGAACGGCGGTTCCCCCGCCAGCAGGTGGTAGCAGGTAACTCCGAAGGAATAGATGTCGCTGCGGTGGTCGAGCGTGTGCCCCTGCACCTGCTCGGGGGACATGTACAGGGGCGTGCCAAGGGTGACCCCGCTCTGCGTCAGGTTCAGGGCCGGGGCCTCGCCGGTGAAGAAGCGACTGAGGCCGAAGTCCGTGACTTTGACCTCGACTTTCCGCGTGACGAGAATGTTCTCCGGCTTGATGTCGCGATGAACGATGCCCTGTTCGTGAGCCTTCTGCAACGCCAGCGTCACCTGGCGAACCACGCTGAGCGTCACCGGCAGGTCCGGCGGCCCCTTGCGGACGAGGCAGTCACGCAGGTTACGGCCATCGACAAATTCCAGGGCCATGTAACGCAGGCGGTCGTTCTCGCCGAGGTGATACACCTGCACGATGTTCGGGTGGTTGAGCCGGGCGACGGCGTGGGCTTCCGCCTCGAAACGCTTGAGGGCCGTGGGGTTCGTGACGAGTTCGTTGCGGAGGAGTTTCACGGCAACGTCCCGCTTCAGCGAAAGCTGACGGGCGAGGTAGACCTGCCCCATGCCGCCGGAGCCGATTTTGCGAAGGATCTCGAAATCCCCGAGCATGCGCCCGGTGAGGTCGGGCGACGAGGCGGCCCCCGGGGGTGCGTCAGCCCGTGGCTGAGGCGGGCGTGCGGGTGAGTCCGCGTCGGCCATCGATCCGGGCTCCAAAGGAGGAAGTGGCCTGGGGCAGGCGAGCGGGCGGGTTCCAGTATCTTATCCGATCAAAGATGAAAGGAATATGGGCATCGCCTGTTCTTAACTGCAATGCGCGTCGGGCGAGTGCAGAATCTGCTTGCGATCAAGAACCTCCTGGATTTGGCTTGGCGATCACTGGATCGTTCGCGAGCGATCGCCGTGACCTTCAGACACTTTCCACCACCACTTCGCTGAAAGGGATCTCATGACAGGCGATGACACTGGCAGCCGCCGCGAGGCCCTGCTGGGGATGCTGGCTGGCGGCGGACTTGTCGCGACATCCTGGCTCGCGGAGTCGCGAAGTTCTGCGGCAGAGAAGGAAGTCGAACTGGCCAAGGTTCCCAAGGTCGTGATCGAGGCGGCCAACCAAGTTGTGTCCGAACCCAAGTGGATCTGGGCGAGCAAGATCATCGATGGAGACAAGACCGCCTACGAGCTCGATGGGACCGATGCCCTCAAGCGCGATGTGACCGTTTTGGTGACGGCTGATGGTAAAGCGGTCGAATGCGAGACAGAATTGAAAGTGGCGTCCCGCGTGCCCGAGGGCGTACTCAAGTCGGTTCACGCCAAGTGGCCCAAGTTCACCCCCACCGAGACGCACCAGATCCGCCGGGGGGAGAATCTTCAGACGCACCGCGACGGAGATTACGTTTACGACATGCGTGGCACCATTGCGAAGGGTCGCGACATTCAGATGCAGGTGTCGTCCACCGGGGTAATCCTCGAGTCTGTAGTGGAGATCCTACTCGAAAAGGTGCCGCCGGTTGTGATGGCCGCCCTCAAGAAAGAGCGTCCGAAGTTTGAGGTGGGGACGGCGTACGAGATGGAAGAGGAGAAGGCCCTCATCGGCTACCACTTTGAAGGCAAGGGACCCAAGGGGAGAGACTTCACCATCTCGGTTTCACCCGATGGCAAACAGGTAGAAGTCCTGGAATAACCAGAGGAGTTGCGATGAACCGCCGTTCCGCTTTGCGAAGGGTGATGCAGACCATCACGGTCTGGCTGGGGGCTGTCGCCGCCGTTGGGCTGAGTGCTCGGCCGGCGAACGCCTATTACACGTACTTCCGATATCGGTTCCACTACTCCGTCCACCGCTATCGCCGCCGTTATCGCCGGCGAGTGCGACGGCGTTGAGACCGCTTCGGGAAGTTCCGATGTGAGCGGTTACCCGGCCATCACCCCGAGGACTCGGTACTTGCGGTAGCGTTCCTCGAGCAGCACGTCGAGAGGCTTTGCACGCACCTCGCGCAGGGTTCGCGTGAGGTAGGACTTGAGGTTGTTCGCGGCGTCGCGGGGCATGCGGTGGGCGCCGCCGACCGGTTCGGGGATGATCGCGTCGATCACGCCGAACTTTAGCAGATGCTTCGAGGTCATCTTGAGCGCCTCGGCGGCCTTCGGCTTTGTCTCCTCGTTCGCCACTTTCCAGAGAATGCCGGCACAACCCTCGGGGCTGATGACGCTGTAGTACGCATGCTCAAGCATCGCGACTCGATCGCCAATGCCGATGCCGAGGGCTCCGCCGGAGCCGCCTTCACCGATCACAACGCAGATTACGGGCGTGGCGAGCCGTGTCATCTCGAAGATGCTCGTCGCGATCAACTGGGCCTGGCCTCGTTCCTCCGCTCCAACGCCGGGGAAGGCGCCGGGCGTGTCGATGAGGCAGATCACCGGCACGCCGTACTTGGCGGCGAGCTTCATCTTGCTCAGGGCCTTGCGGTAGCCCTCGGGATGGGCGCAGCCATAGTAGCACTGCTGCCGTTCGGCGAGCGTGTGGCCCTTCTGATGGCCGACGAGCATCACCTTGAA
>Ga0105048_10008371_pt1 | contig 16557 bp, 13 predicted proteins | sample MAT05_FD_78382 | JGI IMG/M metagenome (GOLD analysis project Ga0105048, IMG submission 78382) | Freshwater microbial communities from Lake Fryxell liftoff mats and glacier meltwater in Antarctica - MAT-05 | ecosystem: Environmental > Aquatic > Freshwater > Ice > Liftoff microbial mat | place...
CCGGCGACGGATGAAGAACTCGGCGACATTGTCCAGCCGAAGCGCGGTGAGCAGGCGTGTTGCAACACGCCTGCTCACCGCGCTTCGGCTGGACAATGTCGCCGAGTTCTTCATCCGTCGCCGGGCCATCCGGCATCTCGAAAAGGGCAGAGTGGTCATTCTCGCGGGCGGCACCGGCAATCCGTACGTGACGACCGACACCGCCGCCGCCCTCCGCAGCCGCGAGCTCCAGGCCGAGATTCTCTTCAAGGCCACCCGCGTGGATGGCGTCTACAGCGACGACCCGGAAAAAAATCCGCACGCCGTCCGATACGAGAAACTCACTTATCAGCAGGTGTTTCGCGAGAATCTCCGTGTCATGGACATGGCCGCTATAGACATGTGCCGCGAATGTTCCCTGCCGATTCTGGTCTTTAACTACAAGCGTGAAGGCGCCATCGAACGTGCGATCGCCGGTCACACGATCGGCACGCGGGTGACGGCCTGATTATTTGCCCCTGGTAGGCCAGGGGGGAGTTTGAAGAAGAGGATCCCATGACGTCCGCACAAATTCAGAAAGACTGCAAGGAGCGCATGGAGAAGGCGCTCGACGTATTCCGCAACGAACTGAAAGGGCTGCGCACGGGGCGAGCCTCGCCGGCGTTGCTCGACACGATTCGTGTCGAGTACTACGGTTCGCCGACGCCGATCAAGCAACTGGCGTCAGTCAGTACGCCTGATCCGCAGCAGATCATGATCAAACCGTTCGACGCGGCCGCGCTGAAAGACATCGAGAAGGCCATCCGTTCGAGCGATCTAGGCCTTTCTCCCAACAACGACGGCAAGGTCATTCGATTGACCATTCCGCCGATGTCGGGCGACCAGCGCACCAAGATGACGAAGAAGATCAAGGAACTGGCCGAGAACGCCAAGGTCTCTTGTCGGAACGTCCGCCGCGATGGCAACAAGCACATTGAAACGGCGGAGAAAGACAAAACGATGACCGAGGACGATAAGGACAAGAATCTCGAAGAGGTTCAGAAGCTCCTGAAGTCCTATGAAGGCCAAGTCGATCAGATGGCCGCCGCCAAGTCGAAAGAAATTATGGAAACCTGAGTCCGGAATGCTGAATGCGGAATGCGGAGTTCGGAATGAAGAGAAGCAAGATTTCTTCTCTTATTCTTAATTCCGCATTCCGCATTCCGAATTCCGCATTCGAAAGATGCGAAGACTAAAAGAGATCATCCAGCAGTTTCCCTCAGCCGCGGAGCACGGGCTTACCTCGGCCGAGGCGGCTACCAGTGTTGAACGTTACGGAGCGAATCGGCTCACGCCCCTACCGAGAGAGCCGCTCTGGCGCAAGTTCCTTGCCAAGTTTGATGAAGCGATCATCAAGATCCTGCTCGCTGCCACGCTGCTCAAGACCGTCGTCGATCTCTTCGAGTCATCGGTTCTCTGGGGAAGTGTCGGATTTGGAATTGTCGTACTCACGCTCGCCGGTCTGGCGCTCGTGAATCGCAAACAGTGGATCCCCACCGCATCTTTCGGCCTCGCGTTTTTCCTGGTCTTCATCAGCGTTCTGATCGGCCATCCTTCATTCGAAGGCCTGGCTGTCATGATGGCCGTCGCCCTGGCCACGGGGGTGGCGTTCCTCAGCGAGTACAAAAGTGATCGTGAATTCGAAGCGCTGAATAGTCAGCGGGAATCGCTCAGTGTCAAGTTGATCCGCGATGGATCGGTCACGTCGTTGCCGTTGGAAGAAGTCGTCGCGGGCGATCTCATCGTTCTGGAAATGGGCGACGAGATCCCGGCCGATGGCCGGTTGGTCAAGGCGAACGAACTCTACATTGATCAATCGCTTCTGACCGGCGAATCGGAGCCGGTCCGCAAGCAGGTGCGCGGCGAGGATGAGGTTGCCGAGGGGCCGGAGCAACCCGGTTGCCTATATCGCGGCACCCAGGTTGTCGACGGCGCTGGACGGATGCTCGTCACCGACGTCGGCGATTTCACGATGATAGGCCAGATCGCCCGCCGACTTTCCGCCGATCACGATCCTGAAGAGACAGGCAACACGTCCGAGACACGTGTCCAGCAAAAGCTCACCCTTTCAAAAGAATCGACCCCCTTGCAGAGGAAGCTCGCCGACCTGGCGGGGCTCATCAGCAAGATCGGCTACATCGCGGCCGGGGCGATTTTTATCGCCCTGCTTACGCGAGGAATCATCGTCGGCGAAATCGCATTCTCCTCGGAAAGCGTTGCCGTCAGGCGAACGATCAGCCATCTACTCTCTTACTTCGTCTATATGGTGATCGTCATCGTCGTCGCGGTGCCGGAAGGCCTTCCGATGAGCGTCACCGTTTCGCTCGCCCTGGCGATGCGCAAAATGACGCGGGCCAACAGTCTGGTTCGTCAACTCGTCGCCTGCGAGACCATTGGCTCAGCCACCATCATTTGTTCCGATAAGACGGGTACGCTGACCCAGAACAAGATGCAGGTCGAAAAGATCTTCAGCGATGGTCAACTACTTAACAAGGGCGAGACCCCGCGGCCGGAAGTGCTGACCTGGAACTGCGTTCTGAATTCCACCGCCAACCTGGAGAAGAAAGAGGGCAAGCTCGCGGTTGTCGGCAACTCGACGGAAGGCGCCCTCCTACTCTGGATCGCCGAAACGGGAGTCGACTACTCTGGCTTGCGAGCGTCGACGCAGAGCCTTTATCAGATGCACTTTTCTTCTGAGCGCAAACGGATGACAACTGTCGTCGATCAGAATGGCGAGCGACTGGTGCTCGTAAAGGGCGCTCCGGAAATCGTTCTCGAACACTGCACTCGCTACCTGGCTGCGGATGGCCGGGTGCGTGATCTTGATGAACCGATGCGCCAGACGATCCACGCGTCTTTGAGTGATGCCTCGGGTCAGGCGATGCGGACACTGGCCTTCGCGTCTCGCACCTTCGGTCCTGACTTTCCGTCAACGGAAGACGCGATCCACGAACGCCGGGAGGAACTCGAACAGGATCTGATCTTTACGGGATTCGTCGCCATTCGCGATCCCTTGCGGCCAGAGGTGCGCGACGCCGTCCGCCAGTGCCGTGAGGCGGGGATCGAAGTGATGATGATCACGGGCGACAACTTGGAAACGGCCCGCGCCATTGGCGCTGAGATCGGACTGCTCGATTCGCCGGACGCCTTGGCCATCACCTCCGCCGAGTTCAACGACCTCGCGGACGATCTGGTCAGCAGCAAACTGCCGCGAATCAAGATCCTGGCCCGGGCTCGCCCCCTCGACAAGTATCGCATGGTGAAATTGCTGCAGGAGCAACGGCACGTAGTGGCTGTCACGGGCGACGGCACCAATGACGCCCCGGCCCTCAAACGCGCCGATGTCGGCCTGTCGATGGGGCTGGCCGGCACCGAGGTTGCCAAGGAAGCGAGCAAGATCGTCCTGCTCGATGATTCTTTCGCCACGATCGTCAAGGCGGTCCACTGGGGCCGGGCGCTCTACGAGAACATCCAGCGCTTCATCGTGTTCCAACTAACGATCAACGTCTCCGCCCTCATGATCGCGTTTCTGGGGCCGTTCCTGGGCGTCAAGCCGCCTTTCACGGTCTTGCAACTGCTCTGGATCAACGTCATCATGGACACGTTCGCGGCCATCGCCTTGTGCTCCGAACCGCCGCGCGAAGGATTGATGTCAGCCCGGCCTAAACGCCGCGATGAGAGCATAGTCACGACCGCGATGCGCGGCACGATTCTCTCGACGGCTATCTTTTACGTCGTCGTCATGCTCGCCCTTTTGATGGGGATGCAGCATCTCGATTGGTTCAAAGGCGAAGGCGAGACGTCGAAGGAATTCCCCCAGCTCAGCCTGCGGCAGGTGGCGATCTTCTTCACCGTTTACGTGTTCTTCCAGGTGTGGAACCAGATCAATTGCCGGTCGCTTACCCCCGCGCGGAGCGGTCTTCGCGGCCTGCTCGCCAATCCGATCTTTCTGGCGATCGCCAGCATGACAGTTGTCGGCCAGATCCTGATCGTCACGCTGGGAGGCTCGATTTTTGAGGTCGAACCGCTCGACATTCTCGATTGGCTGATGATCGCCGGGGCCACCACATCGGTCTTGCTCTTCAGTGAAATCGTTCGGCAGATACGCAAAGTTCGACAGTGAGAGCTTCATGAAAAATCTAGCGGAAGTCGCCGAGAAACTCGGCATCGGCCACTATGAGCGTCATGTGCTCCTTTGCACTGGCGACAACTGTTGCACCACGGAAGTGGGCCATGCGGCGTGGGACGTACTGAAGAAGCTTCTGAAAGAAAAGAACCTCTCGTTGAGCACAGCCCCCAACGCGTGTTACCGCACCAAGGTGGGTTGCCTGCGCGTCTGCGAAGGCGGCCCCATCGTCGTCGTCTACCCGGAAGGCACTTGGTACGGCGGCATGACCAAAGAGAGAATTCCGCTATTTGTGCAGCAGCACCTCGTCGAGGGGAAGCCGATTGAGGAATGGATCTTCGCCCGTAATGCGATGGGGAACAAGGAGTAAAGACCGATTCATCGATTCGCCGTGATGATTCTGAGGACGACCCTGCCACCCATCCAAAGAATCATCCCCAAAAGTTAAGAATCATGCAACTTGGTCAGAATCATGCGACTTGGTCAGAATCATGAGCATTGACTCATTCGTATGCGCGCCCAATCTTTAAAGCTATCGAGGAGAATTCAAGCCAAGTGTCGGTATGGTCCAAATCCATAGTATTTCGGACGGTCGTCGAGGCGCACATGCAACCATGCAACACCAGCACCGGCGGTGCTGAGCCAGACCGGCTTGGTTCCAATTCGCCGCGTCATTGCATTGCCAACTGATTGCCAGAGGGCATGCCGTTGAGTCTCAGGTGCTAACCGCACGAACGACGCCAGGTGAACGTAGGCTGAGGCATCAGCTTCAGGACACGGAACAACCATGATCGCATCCCCGCCAAGGTTCGGGAACACGACCACCCCAGAGTTCGCATTGCCAAAGTGTTCGGCAAATGCATTCGGGTCGGGATCACGAGCCAAACCAGGGCTGTCCAAGAGCACGAACTCAAACCGCTGAGACTGTGTTGAGGATATTGCCGGCGGTGTTTCCCAGCGGAAGGCGGTGTAGGGAACATCGGCCAACAACGAATTGAATAGCAACCGAAACCCGGCGTCATCTTGCCAGGCACGAAGTATTTCGGCGAATGTCGCGGGGCGCGAATTGCGATCAATTGCGAACCGCAGACCGTTGGAATCGGCAAGTTCCTCGTTCCGACTGGTCCACATTAATTCGTCCTTTCCACCCGTTGGCTTTTATAGAGTCTATGCAACTCCTCTTCGCTGAAATGAACCACATCATGCCCTGCCGCCCGCAACCAATCGACGACACGCATATCGAGACGCCCATATCAGCGAGAAATCGCATCAAACATACCTCTAAGCGGGCACGACTTCTTCCTGAGCGAGCCATGCCGCATAAGCGACTGCTTGTCGCACATCTTCTTGATCAAGGCTGGGATAATCTCGCAACACTTCATCGACCGAGGCACCGTGAGCAATTTGGCCGACGATGACCGAGACCGGAATCCTCATCCCTCGAATGGCTGCGCGACCGCCCAGGATTTTCGTGTCAAATGTGATGCGATCAAACATGTGGTTCCTCTAAACTCAATCAATCTAATTTTAATCGAATGCTATTCGGCGCGGAAGAGACTTGTGTGAACCACTTAGAAAGAAAGGGCCGGCGTAAACGCCGGCCCTTCCGCGATTCCGAATAGAACAGGCCAATTACTTGGCGGTGATCTTCTTGACGTCGGCGACGATGGCTTCGATGGACTTGGCGTCGAGCTTGCCCTTTTCGAAGCTATGGTTGGCTTCGACCTTGCGATCTTTGTAGAGCACTACGGTGATGTCGGACTTCTCGGCAACGTTGTAGCCCTTCGGGCCGGCCGGGTTGTCGATGCTCAGAACGCACTTCTTCAGGCCGCTCTTCTCGGCGACGGTCTTGAGCTTGGCTTCCAGGTCCTTGTCGTCGCTCAGGAACACCACGAAGCTGCCCATTTCGCAGGCCTTGTTGGCTTCGGTGGCGGCGTCGATCTTCTTGATGAGTTCGATGAGGTTGGTGTCGACTTCACGGGCGAAGATCATGGCGACGGGGTTCTGGCCGTTCTCGCAGAACAGGCAGTGCTTCTTGCCGGCCATTTCGCCGTTGACGTTCAACGGGTGGAACGGGCCGGGAACCTTCTCGCCGACCTGCGGGCCGGACTTGACGGGCTCGGCGGCGAAGGCGCTGCCAACGAACAGAACAAGGGCGACGGCTGCGGTACGAATCATTTCGATATTCTCCGATGAAACACAGGTTGAACACGACGCTTGTCGACAACTAATTGCCGGCTACTCCATCGTGGAGAGTGTTTACTTAACTCTCCCCAATTTATATTCATCCGATGGAAAGAATGCCAGCGGCAATATGGTTTGATGGACGCACCGGATGTGCAGACTATTCAAAAAAAAGACCGACATCGACTACTCGATGCCCTCGGCGAAATCGTCGCCATGGCGGTCCTCGACCGTCTCGACGATTTCCTCAGCTGGCGCAGCCGCGTTCTTGGCGGCATCGTTTTCATCAATCCGTTCACGAGGACCCCGACGTCGCCGACGATTGCGGCTCGACCCGGTTCCGGGGCTGCTGCCGCTGCCGCCGTTGCCGCCCCCATTGCCGGATGCTTGATTCGGCAATGGAGATGTCGCCGTGCGCGGTTCCTCGCCGAAGCGGGTGACGACATAGGTGCCGCTGGTCTTGTGTTTCTCCAGTTCAATCAGGCCGTTTTCTTCCGCGTCTTCGAGCAAGGCGCTGAACGTGCGGTAGCCGTGATACTCCTCGTTGAACGAGGGTTTCTTCCTCTTCATCGTGTCCTTCACCATCGACGACCACAGGACTTCCTTGTTCTCGCGGCGGAGGGCCAACAGCGATTCCATCAGCAAGCTGAAGGCTTTCTGTTTGGTCTCGGAAACCTGCTTGCCCAAGGTGGGCATGACTGCTGATCGGGCATTGCCGAGATCGTTGTAGTAGATGAACTCGTCGCAATTGTCGCGAAGCAGATCGGAGGTCGCCTCGGCCAGTCCCAACCCAATGACATGCTTGCCCAGCTCTTTCAACTTTGAAACGAGCGGCGAGAAGTCACTATCGCCCGAAACAATGACGAAGGTGTCGATATGGTCCTTCGAGTAGGCGAGATCCATGGCGTCGACGCAGAGGCGAATGTCGGCGGAATTCTTGCCGGTCTGGCTGCGGCGGGGGATCTCGATGAGTTCGATGGCCGCTTCGTGAAGCGGAGCGGTATACTGGGCGAAGCGGCTCCAGTCGGCATAGGCCTTCTTGACGACAATCTTGCCTTTCTCCACCAAGCGTTCGAGAACGCGGTTGATGTCGAAACGATCGCGACGCAGATTCAGACCGATGCCGATGTTCTCGAAATCAAAGAACACGGCCAGGGTGTACTCGCTGTCGCGGCTCGTCGTCGTTTTCACGGCGCTCCTCGGGACGGGGACATCGGAGTTACTGAATCTTTTTCAGCAACTCTCGGGCTTCCTTGGCGGCTTCGGTCTTCGGGTACAGGTTAATGATTTGTCGAAGTTTGTCGACAGCGGACGACTGTCGGCCGGGATCATTCGCGAGTGGGCGGATCAGAGTCATCATGCTGGAAGCGGTCCGTTCTTGCCGGGCCAGTTCCTCCGCCGAGGGATCCAGTTTCACCTTGGGTTCGGCCGGATCGGGCAGTCGGGCGATTTCATTCGACTGATTGAAAGGGATCTTGTTCTTCTTTAGAAAGCCTTGCACTTCAGTGACATCAATGAAGTAGCTATACCCCTGGGCAATGCGGGCATCGAGACCGCCTTGGGTAACGCCGACTTGCTCGCCTTTCTCGTTGAAACAAGGGCCGCCGGAGTCGCCGGGGCTCGTCGGCGAGGTCGCTTCGATGATGGTCGCCTCGTGGTCGCCGATCTTCATGCCGCGAGAGCCGGAGACCCACTTTTTCTTGTAGACATTGCGGATCTCGCCGGGGGTATAGGCCCACATCGCCTCGCTGGCGGCGGGGTTGCCGATTGAGGCAATCTTCGAACCGGTCGCGGGACTGTCGGCCGCGAATTTGACGGCCAACGATCCCTGGGGAATCTTTACCAGCTCCGTCAACTTGATCACGGCAAGATCGACCTTTTCATCTTGCGCGACGACCTTGCCGAGGGCCCCGACCTTGGCGGCTTGCTTCATGTAGGACTCGAGTTCCTTCACCGGCTTGCCATTTTGCCAGAGCGGGAAAATGACAACGACTTCGGTTGCGTTGCGGGCAACGTGCCAGTTGGTCAGGATGTAACCGTCTTTAAGGTTGATCAGCGAGCCGGAGCCGGTCGACTGGCGGTCAGGATTGATGACCATCACGGTTGACTTCATGCCGCTGGCGTAAATCTTGGCGCCGTCTTGCGCGTTGAGGGTGGGGATGGTGGACAAGATTGCCACTAATAGAAGGAGAATCGCCAACCGGGGGCACGTACTCATGAGCGATTCCTCTCGTGAACCATTCGGAACTATTGAATCTTGGAGCAATGCCCCGGTTGAAAAGTTCCCGAACGGTGCGCATGTATCGTAACCCACCGGTCGAGCGGGTCAAGTAGATTATCGTTCAATCGTGTTCGCGAATCAATGACTCAATTCGTCAGCACCTCACGAACGATGAGATCCGCTCCTTCCAAATCATAGAGGAGGAGCCGGCAGCGTGAACCCAGTTCGAGGCGGTCGACGGATAGGCCGAGCAACTCGCGTGGCCTTGCCCCGGCCATGTCGATGGCGTCGGCGAGGTCGATTCCGGCCATCGACGCGCAGCTGGCCACGCAGGCATCGGTGAAGACGCCGGAACCAGCCAGGAAAGGCGTGCCGGGGACGACGACTTTGCCGTGCGGGAGCACTTCCAGTTCCGTTCCCCACTGAGCGTAACGCCCCGGCGGCAAGCCGGCCAGGCTGCTTGCGTCGCAGGTGATGATCGAGCGTGCCGGCGTCTTGACCCGAACGATGCTCTTGACGAGGGCAGGGGGCAGGTGGTGGCCATCGGGGATGAGGCTCGCCCAAAGCTCGTCGGCCGCCAGTTGTTCCCAGATGTAATTGTCGTGTCGTGGCAGCACGGCGTGTGAGCCGTTGCCGAGATGGGTGCTTAACCGGGCGCCAGCCTGGATCGCCTCGCGGATGCGGGCGCCGGAGGCCGCGGTGTGGGCGATGGCGACGACTACCCCGGACTTCACCAGCCGTTCGATGAAATCGAGTGCTTGATCGTACTCCGGGGCCAGCGTCACCAGCTTGATGCGGCCGCCCGACGCTTCCTGCCAGCGTTGGAACTCATCCCAATTGGGTGGGCGAATATGGGCTTTCGGGTGAGCCCCGCGCGGGCCGTCCTCGCCGGAGAGGTACGGCCCTTCCAGATGAAACCCCGGCACGGCGTCGGCTACCACTGCATCACTCACGATCGCGTTTCGCAAGGTGGTGAAGCCATGATGAAGTGCTTCGAACGAATTCGTCACGAGTGTGGGCAACAGACCGGCGATGCCGTGCGCACGGCAGACGTCGATCACCTCGCGGACTTGGGCGATCGTCAAATCGGGTGAATTAAAGCTATGTCCAAGACACCCGTTGATTTGCAGATCGAAGAAAGCGGGGGCGATCCAGCCCGCTTCGCGATCAGCGGGGTCCGAATCGCTGGGCGCAATTGCGTCAACGCGGCCCGCATGCCATGCCACGTCAATTCGTTCGCCAGTCCGGTAATGTTTGCCGCGGATTTTCATGCGTCAATCCTGGTTGTTGTCGTTCGTCTTGGGTTCCTTTGGCTCCTCTTTCTTCATTTCTTCCTTTTTCATCTCCTCTTTCTTCACCTCTTCTTTCATCATGTCTTTCATCTTGGGATCCTCCATCTTGGGATCCTCTTTCTTCTTGATCGTTTCAGGTGGCTTCACGATTCTGGGCTTTTTCTCGTCATCCTGCTGTTGCTCGGTCGGCGTCGAGGGAGACGGAGATGGCTTCTTGACGAGGGCGGAAACGCCGAGGCCGATGAGAATGGCGAACAGGACAATGCCGCCGCCGGTGCCGGCCATGATGTAGTCGCGTTTGTCCAGAACTAACAGACTTCGTTGCTCGTCATCATCCTTGTCGCTTTCTGTCGCTTTCTCTTTCTCTTTTCTCTCGGGTACTTTGTCGTTCTTGTCTAAAGGCTCGAAGAATGGTGCGGGAGACGAAGGCAGTGGCGCATTGGGGGCGGCCACGATCTCCACGTCGAAGTCGCCGCCATCCAGATCCGATGTCGGCGGCGCTGGTTCGGGCGCGGCCTGGGGTTTCATTTTCTGGGTGGGAAGGGCCTTTTTGCGATCCTTCTTACCGGCATCGCCCTCGATCCGGCCGACGGGGATTGAAGGCGCGAGTTGCTCAAACATCGGTGCGGGTTGTGGAAATATCGGTTGGGGTGGAGCGAACATGGGGGGCGGCGGCGACACCAATGTTGACCCGAGTGCCGGCGCTTGCCGGGAGCCATCTCCCCATCCGCTCGTTTGAAGATATTGCTGGAAGGCAGGGGCAACCGTGGGTGCGGCAACTGCCGGTGTTTGCAGCAGAAACCCCTGAAGTGCCTGGGCTGCCTGACTCGGCGTCGGGTAGCGGTGATTCGGGTCCTTCGCCATCATCCAGTTGAGAACCTGCTGCAAGCCGTCCGGCGTCATCGGCGCGAGTTCCCTCACCGGTCGGGGCGGTTCGGTGGCGTGGCGAACGATCTGGCTTAGCATGTTCTCGTCCGGGAAGGGCGGTTGCCCGGTGAGCAGATGGTAGAGGACGCACCCGAGGCTGTAGATGTCCGCCCGGATATCGGAATCGTGGGCGCTGCGGGCCTGTTCCGGGGCCAGGTAGTCTGCCGAACCCAGGATGGTGCCGTCGGATGTCAATTGCGTGTCCGGGTCGGGCATTTGCGACGATTCGTCGAACGTCGCCCGCCCCATGCCGATGTCCATGATCTTGATGAGCGAATAGAGGGTCGTCTCGGTCGCCCCACCGGTCGGCGCCGGGGTGAGAAACAACGTGGCAGGCTTCAGGTCGCGGTGGACCATCCCCTTCTCAAAAATGTGCTGAAGGCCGAGCAACGCTTGATGAATCAGCCGGGCCGCCTCGGGGGGCGGCAATTTCTTCCGCCTCGCCAAAGTCTCGTCGAGTGGCTCGCCTTCCATGTGCTCCATCACGATGTAATGCTTGCCGTTGGCCTCGCCGATCTGGAACGCGCGGACGACGTGAGTGTGATCCAGTCGCGTCAGCAATCGGCCTTCGCGTTGAAAGCGGGACAGGACGGTCGGGTCCTTCGCCTTCGAAGGCGGCAACACCTTGATACTTACCATCTGGCCGGAGACATGGACCGCCTTGTAAACGCCCGATAGAGGTCCTTTGCTGATGAGATCGAGAATGCGGTACTGGTCGATGAAATAGCCATCGGTATGGCCGCGAAGGAGCAGGTGCGACTGATATTCCGTGAGGAGCTTGCGCGTGACGAGATGCTTGCGGAACGGTTCGGCATCGCTATCGGAGCCTCCCCTGTTCGTTTCCTGCCAGTGGCGAAACGCGTCTTTCACGTCCGCTGCCGGCAGCAGCTTGCTCTTCACAATCAGGTTGCAATACGATTGAATCGTCTGCGACGTGGCGGCTGCCATGTGGGTGCGTCTCTCCCAAAGTTGAATTCGACCGATCGGCCGTGGTTTATATATAGAGCGCCCGGCCTATTTCTTCGCGTCCTTCAAGATGTTGCGCAGCGTCTCGATCTCCGGATCGTCGCGGTAGAGGAACTCCAATGCCCGAGCCCGCCTGTCAGCTTCCTGAACGCGGCCCTTCTCACGCAAGGCGTGAATCTCGTCAATCACCGGGGCGGCTCGCGTTGCCAGGCTGCCCGTGTCCGATCTTGAATTCAGGCGTTCGATCCCCTCCCGAGCGAGGGCGACCCAGGGTTTGTCCGCCTCCGAAGTATCGTAAACTTGAATTACATTCTGCCAAACGAGCCGGGCACTGAGCGACGCGCCTGCCTGGGCGAGGCGAACTCCCTCGTTGTAAAACCGCTCCGCTTCGCTGCGGTAGCGAACGTTCTTGCCCACAATCAAGGCGCGGCGGAGTTCTCCCTGCTGATCGATCCGCCGCCGGGCTTCCTTCACTTCATCCGCGTACTTGCTGGGATACTTACGCGACAGCGGTTCGAGGTAATCACGCCAAGCGGCGTCCCAATCGGCCGGGTTCTCCGATTCCATCAACGGCCGAGCCCGTGCCATCATCTCGTCGCCCCCCAGCCCTCGCCAGAAGAACGCCCAGAATAGTAGAAAAACGCAACCGAGCAGGGGAGGAACTACCACGTACCAGCGGCTCAGCCAGGGCTTGGCCAACCGCGGGATCGGTTCCGGCAGCTTGGGTTCCGGCCAATCTTCGTCTTCGGCAGGCTCATCGGATTCCTCGGATAAGGACGCGGGCACCGGCCGTTTAGGCAGGAGTCCGCGACGTTCAAGCGCGCTCCAGATGCCTTCGAATTCCTGGATGAGCGCCGTTCCACTCCCGGGTCGCTGCCCAGGCTCCTTGGCCATCAGCTTCATGATCAGGCGATCTAATTCCTCGGGCATGTCGCTGACGAAATGGATCGGCCGTTCCGCTAGAAGATAGCAATGCTTGTGCGTCAATTCGACGATTGTGTTTCCCGAAAACGGCGGCCGACCGACGATCAGCGTGTAGAGTAGGCAGCCCAGCGAGTAGAAGTCACTGCGTTTCGAGTGCGGCTTGCCCGCGGCCACCTCGGGTGGATAGAACGCGGTCGAGCCGAGCGGTTGCTCCGGGTTGGCGAGCAGGGCGTCGCCGAGAAACTTGGAGAGTCCGAAATCGGCAAGCAGGTGATGGCCGTCCGTCGCCTTGATCAAGTGGGCCGGTTTAAGATCGCGATGGAGGACGCCGCGTCGGTGGGCGTGCCGCAGGGCCGGAACGATCTGCAAGGCGATGGTCAGCACTTCAGTCCAGGCCGGCCGTTCCCCGCGGCGTAACTGCGATTCCAGGTTGGAAAATTCGATCCATTCTTGCACCAGGTAAGCATTGCCTGCATGCAGACCGCCATCGAGAATGCGCACGATGTTCGGATGACGCAGTTTGCGGAAGAGGTTGACATGGGCGGGGAAGGGGTCCAGAAACTCCGGCGTCTTCGTGCGGGGATGCGTGAACCAGCGCAGCAGAGCCATCGTGGAATCGGGGCCAATGGCGCGGAACGTGTGCCCCAGTTCGTCGGGGGCAAGTTCCGCTTCGATGATCCACTGGCCGAGGCGTTCGCCGATCATTCCCGTATCCGGTGGGGTGGAAGAGGCGTTTGGTTGACAGCATATGTTCAAGTTGGGCGAAAGTCGATTCCGTCCGTCGCCGGGGTCGATAGGATTTGGTAGCCAAATTACACTTGCATTCATCCCCTTCGAATCAGACGATAACAAAAGCCCACCCGTTCCGGTCGCATTACCATCAGAAAGCGCGCCATGCCGCAGACATTCACCAAGATTACCGATTCGATCTACCGCTGGACGGATACCTGCCATAGTTACGTCATTCGCAAGGGCGAATCGGCGATTCTGTTCGACCTCGGCGACGGGTCGGTTCTCGATCACCTGGGCGAGATCGGCGTGAAGAATTTAGATTGGGTGCTCTTCACGCATCATCATCGGGAGCAGTGTCAGGGGGCCGCGAAGCTGGCGCCGTGGCGGGAGAAGGGAACGAAGGTGGCCGCCCCGGAAGGAGAACGAGCGTTCTTCGAAAATCCAACTAGTTTCCGCAAGATGCGGCCGACGCTCGGGGATGCCTTTGCGGTTCATGGCGCCAGTTACGTCCGGCCGCCGATTGAGCCAATTGCGATCGATCGAGCGATCAAGAAAATGGACCTGTTCGCCTGGGGCGGTCGTGAGTTCATCTGCACGGATGTCTCGGGTAACTCGCCGGGGCATACCTCCTTTCTATTCAAGGAAGACAACTCCTGGCACGGCATCACTGGCGACTTGATGCTCGACGGCGGCAAGATGCACACCTGGTTCGACACGGAATGGGACTATGGCTTCGGGATCGGCATTTATGCCATCGCGAACGCCGCGGCCCTCGTGGCCGGGTACGAACCCCGGATGCTGTTGCCCTCGCACGGACCGCTCATCAAGAATGTCCAAGCGCAACTACTAGATTACATCGAAAAGCTCAAGAAACTCGAATCGTTCTACCTGCGCGGCTACAGCATCTTCAAGTTCGCCAATTGCGATCAGGACACCGTCAGCCGGCCGACGGCCGTGCCGCATGTTTGGCAAGTGTCGCCGCATCTGTTCAAGTTCCGGGGACCAAACTACTGGGTGAATTTCGCGATCATCATCGCCCCCAGCGGGCGCGGTTTCGTCATCGATTGCGGCCTGTTCGATCGTGACTTCCTCGACCAGGCGATCGAGGGCATGAAGGAACGCCTCGGCTTGAAGGGGATCGACGCTGTCTTCGTTACCCACGTTCATGGCGATCACGCGCTTGATGCCGGCCACTTGCGGCGCAAGCACGGGGCCAAGCTCTGGACCATGGAAGGGATCAACGACAAGTTCGAGAGGCCGTGGGACTTCGACCTCTCCGCCCTCATCACCAGTTACAACGATCGCGGCAAGCCGGACATCCTTGAGCCGATGTCGTTCGACAAAGTCTACAAGGACGGGGACAAGATCTCCTGGGAAGGCTTCAAGTTCCAGATCGACTGGATGCCGGGACAAACCAAGTTCCACGCTTGCCTACATGGCGAGATCGACCAGCGCAAGGTGGCGTTCTGCGGCGACAACATCTTCGCCTCGACCACCGACCCGGCGCAGGGCGGCAACGAGTGTGTCCTCGCCCGCAACGGCGGCGCCCTCGAAGAGGGCTACCTCTACGCGGCGGCCTACTTGCACAAACTCCGCCCCGATCTCATCATCGGCGGCCACTGCTGGGCGCTCGACAAGCCGGGCGACCTCATCGATCGTTACCAGGCCCGCATGAAGAACCTGCGGGAAGCATACCAGGCTCTCAGCGTCGAACCTGATTACCGGGTGATGTTCGACCCCTACTGGGTGCAGGTGTTGCCATACCGGGTGAGCCTGAAGCCGGGGCAGACCGCCAAGTTGACCCTGCATGTCCGCAACTTCTGGCCGGATTTGGAAGAGTTCAAAATCGCCTTCCACGCTCTTCCGGGCGTTACGGTCACCCCCGGCCAGGTGGCGACCAAGCTGGCCTCGCAGCGGCAGACCGAGATTCCCATCACGGTTACTGCCGCCGCGGACGCCAAAGAAGGTACGAGGATTGTTGCCATCAATGTGACCGTCGGCGAACGCAGGTTCGGTGAATGGTTCGATTTCCTCGTCCATGTCGGCGACCCGCCGCCGGCGCGGACGCCCATGTTGCCGATGGAAAAACCGAAGTATTGACATCGCCTTCAGCTCGGCGCGGCTTGATCGATGTGATAGAATACACGCACAACTAGAGCCTTCCCCACCGAGGTTTATCGCCATGATCTGGAGTATCTTAATGCTGGGAGCGATCCCGGCCGCGCAACCGTCGAGCCTGACAACCGAAGAGACGATCGCAGCACTTGTGGAAGCTCTGGACGACGATGACGGAGAAGTCCGCGCGAACATCGCAATGGCTCTGGCGAATTTGGGTCCGGCGGCGGTCACGCCCCTGATCGTGGCACTGGAAGATTCCAACCCTCGTCGGCGCGGCGGGGCGGCCCAGGCGATCGGGCAGATTCGCCCACCGGTCGGAATGGCCGTGACACCCTTGCTGCGGGCCATGAAGGACAAGGATGACGACGTTCGACGACAAGTGTCCTACGCGTTGAGCCGTATTATCGGGCGCAGTGCGTCTCCCGCCCCGGAGATTATCCAGCCCCGACCGCCGCTCGATCCTGTGCCGAATTTGCTGGGAGGAACTCGATGAGGAGGTTGGCCCTCGCCTTGGTGATTCTGACGCCGCTCACTGTCCTGGGACAGAGGCCGTCGCACCTTGACGATCCGGATGAACCGCTGCCCAAGGACATCATCCGGATGCTGGACGCCCGCAGCGGCGGCCGCTCTCCCAAGATCAACAACGAACTGTTGCGCCGGCTGATCGAGCAGATGCCGCGCAACATCGACCCCAAGCAATTCGACGAGCGCATGCTGCGCAACCTCATCCGCGACAATCCGGAGCTTCGCGATCCCGAGAACATCAAACGCGTTCGCGAACTAATTGAGCAGCAGCAGCGTGAGCGACCGAACCCGATGGATCCGAAGATTGACTGGAAGAACATCGATAACACCTTGAAGAAGGTTGACGATTTTCGCAAGCAACAAAAGATTGAGCCAGTTCAACCCGTCGACAAGAACGATCTGAACAATCCGCCGGCTGAAAAGAAGAAGACCGATTCCAAGGGCGAAGAACAGATGCCGGTCCGCAAGCAGCCCGATCGGCAGGCCGAGGAATTCGCTCGTTGGGCGGCCAAGAACTTGGGCGA
>Ga0105048_10008372_pt1 | contig 16551 bp, 11 predicted proteins | sample MAT05_FD_78382 | JGI IMG/M metagenome (GOLD analysis project Ga0105048, IMG submission 78382) | Freshwater microbial communities from Lake Fryxell liftoff mats and glacier meltwater in Antarctica - MAT-05 | ecosystem: Environmental > Aquatic > Freshwater > Ice > Liftoff microbial mat | place...
AAACGGTCCGAGCATTGATCGTAGCCGTGGCCGACGCTGCTAGCGTCGGTTCGGATGCTGGCAGCATCCGCTACGCAAACGGTCCGAGCATTGATCGTAGCCGTGGCCGACGCTGCTAGCGTCGGTTCGGATGCTGGCAGCATCCGCCACGCAAACGGTCCGAGCATTGATGTTTAGGGTTTAACTGATCACAATGGCGTTTGTCTCGTGCGATCCAACCGAGCGTCATCCCCCCTCCCCAACCGCCCCCACCCCACCCTCAATGACCTTCATCCAAGCGTTTTCAAAGACGACACAGTACGCGGGGCTCGTTCTTGCCATCGGTGTTTTCGGTTTTGCAGGTTGCCGTCAGCCAGAATCGGGAAAGAAGACTGAGCCGGCCCCAGAGGTATTGGTTCAAGGAACCGCGTTGACGATTGAGCCTATCCTGTGGCCCAAGTTGGTGAAGAGCCAAGGAACCCTAATTGCGGATGAAGTCACCACGGTAGGGGCGAAGGTTGCAGGCCGAATTGTCGACGTGCCGGTGGATCTCGGCGATATCGCGTGTCAGGACGATGTTTTGGTTCAACTGGACCCCAAGGAGTTTCAGTTGTTGGCGGAGCAAGCAGACGCACAGCTTTTGCAAGCAAGGTCAGCCGTTGGACTCAAGCCGGGCGACCCGACCGAGGGCTTAAATCCAGACAATGCACCGCCTGTACGCGAAACGCGAGCAGTCTGGGACGAAGCGAAAAAGGCAGTCGATCGCATTCGTCAACTATCCAATCGAGACGCGATCAGCATGGCCGATTTAGACTTGGCGGAATCTGCAGAACGCGTTGCATCGGCGCGGTTCTCCTCTGCACAAAACGGTGTGCGGGAAAAAATCGCATTGATTGCGGTTCAGTCTGCTTTGCGTGATCTGGCTCATCAACATTTATCGGAGACGACTGTGCGAGCCCCGTTCCAAGGTGCGATTGAATCGCGGTTGGTCGCAAGAGGGACGTATGTGCAAGCCGGCCAGCCGCTGATGAGCATTGCCAAAACGACGGTTCTTCGATTTCGAGGAAGCGTTCCGGAGCGGTTTGCCCAGCAATTGAAAATTGGTCAACAGATAGAACTCACCTTTGATTTGAGCGATCAAGTTCGAACGGTATCGATTTCGAGAATCAGCCCTAGTTTGGACCAAGTGAATCGGTCCTTGGTTTTCGAAGCGAGTGTCGACAACCAAGATGGAACATTGCGCAGTGGATTGTTTGCCGAAGGAGTGATCCGAATCGATTCAGAAGCCAAAGCGATCGTCATTCCAACTTCTGCACTCATTCGATTCGCCGGTGTTGACAAGGTATGGATGATTGTCGATGGCAAGTTAAAAGAGCAGGTCGTTGGACTGGGTCGACAAAAGGCCGACATGATTGAAATACGCTCCGGGCTTTCGAGTGGTGATCAGTTATTGCTTGAAGGAAATGTTGGAACGATTGGTCGCTTTGAACCTAAGATTTAAGGGATGCAAATGCCCCCGGGTTTACTCGGGGGATACTTACCCTAGCTCTAGAACCAAAGGTCAGCACCCTCGGCGTAAAGCCAACGGCATGCTCGGTCAAAACCCCCTCCATTAGCCTAGAAAACAACAGCTAGCCGGTTAGATGCTCGTAAATATCTGAGATTTGTTCCTATAAACAGCCGTAGCGACGAATTCCTTTGCGTAATTAGGGGTCAGGCAGGGTACACTTTTGCCATGAACAAATGGACGTACGGCCAACAATGTTTGACGGCGGCGTTCGGTTCTATCATTTGAAGGAAGAGTTGTTATGGCCGAAGGTAGCATCAAAAAGTTGACGGACAAGGGTTTCGGGTTCATCAACGTCGGCGGCGGCAAAGATTTGTTTTTTCATTCGTCGAGTGTCAAGGGCGCGACTTTTAATGAGTTGCACGAAGGCCAGAAGGTCTCCTATACCGAAGGAAAAGGACCTAAAGGACCTTGCGCTGAAAACGTAAAGCCTGTTTAGTTTTCGGTTGTTCAGTCTTGTTTGAGTAAAGTAGCAAGATGACTCTGGCTACTTCATAAACGTTAGTTGAATAGAAAAAAATTATCTGCGCCTCCAGTCAGCGCAATTGAAGCACTGGAGGCCCAGAAGGCGATATCGACTCGCGGCTGAGGAACGCTGTGGAAACATGCAATTCGCGAAATTCTGCTTCCGCCATCGACATCAAGTTTAGCATCGCGTACGGCTCCGCTGCGTTCACATGGACCACGTATAGCAGTGCACGCGACGAGATCGCAACACTCCGAACAAGTCGTTTTTCGAAATCTTTCCTCAAAACGCTCGCAGTTGCGGGTAGTGAATAGTATCTGTTAAGCTGAGGGATGATAATTGACCAGTGGATTTTCTAATCGTTGGTGCAACTTAAGAGGGTGCTCAAATGTCAAACTGGTACTATGAATTTGGCGGTAAGAAGACGGGGCCCGTGCCCGGCGAGACTCTCCATCATCTTGCCGACCACCATGCCATCATGCTCAATACTAAAGTGTGGAAGGATGATATGGACGCACCGGTGCCTGCGTACAAGATCAAACATCTCTTCGCTGCGACCGTTGGCGACATAAATGCTGCGCACAAATATCTAACCACGGCACTTGACGCTGTCATGGACGAAGACGAAGGTCGCCTTTTGAAACACCACCCACGACTGTTCTTTACGCATTCCTGTTCCGGAATTCTGATTGAGTATAAAATTGTATCGATCACTCCAAAGACTCTGCCGGCTTTCGATCCAAACTTGGCTCCCGAAAAAGAAACGGAACTCGTTCGACATCTATTCGATGCACAGGTATTGGTAACCTTTTGCACGCGTCCTCTTCATCCTTGCCCGCTACCTGAATTGCGAGAATCAAAACCGGGACGTCGTGTTGAAAAACTGCAATTGGAATGCACCGAATTCGCCAATGGGGAGTGGAATTTTTGGGACCGCGTGGAGTCCATTCTTTAGCCGAACGAGAACCACCCTATCCACTCGCTTTCCCCCGCCGGAGACTCTCCATTGCCCCCCCTTTTATCTTCTTTAAATCCATCTTTTTTCCGATTGGTTTTCGCAGTAAGTGTTCTTTTGTCAACGAGAGGTTTTACTCAGACTCTCCAATCCTTTGAGTCGTTCGAGGAACAGTTTGTGTCAACGCAACAACCTGTGCTTCGAAAATACTGCCTCAATTGCCACTCCGCCGACCAGAATCAAGGCGAGCTCGATTTGGAGCAGTTCCGTAGCGTCGCGGATATTCGCCGCAACGTGGTTCCGTGGCAACGCGTCGTCGAGATGTTGGAGGATGGCGAGATGCCTCCCAAAGATGCGGAAAGAAAACCTACTGCGTCAGAGATCTCTTCGCTGTTAAGCTGGGTGCAATCGGTACTCCATGCCGATTCCATTGCAAACGCTGGCGACCCTGGCCCAGTGGTACTTCGGCGTCTCAACAATGCCGAATTCACGTATACCATCCAAGATCTCACTGGAGTCAAATTGCATCCAGCTCGAGAATTCCCAGCGGATAATGCAGCCGGCGAAGGTTTTACCAACGTCGGTAGCGCTATGGTAATCTCTCCTGCCTTGATTCAAAAATATCTCGACGCAGCAAAGGAGATCTCTGCCCACGCGATGTTAGTTCCGACTGGGATTCAATTTTCCGAGAGCAGCACGCAGCGAGACTGGACCAACGAAAAACTCGCAGCCATACGAGCGTTCTACGCTCGGTTTTCGGATAACGCCGGCGCAACGGCGGTTAATCTGCAAGGCATCCAATTCGACACCAACAGCGGAGGTAGAGTCCCTTTAGAATCGTACCTCCGTGCTACTTTGATCGAGCGAGAGGCGCTCCAATCCGGAACAACGACCATCGCCAAGGCTGCGAAAGCACACTCGTTGAACGAAAAGTACTTGACCATGCTTTGGAATACATTAAACGACCAAACGCCGTCGTTAGTGCTGGATGTCGTCAAAGCAAAGTGGCGTACCTCCAAGCCCGAGGATCTCACCGATTTGATCTCAACGATTGCGAAATGGCAACAATCATTGTGGCGTTTCTCAACCATTGGGCATATCGGCAAACGGGACGGCCCAACGGCTTGGCAAGTCCCAGTACAGCCTCTTTCCGCAAGGCATGAAATACGAACCAAACTTCCGAAACCTCAAGATGGCAAGAATCTATCCCTGTTCTTGGTTGCTTCCGATCTTTCAGACGGAAACGAGAGTGACTTCGCCGTTTGGGAGAACCCTCGCTTCGTGGCAGCAGGCAAACCAGACTTACATCTTCGAGACCTGCGTTACGCGATTACTTCCCTTTCTGAGAATCGAGAAACGATCCTTGCCAACGCTGCTAACAGCTTGGCAGCCGCCTCCGAGTTCAGCCAATCTGCTGACAAGGTATCAATCGATAAGCTAGCCAAAGAATTCTCGGTTGACCGAATGATCCTTGCGGCCTGGTTTCAGTATTTGGGGATCGGGGCCGGCGAAAAGAGAATCGATTCCTATATGACGACCAAGATGGAACGGGCTGAGAACTACGACTTTGTAAAAGGTTGGGTCGGAACGGATGCGCTCAGCGTGATCGCCAATTCATCCGACCAGTTTGTCCGGGTGCCAGGCGATATGCAGCCACATAGTGTCGGAGTTCACCCCTCGCCCAAGAAACGTGTGGCGGTTGGATGGAAGAGTCCCATCGCGGGAAGCGTAACGATTTCGAGCTGTGTCCAAAGGGCTCACATCGGTTGCGGCAATGGAGTCACTTGGCTTGTGGAGCATAGCCATCAAGGTTCGCGGCGAATACTCGCATCGGGCTCAGCCACCAATGCCGAGGCGCAACGGTTTGCATCCACTGCAGATATTTCCATCCAAAAAGGGGACTTGATCTCATTGATCGTAGGTCCACGAAATGGCGAGCACTCTTGTGATTTGACCGCGGTCGACCTTTCGATCCGGAGCAAGGATGACCAAAACTTGGATTGGGATCTCGCCAAGGATGTTTCACCTGACATACTCGCTGGAAATCCTCACTCCGATCGGCGAGGAAATTCAGGAATATGGCACTTTTACAGCGAGCCAGATGCGTCAGACGAAAAGTCTATCATCCCAGTCGGCTCGCTGCTCGAAAAATGGCAGTTGGCTACGAACGCAATTGAAAAGCAAAAATGGGCGAACGAAGTTCAGTTGCTCTTAATCCGCGGCCCTGGAACTGTTCCGGGTAACTCGCCCGACGAAGTATTGTACCAACAGCTAACGTCCTTGAGCGGTCCTCTCTTCTCCGCAATTCGGGCGGAACTTCTTGCTAACAAGCCTTCCATCGTAGACTCGGTCGAATCCAAGTTTGGAGTCAATCCGTCCTTATTCGGCAAGCACCCGAATGGACAGCCAACCCATGCATCCAACATGGTCGTTCAAGCTCCTTCGTTGATAGAGATGGTCGTTCCAGCCGACTTGGTTGAGGGATACGAGTTTGTGGCCACAGGTTCGCTAGATGCTGAGACTGGAGCCGAAGGCACTGTGCAACTGCAAGTGCTTTTTGATAGACCCTCGCAATTGCATGGGCTGTCTGCCAGCGGGACTGCGATCAAAGGTGCCAAGGCGACTTGGTCCGATGGCGATAGGCCTTTGCAGTACGATTCGCCGATTATTGTCGCGGAGGGCAGTGCGTCCCATAGACGACTGCTGTTTCAATTTGACGCTTTTCGGCAGTTGTTTCCTGCCGCGTTATGTTACACCAAAATTGTCCCTGTTGATGAGGTGGTCACGTTGACCCTCTTCTATCGCGAAGACGAGTATCTCAAGCGATTGATGTTGAACGAAGAACAAGCGGCGGAGCTTGACCAACTATGGGATGAATTGCATTTTGTAAGTCAAGATGCCTTGGCTTTGGTGGACGCATACGAACAGCTTTGGCAATTTGCAACTCAAGATGCAGACCCCAGCGCGTTCACACCGATGCGTGAAGGGATCATGCAACGAGCCGAACAATTTAAGTCGCGTAAGCTCGAAGCAGAACCGATTCACCTGCAATCACTTTTGGATTTCGCGGAGCAGGCATGGCGTAGACCGGTGTCGCTTTCAGAAAAACAACAGCTAAAGGAGCTGTATCAGCGTCTGCGAAGCGAGGAGCTTCCGCATGGCACGGCCATTCGTATGGTGTTGGCTAGAGTGTTCGTAGCACCGGCGTTTTTGTTTCGGGGCGAAGCGGCGGCGCAAGGAAAAACACCCGCGCCTGTTTCGAGTCAGGAGCTTGCGACGCGATTGAGCTATTTCTTGTGGTCCACGATGCCGGATCGGGAGCTGCAAAAAGCCGCCGAAAGCGGAAGCCTACACGACCCCGAAGTCCTGCGCAACCAAGTCCGTCGCATGATGTCCGACGATCGCATGCGACGCTTGGCCATTGAGTTCGGGTGCCAATGGTTACACATTCGCGATTTTGATCAATTTGATGAAAAAAGCGAAAAAGTCTATCCCGAATTTTCAGAGCTCAAGTCGGATATGTACGAGGAATCGATACGGTTTTTCGAAAGCATGTTTCGAAATGATGGCTCGATCCTTGACTTGCTCAGTGCCGATCACACGTACTTGAACGGTCGACTAGCCAAGTTTTACGGCTTCGAAAATGTGGAGGGTGACTGGCAAAGAGTTGACGGCACGCGGAAGTCATCTCGCGGTGGCATTTTGAGTATGGCAGCCACCATGTCCAAGCATTCTGGCGCTTCGCGAACCAGCCCAATTTTGAGAGGCAATTGGGTGTCCGAATTTTTGCTGGGTGAGAAACTGCCGCGCCCCCCGAAAAACGTTCCCGTGCTACCCGAGGATGTGCCGGCGGATTTAACCGAGCGCCAACTCATCGAGCGTCACAGCAACGACCCAGCTTGCGTCAAATGCCACCAGCGAATCGACGGATTTGGCTATGCGTTGGAACAATACGACACGATTGGTCGGCTTAGGACCAAAGACGCTCACGGGCATAGCATTGATACAACGGCAGTTCTTCGAGACGGTACGACGCTGACCGGAGTCGAAAGCTTGCGGCAGTATCTTTCAACGACGCGAAGGAATGATTTTCTAGAGACATTCTGCCGACGCTTGCTCGGTTATTCGCTTGGGCGATCGGTGCAGTTGTCGGATAAGCCGCTGATTGACGAAATGACCAAGCAATTGTCGGAAAAGGACTTCCGCATTTCTGCTGCAGTGGAGCTAATCGTATTGAGCCCACAGTTTAGAATGATTCGCGGAGCGGAACATCGTCCATGATTGTCGATCGCGGCAATAAGGCTTTTTGGTACGCGCAATAAACCCATCCCACCTTTCCTCCCCAAATAAGAAATCATGACATCGATACTAACTTCGCGTAGAACCATCCTTCACGGTATCGGAGTATCGATGGCTCTGCCTTGGATGGAGTCACTCCGCGTCTGGGGTCAGGAAGCCGGGACAACCGCAGCCAACGGCGATGCGCCAATAAGAATGGCTGTACTGTTTTCAGGCAATGGCTTTCACAAGGATCATTGGTGGGCCAAAGGTGCTGGCAAAGAAATGGAGCTTGGCAAAGTGCTTGAGCCACTTCTTCCGCATCGCGAGAAACTGCTCTTTATCAAGGGCCTTTACAACGAAGAGGCGCTTAAGGGAAACATCCATAGTTCGCAAACGGGCAATCTATTGAGCGGCGCTCCTCTGGAAGCCGGAGGTGGTATTCGCAGCGGAACCAGCATCGATCAACTGTTGGCGCAACACTATGGTCAGACGACCAAGGTTTCGAGTCTTGTGCTGGGTTGCGAAAAGGGGAATCCATCCGTTCACAAAAACTATTCGATGATCTACAGCAGTCACATTTCTTGGAGTTCACCGACGACCCCAACCCCGCTCGAAGTCTATCCGGCTCTCGCATTCGATCGGCTATTCCGCGATGCGACCAGCAAAGGAGACAAGAGCGTCCTCGATGCCATTCTTGAAGACGCAACTTCGTTTCGAAAAACGATCAGCTCAAGCGACCAACAGAAACTAGATGAGTATTTGAGCTCGGTTCGCGAGGTCGAGCAACGGATTTCCGGCGCGGGAAAGCGGGGGGAGTTGCAAGGCTGGCGACCGACGTTGGAGATACCAAATATTCCACGACCGGCAGATGGTATTCCGCAAGACGTTGCCGAACACATGCGGTTGATGTGCGATATTCTTGTTCTGGGTTTCCAAACGGACACAACTCGATTATGCACGCTCAAACTGAACAACGATCATTCGTCACTTCGGTTCCCAAATCTCGGCGTTGACTACATGATCCATCATCTGCTTTCCCATCAAGAGTCCGACGACTGGCTCAAGGTGAATCGGTTTTTCCTCGAACAGTTCGCCTACGTAGCCAACAAACTGGATGCGATCCAAGAAGGGGAACGCACAGCTTTGGACAATTCCATTTTGATGTACTGTAGCAGCATGCTGACGGGGGGGCACGATGCGACAAGGTTGCCTGTTGCAATCCTCGGCAAGGGGGGCGGAAAACTGGAAACCGGGCGTGTTTTGGATTATGGAGGCAAACCCAATCGAAAGATGTGCAGTTTGTACTTATCTTTGCTCGACAAGTTTGGGATGCGGCTCGACAAGTTCGGCGACTCAACGGAACGCCTCGAAGAGGTGTAAGGCGAGGGGCAGTTTGAAATCTACCTATAATCGGTGAGGTACGTGTGGTACGTGTGGCACGCTCTGAGGTACGTGTGGCACGCTCTGAGGTACGAAGGGCGTGGTGAATCGCTAGCGACATTTGCCACACTCCCCACGCCCATCGCTAATCGCTTTGGGCGTGCCACACTCCCCACGCCCATCGCTAATCGCGCTAATCGCTTTGGGCGTGCCACACTCCCCACGCCCATCGCTAATCGCGCTAATCGCTTTGGGCGTGCCACACGGTGGCATGGCCTGGTAGTCTTGTGTCTGCAGTTCGCCTAAACGCGAATCTATTTCTTCCGCTTCATGTTATAATGGACGGGCGGTCGACTCCCCTCCGACACCCCCTACCTTATCGCGGAGCTTTGCGAAACCATGATTACCTTTCTAGGAAACGGATACTCCCAAACTTGCAGCGGTGTGACACGCCGTGACTTCTTGCAAGCGGGAACATTGGGAGCCATTGGATTGGGATTGCCACAGTACTTGGCTGCTGTGGAAGCTGGGAAAATTGACCCTAGCAAAAGCAAACGATCGGCCATCATGATCTTTAACCTCGGCGCCCCCAGTCAAATAGATACATTTGACATGAAGCCGGATGCGCCAGCCGAGATTCGCGGTCCTTTCCAACCCATCGCAACCAACGCACCTGGCATGCAAATTTCGGAAATCCTCCCGCTACACGCCAAAATCGCAGACAAGTTTTCGCTCGTTCGATCTTGCTTTCATCGCGGGGCAGCCGTTCATGATGCTGGTTGGCAGATCATGCAGACCGGTCGACAGTTCGCGGGTGGCGTGAACACACCTCACGTCGGATCGGTTGCAAGTTACATGTTAGGCCGCCGTTCGGATTTGCCGCCGCATGTGGTTTTGCCTGAGACAATGGGGCGTGGCGGGGGCAATCTTCCTAATGGACAAGCGGGCGGCTTCTTGGGCAAGGCCCACGATCCGTTCGCATTGATGGCCGATCCATCTCAAAAGGATTTTAAAGTTCCGGATTTGCTTCCCCCGGACAACATCGGTACTGCACGAATTGATCGTCGTCGACGCATGCGTGAGGTTGTTGACAACACCATCCGCAACTTTGAATCGAGCGAATCTGCCAAGCTGATGGATGACAACTTCCAATCAGCTTATCGACTGATGACGAGCCCAGACGCAAGAAATGCATTCGATCTCAATCAAGAGCCGATGGCTGTGCGAGAACGTTACGGCATGCACCGATTTGGTCAATGCTGTTTGCTTGCCCGTCGTTTGGTCGAAGCAGGCGTTCGGTTCGTAACCATCAATACTTTCCTGACCGTATTTGACGAGATCAGTTGGGACATACATGGCAGCAAGCCGTTCACGTCCATCGAAGGTATGAAGAATGTGGTGGCTCCCATGTACGATCAAGGTTATTCGGCCTTGATAGAAGATCTACATCAACGAGGAATGCTTGACGACACATTGGTGTGCAACTTAGCCGAATTCGGTCGGACGCCCAAGGTGAATCCGGCAGGTGGCCGCGACCACTGGCCGCAGTGCTTCACTGTCTACTTCGCGGGCGGAGGCGTTCAAGGGGGTCGAATCGTTGGGGCGAGTGATCCAATTGGCGCGGTACCGGTGGAACGACCGACAGAGCCACCCGAAATTGTTGCGACGATTTTCCATTCGCTTGGCCTGAATCTCGAGAGTCACTTGCCCGGACCAGCAGGTCGCCCTTTCCCGCTAGTTGACTTCGGTTATCGCGAGATCAAAGAATTGTTTTAGGGTGGCACTGTGGTCCCGCTCCCGAATCGGCGTGTGGCACGTCCCTGAGGTTACGAAGGGCGTGGTGAATCGCGAGAAACGTTTGCCACAGTTCTCACGCCCAACGCTAATCGCGCTAATCGCTCTGGGCGTGCCCCACGCCCCACGCCAAAAGTCGTCAAGACATCGAATGCTTGCGAGAAGACCGAATCGCCGTGTGGCTCAATTCACCAACAAATCCGCGAGCACGACGAGCATCGCGTCGATTTGCTCATCGCTACCAACGCTGATGCGAAGTCCGTCGCCCCAGCCGGCATAATTCATGTAACGGACCAAGATACCGTTCTTCTTGAGTTGCTCATAAAGCGGCTTCAAGGGCCGATCGGTTCGAGTGCACCAAAGGAAATTAGCATGCGATTCGATCACGTCGAATCCGAGTTTTTGCAAGGCGACAAACATGCGTGTCCGAGTCGCTACGATCCTCGCAACGTTATCTTTTAACCATGCTTGATCGGAAATAGCGGCCGTTGCGCCTGCCAGAGAAAGAAGGTCTGTGTTGTACGAGTCTTTGACTTTGCGAAGCGTCTGCACAATCTCGGGATGGGCGACCAAGTATCCGAATCGAAGACCGGCCAATGCATACGATTTGCTCAAGGTTCGCGTTACGATAATCTTTGGGTTCTGCTGAATCAATGCAATACAATTTGCGGGTGCAAAGTCCACGTAGGCCTCGTCCACCACGACCGGGCAGTCCACGCTGTCCGCAAGTCGCAAGATCGATGCATGGTCCACTAATGTGCCGCTTGGACTGTTTGGATTGGGCAAGTAAATCAATTTCAGTGAGTCATCCTTGGCGAAAAAGCCAGCGGATAAGCCAAAGTTTTTGTCGAACGGCACTTCTTCAAATTGAGCCGACTGCAGTTCGGCCAACGTTCGGTAAAGAACGTAACTTGGGTAGGGAAGTCTCAATTTCTGCCCCGCCCCTACAAACGCTCGCGTGAGAATAGTTAGGCAATCATCGCTGCCGTTACCACATAGGATCATCTCTGGGTCAACGTCGAGCACATCACTGGCGGCACGTCGAAAAGAGGTTCCGAGTGGGTCTGGATATCGTTCCAATTTTGACGTCGCTTGTTGAATCGCTTCAATCACCCGTGGTGAAGGCGGGTAAGGATTCTCGTTCGTATTAAGCTTGATGGCTTTCCCCGTCTGCGGCTGTTCGCCTGGGGTGTAGGGGCTCATCGACGCGATTTCGCTACGAAAGAATTTCTGGATGGAATCGCTGGTCATCTAGGGGTTTTGGGCAGGTGGCTCACTGTCGCCTTTCGCTCCGCGAGAGTGCGCCTCGTTAACGCACTTTTGCGGAGCAAAAGCCGATCATGAGCAAAAGACACTTTCGTGAACCTAGCGAATCATTTGTGCGGAAGAGGCCCTCGCACAAGAGTACGACACTTATGGCTGCTCCACTTAAGTCCTGACCCGATTCGCGCTTCCCCCTCGCGAGAGCCACTTCCGCACAAATTCAGAACCGCTCGAAAGAGATTCTGGATGTATGAAAGTATTGCAGCGAATCCCTCGATAGGAAAGGGGCTTTTGAAATTAATTATCGCACATTCGTTTTTCGCTGGTTTGTGGGCATTACAACCAGATCGGGGGGCTAACTGGCACAAAATCGAATCTCGTTTGGTCTATAATCGAATTCCTATCTTCGGAGCGACATTTTCTGTTTGCAGTTCCAATGGACATTCCTTTCAATTTCAAAAATTATGCGACCAAGCGAATCCACTAGCCGGTACTTCCATCTCGCTGCAGACCAACTTAATACGCCCGAATGGCTTCGAAAGCTGCTCATTACCCCCAAACGTGAGGTAACGGTCCAAGTTGCATTTGAACGGGACAATGGCGATGTAGAAACGCTCCTCGGTTTCCGTGTTCAGCACGATAACTCACGTGGTCCAATGAAAGGCGGGTTGCGATATCATCCCGCAGTGGACCTGGATGAAGTTAGGGCGCTAGCGTCGCTGATGACCTGGAAGACGGCCGTTGTCGATTTGCCTTACGGTGGCGCGAAAGGTGGCATCGGCGTCGATCCCAAAACCCTCTCCAAGAAAGAACTTGAGCGAATGACTCGGGTCTTTGTCGACCAAATCCATGAAATTGTTGGACCCGATAGCGATATTCCCGCACCGGACATGGGAACCAATCATGAAGTCATGTCGTGGTTTCGCAATCAATGGGAAAAATACCATGGATTCAATCCTGCCGTCATTACAGGCAAACCGGTAGAAGAGTACGGTGCAAAAGGCCGGGAGGAAGCCACGGGTAGAGGCGTCGGATTGCTCGCGGTCAAATTGCTCAAGCGGATCAACGTCCGTCCCGACCAATGCAGAACTGCAATTCAAGGATTTGGTAACGTCGGTTCGCACGCTTCGAAGTTTCTATTCGAGTCGACATTTCCAATCGTGGCCGTGAGCGACGTCAGTGGTACTTACTTTAATGCCAAGGGGCTTAATATCCCCGAGATGTTTTCTTACTCGATTAAGAACGGCAATCGGCTTGAGGGGTATACTGGAGCGGAAAAATTACCGACCGAAGCGTTGCTAGAACTCGACGTCGATTTGCTCATTCCTGCGGCGCTAGATAATGTCATTACCAAGGACAACGCGCACTTAATACGAACCAAGACCATTATCGAAGCCGCCAACGGTCCAGTCGATCCAGACGCCGATGAAATACTCTCGGCGAAACGGATCATGATTTTGCCGGACATTCTCGCAAACGCAGGCGGAGTTACCGTAAGTTACTTCGAATGGGTTCAGAACCGCCAGCACTACCGTTGGAGCCTCGACCGAGTTCGGCAAGAATTGGATCGAACGCTTAGCGAAGCGTTTGAAAGCGTCTGGCAACAGTCGGCAACGCATTCGGTATCGCTGAGAACAGCCGCATTCATGCTGGCCATTGCACGGGTACAGCGAGCCACGGAATTATCGGGCGGATTGGGCTGAGTTCTATTGTCGCTAGCCCATCCGTTTGGGCCCTGGGCTTTGCCCGCCTCCGGCGGGCGAGCGGGCTGTTGATTTAATAGTTTTCGCCGAAATAGGGCAACTTTGGAAACCCGAAGCGTGAGCGAGTGGACGCATTTCGTCCCTCACTCACGTGTCGGGTTACTAAATCGACAAGTCCCAACGCTCAGGGGAACGGATCGATTCGCGAGTGCCAGCCGTTAGTACGCCAAAACAAGGTTGGCGGGGGACGAGCCCCCGGCCAACCTGAAGGGCCGGCTCGGCCAACCTGAAAGGCCAGATCGCAGAACGAAACAAAACTAGGATCAACGCATTTTCGTAAACTGCTATTTGTCGCATAGCCCCGGGCATAGTCCGGGAACGAGAAACTCCATTGGTGGCGTTAACCGTGAAGTGTCGTAAACTTCAAATTAAACGACTTTTCTCGGTCTGCCGCGTGGCCTGAGTGTTGACTCTTGATTCAAACGCGTTGCTATCTTCTTTACCCAAGCGGAATCGCCATATGGACAGCTTCGATGAATGCAGTGGTTAATCCTGTCGAGGGTTTCTGCCGTCATTTCTACACCCAGTTGCTCGCTCCAATCCATCGGTAGCGGTACTGGTGGGCTCGACAACAGTGGGCTCGACAACAGTGGTAATGACGTCTCATCGGGTTTAGCCCGCCGAAATGCGCTCGACCACCGCCAATCGCCCACCGAATCCACCAATCTCGTACGACGCGGGTGCGCTTCGACAAATCGCATTACATCTAGCAGTTGTAAATTGTCCTGGACCGGAAACGAACGAAATCGACGTTCGTAGAGTCCACCCGTCCCGGCACGCCGTGGCTTTGCATGCCAACGCGCCGAATGGGTTGTAGTCAACCAAGCCATCAGCTTGGACAAATCTCCTTCCTTGCGCGGCGTCAAAATCAAATGCCAATGCTTGGGCAAAACGCAATAGGCCAGCAAGCGAGGCTCCAATCGCTCCACAGCTTGCGACAAGACCGTATCGAACTCCTGGTAATCTTCCTCAGATCGAAAAATGGGCCTGGGTTTCAGGCCGCGACCGATGACGTGATAGATCGTTCCGCCCTGGCTATTGCGAGGAGGCCTACCCATTGGCTGTTTCCCCCATGCTCTAATTCCCCCCTTGCTCTAATTCCACCCTTGCTCTAATTCCCCCCTTGCTCTAATTCCACTGGGGGTCGATAGGACTATCTGAGATTTTATCGTCCACCGAAAGGATGTTCTGTCCAATCCGCTTCAATAGATTCTCCCACATGTCTGGATCATCGCCAAGGACTAGATCGGCGTCGATGTCTGCGATCAACCAACTCCCCGTTTCCAATTCTTCCTCAAGCTGTCCGGCTCCCCAGCCAGCGAACCCATCAAAAAGCTTAAGCTTCGCTTGTGGCATCACAAACAACTTCAATAATTTATCTTGGTCGCTCGTCAGGCTCAAGCCGTCGATGCACTCTTCGCTGCCAAGTTCCGGCTGGTCATGCAATGCGATCAACGGGCCATCAACTGGTCCACCACAATAAAGCGGACCGTCATGCACACATTCCAGTTCACAGACCATCGATACCACCTTGTCCAAGCGAAAGTCAGTTGGGCGATTCAAAATCAACCCAAACGCGTGGTCCTCGGCATGACGCACCAAATAAATAACCGAACGAAAAAAGTTGGGGTCGTCCATAAAGGGCGATGCCAACAAACAGTTTCCTTGCAGCGATTTCGACATCAAAAGGTCTCTAGACAAACAATACCGAATGATCTACGAGTCCATCCATTGTGGTGCGATGGGGCTCTCTGTTTGTAATCTTACCATCTGTTGATAGATTCCGGACTGCTCTAGCAACTCGGAGTGGGTCCCGCGCTGGGCAATCCTTCCATCATCCAAAACGATGATCTGATCTGCATGAATAATCGTACTTAAGCGGTGAGCAATGACAAATGCCGTTCTTTGCTCCAGGAGCAAAGACAAACTGGATTGAATTAGCCGTTCGCTTTCGCTATCGAGATTGCTTGTCGCCTCGTCGAGAATCAGGATTCTCGGGTCCGCAAGCAATGCGCGGGCGATAGCGAGTCTTTGTCGCTGCCCACCACTCAGCTTGAATCCTCGTTCTCCGATCAGCGTATCATAGCCTTTCGGAGATTTGGTGATGAACTCATCCGCTGCGGCTGCTCTGGCTGCTTGCTCGACTTGCTCCATCGTGGCACCTCGCCGACCGTAAGCAATATTGTCTGCAATCGTGCCATCGAACAAAAAGACATCCTGCTCGACTACGCCGAGGAGTTGCCTGTAGCTGTGCAATTGGACATCTCGCAAATCCTTTCCATCGACCAGAATGCGGCCTTGCTCGGGGTCAAAGAATCGAGCTACTAAATTGCAGAGAGTCGTTTTGCCTGCTCCGCTGCGGCCAACGATAGCGATTGTCTGTCCAGCTTTGGCGTGCAAGCTAATGTCCTTGAGAATCCACTGTTCGTTTTCCGGGTATCGAAACGACACCGACTCAAAGCGTACGTCTCCTCTGGCTTCCTTTCGGCTGACTCGAATTGCCCCAGGCTTATCCGCAAGTTCCCTAGGAGTTGCCAGCAAATCCAATATTCGATCGAGGCCAGCAAGATTATTTTGAAATTGAACCGCACTCCCAGCAAGAGTCGCGATAGGACCAAGCAACATGGTCAAGTAGACCAAAAACATCATCAAATCCCCCAACGTCAGATGCGATTGTAGTATTTGCCATCCGCCGTAAACCAATAGCGATGTCGACGCGAGTGGAATAAGCACTTCCCAAACGATTTCGATTAGTCGTGTTCGCCACCAAATCAAAAGTTGCTGGCGAACCAGGACGTGATTGCCTTTGACATAGCGTTGCGTCTCGTTACGCTGTCTCGCGAATGTTCTTACCACTCGAATTCCGCCGAACGTTTCCGTGGTATTGGAGTCGATCTTCTGACGCCGTTGCCGTGCATCTCGGTACAGCGGACGAATAGAATAAATCCAGGTGCGGTGGCTGAAGTAAACTGCAGGCAAGAGCAATAGACCGGCTGCCAAGAGCCTCCAATCCACAATAATTAGGATAATGAGGCTTCCGATCAACTGCACGATCGCTTGCCATGGATTGTAGAGGACACTGAAGATCAACTCCGCGATTCCC
>Ga0105048_10008374_pt1 | contig 16544 bp, 8 predicted proteins | sample MAT05_FD_78382 | JGI IMG/M metagenome (GOLD analysis project Ga0105048, IMG submission 78382) | Freshwater microbial communities from Lake Fryxell liftoff mats and glacier meltwater in Antarctica - MAT-05 | ecosystem: Environmental > Aquatic > Freshwater > Ice > Liftoff microbial mat | place...
CCCAATGAGTTGGCCGGCGACGCTGACCTTGGCCGGGGCAGAAAAGGTGGGTCCGCCGGCGGGATCGGCGAGGGAGATGGCGGGCGGGACGTTGTCAGCGGTAATCGTGACGGCACGGCTCGCCTCGGCCGTAAGCCCGTCGTTGTCGGTCACCTTGACGGTGTAGACGCGGCTGCCCATCGGCGGGGCATCCACCTGAAGGAGGAACGGGGGGGTGGGCACCGTGCCGATGAGGATGCCGTCCGCCAGGAATTCGGCGCTGACGATGCGGCCGTCATTGTCGTAAGCGGTGGCTTCGAGGGTGAGCGGCGCGGCGGCGTAGGCCGGGGTGGCAGGAAGCTTCCAGGCCACCTCGGGCGGTGTGGTGGAGGGCAACGTCGTGCCGTATCCGGGCAGGGTGACCCGGTAGGCGAGGAGCATGTTGTCGACCGACACGTCATTGGTCCCGACGGCCACGCCGTTGTGAACGACGACGGACGCTTTGAAGTCATTGTCGTTCCCGACCAAGAGGAAGAAATCATCCGGCCGGGAGGGATCCTGGAGCGGGATCAGCCCGAGGGCCTCCCATTTTTCACTGATCGTGTTCTGGTCCTGATTGGTGCTGATGTTCAGGTTGAACTTCACGAGTTGGGCCGGATCGATCAGGTCGACAAAATCCTGACGGGCCAGCGGGGCCACGCCGGCCGGAGCGGAGCCAAGGGGGAGGTTGGCCTGTCCCGGGGAGCCAGGGGCGAGATCGAAGGCTCCGCCGGCGATGTTGGACGCGCCGGTCGTGGAAGCGAGGACGACGCGTTTGAAGGACGGCCTCGTGTTGGTACCAACTCCGAGCCCGAGGCCGTCGCGCTCAAGCACCAGGAACGTGTTGTGGTTGACGGCGAGGACTTCGCTGACCGGCGTGTGGCGGTTGGTCAGCGCGGTGCCGTTCAACGTCAGGGTGTAAAGGTGTTCCGCGATAACCTGGCCGCGGGTGGCCGAGCCGGGTTCGATGTCGAACTGGAGCAGCCGGGCGTTACGGCTGCCATTCGCTGCACCGCCATCCTGGATCGTGGGCGACTGGAGCATCGCCACCAGACGCTTGCCATCCGGGGAGCAGGAGAGGCCCTCGAGCCCGCGGTTGTTTCGGCGCCCGGACACCGGGGCGGAGGCACCGGTAAAATTCAGGGCACCCGACGCCGTGCGCGGCAGAAGCGCCGCGGGCGGCAGCAGGGTTTCCTGGAGTTCGCCGGCTGCGTCGAACCGGTAGAGTGCCGGATCATACTCGTCGCTCACCCAAAACCCGCCGTCCGGGAGCAGGACGATCCCCTCGGGGTCAAGGGACCGTCGGCCACCGCCGACGGAGGCGGCCGGTGACTGCGGAAAGGCGGGGCTGTTCGTGTTGCCGCCATCAAACCCCGTGAAATTGGTTCTTCGCTCCTTCCTGTGGCTGGGCCGTCCAAGATCTACTTCGCGGTCACGAAACCCGCGTTGACCCAGTCTGCGAAGTCCTCGCGTGAACCGTCCCCGGCATCCATCGCCACCAGACTGATGAACCGGGATCCCTCGGGAATGGGCACGTCGAACCGCCACGCCCGGGACAACGCCCGCATGACCGGACTGGCCGCCGCCTCACGTCCGTCGATGAACACCCTGAACACCACACTCGGGTGCTTTGCCAGGTTGGAGCCATTGCTGGAGGCAATCAGGTTTTCGTCCGCCCCGGCGAGGGCCACGAAGCGTTTCCACCCCGGTTGGATGGCATACATCAGCGCGCACGGCGCGTGCACGCCCATGCCGTTGGTCCAGGCGCGACGATCGATCCGCAATTCACGCCCCAGGTTCGACCGATCCTTCTGCGGTGCCTGGGTGTTTCCCGAGTACCGCACCTGCCCGGCGTGCGTGTGGCCAAAACCCACATTCCGGGTGGGCTTCAGATCTCCGATGAACAGGTCCGGCACGGGCGGGATCGGTCCCATGCGAGCGAAGGCACCTTCCGAGGTCGCGCAAACCCTGCGTCCGTTCTGGAACGCCGCGGCCCGCAGCCGCGTGCTCCCCTCCAACACCAACGGCTGCGAGTATAATGCCGATCCGGGTGCGGGTTCGGTCCCATCCAGCGTGTAACGGATCTCGGCTCCCGGCTGCAGCGGCGTCGCCAGGGTTACCGTGATGGGCTCCTCGAACAGATGCGGGCGCAGGGTCGTTCCCCAGGGCGCGATACGGACCGGGTCGAGAACTCCAGACGCATCCCAACGCCCGATCCGGGTCAGTTCCTCGGCGAGATGAATCGTGGGTGCGAGGTGCTTCTCGAAATGCTCCACCACCTGTGCGGTGTTGAGATCCGGCGTGAACCCGCGGGAAGGATCATACCCGGGATGCGCATCGGTCATGTCTCGCGCCAGCACGCAGCGCAGACCGGCGGCCTTCATGGCCTTCAAGCCCATCGGCTTTCCCAACAGACACACCTGGGTATGGAACCCCACATAAATCAGATGCGTCAGGTCGTGACGCCGGCAATAGGCGTAGACCTCGGCCTGGGTATCCGGCATCAGATCGTCCGGACCGATCCGCAGCCCGGGATGCATCCCGTCCCACCCGTAGTTCACCGCGCAGCGCTCCCGTCCGCAGGCGCAGCCACCGGCATCCGGCACGGGCGGACAGGTGACCTCGACGACCTTGGGCACGGGGACCTGGGTGAGCGCGAACACCGCCTCGCGCTGCGGATATCCAGCGTAGTTCTCCACGACATCGCTCGGGCAGAGCATCACCTTCATGCCGAGTTGACGCGCTGCTTCCAACGCCTGATTCAGGCGCGGCACCATGGCATCCACCCGCATGGTGGCCGTTTTGCACCAGTGAAAGTTCCAGACGTCCACGGCGATCACCCCCACCCGTGCCGGATCCACCTTCTCCCTGGTGAGCGTGGGTTGGCCGGTCACGGGATCCCGCGTCTGCAAGGTGAGCTCGATCTCGGCGGCCCGGCCGAACCAGGCGACGAGAACTCCCGACAGAATCAGAATCGTACGAAGGAAGGCGGGGTCCATGACCCCACTGTCGAGCCTGGACCCCTGCCCCGTCACGCCCGTTCAATGGGCTGGACGCGACCGGGGTGGATCAGGGACGGTGTGAGTACCGCCATCCGTCGTTGAATCAGCTCCCTTTCCAGATCCGAGAACCGGACCTCGATTCGGCCGTGTCGGTTCCAACCACACCACCCCCTTCATTCCATGTCCCAAGACTTCCACAGCTTCATCGGTCACACGGCGGCGACCCGCCCGCCTGCACCGGGCCTCCGCATCGGGCCGGCGGACGCCGGATCGCGGGGGACGACCGAGCTTCCGTTTGTGGTAGGCGTTCTGGCCGATCTGGGGGGGAGGTCGGCGGCCCCATTGCCGGGGCTGGCCGAGCGACGATTCGTCGAGGTGGACGTCGACAACTTCGACGACGTGCTGAAGGCGACCAAGGCGCGTCTGTGCTTCGAGGTGGTGAACACGCTGTCGGGTGAGGGAACGCTCCCGATTGATCTGGGCTTTGAGTCGCTCGACGACTTCTCGCCCGCGGCGATCGTCCGACAGGTCGCGCCGCTGCAGAGGCTGATGGCCATCCGGACCGAAGTTTCAAAGCTCGGTTCCAGTAGCGGGAAGGACGGCCCGGCCAAGCGGTTGGCCGAGATCCTCCAGGATCCCGCGGTGCAGAAGACCATGGCGACGGCAGTCGCGCCCGCGAGCCACCCGGGTGCCGGCGTTCCGCAGGACGCCGACCCGTTCGCCGGACTCCTGGGCAAGGGCGTTGCCCCGTTGAATCCGGTGCTCCGGAAACCCGTGGTCGCCCAGTCGGTGGCGAGCCTGTGCGCGGCCGCCCTGGGTCAGTCGTCGCTGGTCAGCAGCGAATCGCTGAGGACCATCGCGGCGTTGGTCACCGAGCTGGATCGGAGACTGTCCGGCCTGGTGAATCTGATCCTGCATCACGACGCCTTTCGAGCGTTGGAAGGGACGTGGCGGGGGCTTCGGCATCTGGTCTTCAACACCGAGACGGATGAGATGCTCAAGATCGCGGTGCTCAACGTCACCAAGGCCGAGCTTCATTCCAGCCTCGTGCCCGAGGTGGAAGGAGCGGAGCCAGGGCCGTTGCACGTGAAGATCTGCGTGGAACCGTTTCTCAAGGGAAGACCCCATCCGTTCGGCGTGCTGATCGGCGACTACGCCTTTGATCATTCCGACGGAGACCTTCCCCTGCTCACGGCGCTCGCGCGAATTGCCCTGGCAGCTCACGCGCCGTTCTTCGCGGCAGCGCCTCCGTCTCTTCTGGGATTGGAATCCTGGAGCCAGGTGAACGAGGCGCGGGATCTGGCGCGGATCTCCGACGCTCCCGCCTACGCCGCGTGGAAACTGTTTCGCAAGTCCGAGGAGGCCCGCTACGTGGGACTCACCGTGCCGCGCTTCCTCTCCCGGATTCCCTATGGGGCGGACAAGAATCCGGTCGATGAATTCGATTTCGAAGAAGACACGGCGAACGGCAATCCCAGGAATTATGTCTGGTCCAACGCGGCCTACGCCCTGGCCACCCGCGTCACCCGGGCCTTCAAAGAGTTTGGTTGGACGGCATCCATTCGCGGGCACGAGTCGGGAGGATTGGTGGAAGGGCTGTCGGTGGACCCCTTCCCGACCGACGACCACGGCGGGGTGCTGGAGCGGACGACCGAAGTCACCCTAACGGATCGGATCGAGACCGGGCTGCTGGAATGCGGGCTGATCCCGCTCTGTCACTCCGAGGGATCCAGTGTTGCGGTGTTCCAGGGGGTCCGATCGCTGCATGAACCCCTGAGGGGCGACAGCGATGAGGCGACGGTCAACGCGCGGTTGGCATCCAGCTTTCCGTATCTCCTCCCGTGCTGTCGGTTTGCCCATCACCTGATGGTGCTCGTCCGAATGAATGCCGGGCGTTTCTCCCGGAAGGAAGAGTGGGAAGGCTTCCTCAATCCGTGGCTCCAGCAGTATGTGGGAAGCAGCCGCGCTTCCGAGGAATCGAAGGCGCGCTTCCCGCTGGCCTCCGGACAGGTCGTCGTCGTGGAGACCCCGGAGCTCAATGGCATGTGGATCCTCTACGTGCACCTCCGGCCGCACTACCAACTCGACGGACTGACAAGTCCGATCCGGTTGATTATCCGGATCCGCAGTTGATCCTGGAAACCGCGATTGTTTATCCGCAGATGGCGCAGATTCCGAAAATAGGAAGGCCCTTGGAAGAGACCCAGGCGAGGAAGCGGACTTCCCCTGCGGATGGAGCTTCCGCCTTCGGTTAATCTCCGTTCGGGTCGTCAGCGTCGGTGCTGGGCGCGGAACTGGCTGGGAGGAAGCCCGATCTCCTTCTTGAAAACGACGCTTAGGTACTCGACGTGTTCGAACCCAGCCTTCTCGGCGATCTGGGCGAGGGACAGATCGGTCTCGGTGAGCAGCATCTTCACGCGGTTGAGTTGCACCCGCATGATCTCGTCGTGGGGCGTCCGGCCGAGCAGACGCCGGAAGCGGTTCTCCAGCCGTCGTCGGGACTGGGGGACGGCCTTGAGCACGTCCTGCACGTTGATTCCCTTGCAGGCGTGTTCGCGGATGTAGCGCACGGTGCGGGCGATGATCGCATCGTTGATGGCCAGGACATCGGTGCTCTGACGGGTAGCGATGCCAACCGGTGGGATCAGGTGGGTTTCACCGCCGACCTTTTTCCCAGCCATCATCGCCTCCAGCAGCGCGGCCGCGTCATAGCCCGTCCGGTGTGCATTGGGGACGACCGAGGAGAGCGGCGGATGCGACAACTCACAGAGGAGTTCGTCGTTGTCGACCCCGATCACCGCCACTTCATCGGGCACTGCGATGCCGCTCTGACGGCAGGCATCCAGGATCTGCAAGCCGCGGAAATCGTAGCAGGCCATGATGCCGACCGGGCGCGGAAGCCGGGCCAGCCACCGTTCGAGATCGGCGACCTGACCGGTGTGATCGCGGGGAAGCTTCAGGCCGGGATGATAATGAAAGCACTCGACCCCGGCCACGCGGGCGGCGTGCTCGAAATGTTCCCCACGCCATTTCGCCCAGTTGAAGCGCGGGTCGCCGCAATAGGCGAGTTTCTTGAATCCGCGTTCCAGCAGATGCTCGACCGCCAGTTGCGCGATCGCGGCGTCGTCGGTCTCGAACCAGGGCAACGCGGGCAACTGCCGGGCCGCCGAAAGATCCACGATCGGCGATTTCAGTTTTCGGAGGATCTTCCCCATCGCAGCATTCTCGACCCGGGCGAGGATGCCGTCGCCGTCCCAGTCGGCCAGCCAGGCCGGGGGCTTGTCGCCCCGGCCGTGTTCGGCGAGGTAGATCGACCACTCGGGATGCTCCCGCATATAGGCGATCACCCCCCGGAGCAGCCCCCGCGCGTAGGCGTTCGACGTCTCGATGAGGAGGGCAACTTTACGCACGGGATGCGGGTTGGCTTTGGCCTGATTCCCGGCGGAACCGGAGGCGGGAAGGGAGTTCCCTTCCGCCCGACACCGGTCTACTGCGTGAAGCGGGGGAGCTTCACGATCTTGCCGCCCTGAAGCGCGGATTCGTGGGAGCAAAGCCCAACACAGGTCCAGTTGGCGGACTCGCGGGCATTGGGGAACGGATCGCGGTTGCCGACCAGCGCCGAAGCGAATTCGTTGGCCAGATGCGGGTGCGAACCGCCGTGGCCGGCACCTTGGGTGAAACTGAGGTGCGTCTTCTTGCCGAGGCCATACACGCCCTGGGTGGTGAAGGGGCGAAGGCTTCGGGGAAGGAGCTTGGCGTAGTCTGGTGCCTTCACGAGCTTTGGAATCCTGGTCTCGGGAAGCTTGGCGCGATGCAGGACCATGGGCTCATGCTCGATCAGCGGCCACTCGACCGACGCCTTGGAACCGTACACATCGATGCTCTCGCGGTACTGGCGGGCGGTATCAAACAACGACCGGTACACCCGGGCGCTCAGGTCCGAGTCCTTGAACTTGATGTGCGTGGTCTCGACGGCGAAGGGAGAATTATATTTCTCGACCAGCTCGGGGCGGATGGTTCCCGAACCGAAACAGGAGACGTATTCCGCCGTCAACCGAAGCAGGCCGGCCACCGGTCCGACGCAATGCGTTGCGTACCACATGGGCGGCAACCCGGGCCAATAGTTGGGCCAGCCGTCCATGTCCTGCTGATGCGACGCCTGGAGGAACTGCACCTTGCCGAGCGCACCCTTCTCGTAGAGCTCCTTGATATAGAGGAATTCGCGGGCATACACGACCGTCTCCATCATCATGTACCGCAGGCCCGTCTTCTTCACGAGATCGACGATCTTCTTGCAGTCCTCGATCGAAGTCGCCATCGGCACCGTGCAGGCCACGTGCTTGCCGGCCTTGAGCGCGGCGATGGACATCCAACCGTGATCCGGAATCGGCGAATTGATGTGGACCGCGTCCACCTTCGGATCCTTGAGCAGGGCATGAAAGTCCGTGTACCGAACATCGACCCCAAAGGCGTCGCCGATGGTCTTCAGCTTTTCCTCGCTGCGCTGACAGATGGCGTAGCAGCAGGTATCCGGATGCCGCTGCCAGATGGGGATGAATTCGGCACCGAAACCGAGGCCGACAACGGCGATGTTCAATTTGCGTTCGCTCATGGCTTTGAAAGTGCTTTCGGGGGAATGCGAGGGAGCAGGCTGGCAGGAATCGTCTGGGGATTCCATGAGGACTTGAGGCCTCCCGCTTGAAGATATTTCCTGCCGCCCCTCTGGGCGCTGAGGACGCGAGCTCGTCCCTCCGGAGGCAGCGTCTGGAATCCCAAAAACGACAAAAAAAGCGGGCACCTTGCGGTGCCCGCCTAACCCAAACAACCAAACTTAACCTCCTTTACCGTCTCCCGAAGGGGATCCGGCTGGGGATCGTCCTGCGATCGTTGCAACCACGGTGTCGATCCCTGTGAGAACCAACGGTCAAATTGACGGCGAAAACCGGGGGATCCGCAATTTTATTTTGCCGGACAAGCAGGGGAACTCATCCGGTACCCCCTACCCGAAAATGAGGGAAACCCCTAGTTGACCGTCACCGCAGCGGTGCATCGCGGACAGAGGGTCGGGTGGATCGCGGACAGACCCACGTCCTCTTCCCAGTGCCAGCAACGCTCGCACTTGGCCCCGTGCGCCCGCTCGACTCGGACCTGAAACTCCGGTCCGTCCTCGATCAAAAGCTGGGAAACATTGAGGATTTCCTTCAACTCCGGCCCGTGCGCCGCCGCCGTGGCCGCCTCGGCTCCGGGAAGTGCCAGGACGAGCCGCGCCTCCAAGGCCTTGCCCAGAACTTTGGCTTGGCGCGCCTTTTCCAACTCCGGCAGCACTCGCTCCCGTAGTAAAAAAAACGTCTGCCATGCCGACCGCACTTCCCCACTTCGGGTATCCTCCAACGGGACCCATCGGGAGAGATGGACGGAATCCGTCGGCCTCCCCGGGATTGCTTCCCAGGCTTCATCCGACGTGAAAACCAACACCGGTGCCAGCATCTGGCACAGTCCGCTCACCAACCGGTGCAGCACGGTCTGGGTGGACCGCCGACGGCCAGAGTTTGCCGCATCGGTGTAGAGCCGGTCCTTCACGATATCGTGATAGACCGAGCTGAGTTCGACCGCACAGAACTGCGAGACCCGCTGGTAAACGACGTGGAACTCGAAGGCTTCGTACGCCGCCGCAACATCCGATTCCAACCGGGAAAACTCTCCCAGGATCCATCCGTCGAGCGACGTCAACTGTTCGGTCGCAACGGAATCCCGGGAGGGAACGAAATCATAGAGGTTGCTGAGCTGGTAACGGAGCGTGTTGCGGATGAGTCGGTAGGTTTCGCCCACCTTTTGCAGGCGCTTTTCCGAAACGACGATGTCGGTCCGATAATCCTGCGAGGCCACCCACAGCCGGATGACGTCGGCCCCGTACTCCTGCACGTAACGGTCGGCTGTCTGGGGCTTGGCGTAGCCGCCCTGCCCCTGCTTCGACTTCGAGATCTTCTCGCGATCCTCATCCACCATGAACCCATGGGTCAGCACGGTGCGGTACGGCGGTGCTCCGTTCCCGGCCAAAGAAAGCAACAGCGACGACTGGAACCAGCCGCGATGTTGGTCCGATCCTTCGAGGTACACGTCGGCCTGCCATCCAAGCGGAGTGCCCGGATGTTGCAACTCGGGCCGCTGCATCAGCACTGCGCGGGACGACGACCCGGAATCGATCCATACATCGAGCGTGTCCTGCGATCGGCTGACCGCCTCTTGTCCGGTCCAGCCGGCCGGACGGCACCAGGCCCACAACTCCTCGGTGCTGCGACTGAACCAGACGTTCGAACCGTGTTCCTCGAACAGGTCGGCCGCCTTGCGCACGATGTCGGCTGAAAGGATCGGTTCGCCGTCGGCCGCATAGAACGCCGGGATCGGCACACCCCAGGTCCGCTGACGCGAGATGCACCAGTCAGGACGCGATTCCACGGCGGCCTTGATGCGATTGATGCCCCAGTCGGGCACCCACTTCACGCCGTTGATGGCCGACAACGCCTGCTGGCGGAAGGTCTGTGCTGCGCCGGGGACGGTGTGATCGATGCGGATGAACCACTGATCCACCGCGCGGAAGACGATCGGGGTTTTGGAACGCCAGCAATGCGGGTAGCTGTGGTGGTAATCCTCCCGGAACGCGAGGGCGTTGGACTCAGTCAGCAAGGCGATCACCGCGTCGTTGGCCTCGGAACGGTGGTTCTTTTCGAGAACCGATTTCCCCACCAACGCCTCCGGCAACTGCTGTTCCCGCGGTAGGTCGGCCGTGGGCGAGAGACGTCCCTCGTCGTTGACCGGACAGTAGATCGGCAGGCCGATCTGAAGGCCCAGGTGGTAGTCCTCCAGACCGTGACCAGGAGCGATGTGGACAAAGCCGGTGCCGGTCGAGGACTCGACAAAGCCGGCGCCGTGCAACCGTCCAGTCCGGGGACAAAACGGATGTTCGTAGGAAAGGGAGGCCAGTTCATCGGCGGAGGCGGTACGGATGATCTGGTAGTTTTCCCAGCCGCACTTCTGCGCGATCACGCCGATCCGGAGGTTGGCGACCAGGTAGGTTTCGCCGTTGGCGTGGACATAGGCGTACTGAAGCTCCGGATTGAAGGCGACGGCGAGGTTGGCCGGCAGCGTCCAGGGCGTGGTGGTCCAGATCAGGACGAAGGTATTGGGTTCGCCGACCAGCTTGAACTTCACGTATACGCTCTGGCTGGTGTGGTCCGCGTACTCGACTTCGGCATCGGCCAGCGCTGTGCGATACGGGATGCTCCAGAACACCGGCTTCTTGCCGCGATAGACAAAGCCCTTGGCCACCAGATCGGCGAACAACCGCACTTCGTTGGCCTCATACTGCGGGGCGAGCGTCAGGTAGGGATGGTCCCAGTCGCCCAGCACGCCGAGGCGCTGGAACTGGGTCCGCTGAAGATCGACATACCGCCGCGCATAGGCGTCGCAAGCGCTGCGGATGGTGGCGGCGTCGGCATCGCCGAGTCCCTGGGTCCGCAGTTCCTGGGTGACCTTGGCCTCGATGGGAAGACCGTGGCAGTCCCAGCCGGGAATATAGGGAACCTGGAAGCCCGCCAACGTCCGGGACTTGAGGATGATGTCCTTGAGGATCTTGTTGAGGGCGGTGCCCACGTGGACATCGCCGTTGGCGAAGGGTGGTCCGTCATGCAGCACGAAGCGGGGCGCGCCGGCCCGGGCTTCCTGGATGCGCTCGTAGAGCCCGGCCTGACGCCACTTCTCCAGACGCTTCGGTTCGCTCTGTACCAATCCCGCCTGCATCGCGAAGTCCGTCCGCGGCAGGTTGAGTGTGTTCTTGTAGTCCATCGAAAAAGGCCCTTCCGGAAGGGGCGGACCGTAAGCCACCGCCCAGAGCCGGCCAAGTGCGATCCCTGCCCCAAGCCGACGGGGGACGCATTTTGACACTGCCCCTCCCGGGAGCGCGGGCGTCCTCGCCCGCTGCCTTGCACCACAAGCCCGAACCGCAATCCAAGCGTGGTCGCCCTCCCCCATCGCCTGACGCCGTGCGGGCAGTGCCAAGATGCGCCCGACGGCCGAGGGCACGAGGCGGATCCCAGACGAAGCGAAGCACGCAGACGCCCGCCTCCTCACGTCGGCAGCTACGGACGGGCCGCCGGCACCCCCAGCAACTCCGACCAGTTGGTGATCCCGATGATCGGGAGGGCGAAGCGGAAGGCTTCCTCGCGGCGGGAGGTGTCGGCGGCCTGGAACACCTCGTAGATCGGCTTCTTGCTGAGGGGATCCGCGACGGAATCGGGTTTGCGCCGCCACAGGCCGAGGTTCAGTCCGCCTTCATGCCGGTGATCGACGTGACGATGCAGGATGAACGCATCGATGCCCGGCTCGGCCACGACCCTCTGCCACGCATAGGCGTAGGCCGCCGCCTGCAACCGTTCGCCCGCCTCGGTGCCGTCGGAGTGGAATCCCTGCTCGGTCAGCAGGATCCGGCGGGGAACGCCTTTCAGCTGGAGTTCCGGCCGACGCAGGTAGGCGGTCAGCACCCCGAGATTGCGGAAGGTGATCCGTGGCGTGTCCGGTCCGCCCGTGGCCGTCTTATCCTTCCAAGTGTCGGCTTTGAACAGGTTTTCAGGATACGGATGGTAGGCCAGATGCCAGTCGAAGTTTCCGCCCATCCGAGCCTGACGATTGAAGTCATCGATCAACCGGCGTCCGGGGATCGCGCGGGTGGGCTGGTCGCCGTAGGTGAGATTCCAATGATGATCCAGCGAGAGACAAACGTGGATGGCGTCGGTGATCTTGCGCGAGGCGGACTGTGTGAGGCGTACGGTGCGCAGGTAATCGGCGATGAAAAGGTCCGCCGGCACGTCCCCCATGTTGGCCCAGTGCCAATGGGCGGTGACCTCGTTGCCCACGATGAAATGGGAGACGCGCCCGTGTCGGGCATCGGGTTGTGAGAATCGATCGGCGAGGAACTCGATGGTAGCGAGGTACGACACCATGCCGTCGTGGGTGCTGGTGTTGAACGCGCCCAGCCGGTTGGGAGCCTGGGGATGGTAGCCCGGGTGCAACCACACGGCGTCGCGGTCGGACTTCCCCGAGGCATAGGCCAACAGGATGAGCGACACCGAGGATCCGGCATCGGACAGGGGCTTCACCGGAATGGCATCGACCGCGTTCTTGCGGAAGCGGAACTCCAGCCCGTTGGAGAACCAGACGTAACTGTCGGGCAAGAGCACCGGATCAAACAACGACGGCAGATCGACGTTGAGCGCGGCGTGCTGGATGCCGAGGGCGATCGCGTCGTCCACCATCTGCACCTGCAATCCCTTCTTGCCCCCGGCCTTCACCGACGGGGTATTCAACGCCGCGGTGTCTCGGAACTCCTCGACGTGGCGGATCGCTCCGCACGGCCGATGTCCGAAAACCGGGTGTTTTTCGAGGAGGACGAATCCCGAAGTCAAACGATCCCGCGGATGCTCCGCCTGGGCGACCCTGCGCGGGACAGTGAAGACCCCGCGGCCCTCCAGCCTGACGTGATGCACCCTCATCCACGGCTTGGCGTCGGAGAAGGTCGCGTGCGGTTCGAGTTCGATGATCTCGCACTCGCCTGTCACCCCCGCGGCGGCCATTTCGAGGTTCTGACCCTGGGCGGTAATGCGGGTGATGCCGCGTCGGCCCAGCGGACTGACCCGGATCCAGGCAAGGTGGGCGGTCCCGCGGATGCCGGGCGGATCCAACCGCAGACGCCAGCCTTCGCCTCCCGGCGGCAGGGCCAGGCAGACGTCGGTCCAGGCATTGGTCAAGGTGTCGAAATGGGCGGAGGCCTCCTCCCGCGCGCCGTCCCGATACCAGAACAACTGGCCGCGTCCACCGGTCTCGGATCGAAGCCGGATCTCCATCATCAGATCGTTGGTCCCCGCAAGGGACAAAGGCGGGCTGGTGATGAAGGGATCGGTGCCGGTGATGGGGATGGCGAGACCTTCGGGCCCCCGGCCGAGCGGGCCGACGTCGTGGGTCGCCTCCCATCCGGCGATGTCGCCGGTCGTGGTGAAATCGAGATCGGGGAGCGCGGCCGCCACCGAGGGAACAGCGGCACCCAGAAAGGACAGCAGCGCGGCCCCGGAGAAGATGGACTGGAGAAACTTGAGCATGGAATCCGTCCGGAGTTTCAGATGCCCGGGCGCAACGACGCAAGAGGCGGATGAAGGGTCGAGTTCCTGGAGGGGCGAGTTCCGCGAGTCCGTGAACGTTCCCCGCCCGACCAGAATGAGCCTCGTTACGTCGTCGCCTACCGGTAGGCGGGTGGGGAAGGCCCGCGCACCCAGAAGGACCACTGTCAGAATGAGCCAGACAAACCTCCCCCTCGGGAATTCGGCTTCCCATCCGGGTTACGGCCAGCGAGAAAGAGCACCTCCCGTAAGCCCATGAAACAACGATCCCTTTAAGCAGGCGGAGTGATTCTGATCGTGCTGGCTTGCTGGTGGGCGTTCCGCCAGCGCGGGGTCTTGGTTCATCGATTCCCGGACGGTCGCTGGGTGGGCATCCAACAGGTCACGACGACCACCAACGGGACCCACTACCTCTCCCTCGCCGGCGGGTGGAGACGTTTTCTGCTGCACCCGCTCGTCCCGGACCGCGTTCGCAGCTGGGGCGCAAGCGGCTGGGTCGGAGACTCGCGTCAGGTGATCGCCTCATTCCGTGTTCCGAATCCGTACCCGATCACCAACGCTCACTGGGTTGCCGCTCCGCTCCCAGCCACCCACATCGCTGGTCCGGTACAGGTCCGCCTCGATTCGATTGAAGCCGTCACGATTCCCCCGAGTGAAACGTATCCCATCCCGGATCTCCGGTTTCGTTTCGTCCCACGATTCTCACTGAAGTCCACAGAACCACCCGAGGACGGCTGGGAAGCGACACGGGTCGAACTCAGCGATCCCGTGGGCAACATCAGCGAGTCTCTCGATAACCCGGGCCGGCGAATTGACGAGGCCGAGCCTTGGGGCAAAGGCAGTTTTCTGAGGCAGGATTGCCTGGCTGCTCGCAGACCCGAACGGATTGCCCCAGACTTCTCCGCATGCGGTCCTGTCTGATCTTGCTCGTGCTTCCCCTGCTCGCGCGCTCCACCTCGGCCGCACGTCTCCCCGAGGTCCGGGTGACCCAGGACGACACGGTGATCCGGCACTCCTGCAGGATCGTGATTCCCGCAGGTACGATCCTCTCCGACGCGAACACCAACGGCGTGATCCAGATTGCCGCCGACAACCTCACCGTCGAATTCGCCCCGGGCAGCGAGTTGCGGGGTGCTGCGCCGGGCACCGATGGCGATGCCCTCCGCGGAATCGGCATCCGGATCGAGGGTCACCGGGGCGTGACGCTCAAGGGCGCGCGGGTCCGGGGCTTTTTCAACGGCCTGGTCGCTTCCCACGCGGATGGCCTGGTCGTCGAGGGCGGCGATTTCTCGGACAACTACCGCCAGCGACTCCGTTCGACCCCGCAGGCCGAGGACGGCGCGGACTGGCTCTTCCCCCACAACAACGACGAGGTGAAATGGCGGGACCAACACGGCGGCGCGGTGTGTGTCGAACAATCCTCCCAGATCACCCTCCGCAACCTGACCGTGCGCCGGGGTCAGAACGGAATCATCCTTGATCGCGTCGACCACTCCCGGATCTACGACAACGACGCGTCCTTTCTCTCGGGCTGGGGCCTGGCCCTCTGGCGCAGCAGTCGGAACATCATCACGAGAAATGCCTTCGACTTCTGCGTCCGGGGCCACTCCGAAGGGATCTACAATCGCGGCCAGGATTCCGCCGGCATCCTCTGCTTCGAACAGTGCAATGAAAACGTCTTCGCCGAAAACTCCGCCACCCACGGCGGCGACTGCTTCTTCGGGTTCGCCGGCCGCGAAGCCCTCGGCGAGGGCTGGATGGAACGGGAGCGCACGCGGCTCCGCCGGGAGACCGGACAGCAGGAGGTCGATGCGCTGATCCAGGTGCCGGAGGACGTGGTCCGAGATTTCAGTGCCCGCGGCTGCAACCGGAATCTCCTCATTGGAAATGACTTCTCCTATTCACCCGCGCACGGGATCGAGATGACCTTCAGTGAAGGCAATGTGTTTGCGAAGAATCGACTGGTGGAGAACGCCATCTGCGGCGTGTGGGGCGGCTACTCCTCCGACACCCTGATCGCCGGGAACGAGTTCACCGGAAACGGCGGACTCGCCTACGGACTCGAACGTGGGGCGATCAACATGGAGCACGCCTCGAACAATCGGATCCTTGGAAACACCTTTCACAACAACAAGGCCGGGGTCCACCTGTGGTGGGACAACGACGGTGCGCTGTTCCGGCTTCCCGGTGTGTCCGGAAATCTCCGCGGCATCTCAGGCAATGTGATCGCGGGAAACTCCTTCCTCCTGGATGACCGGCATCCGTTCGGCCGGCTCAATCCCAAGGACCGACTCCTCGTCCTGCAACTCCGCGACGACGGAACCAATCATCTCCACCACAACCTTTACCTCGCCAACCAGGTCCGCATCACCGCCTCCAACGGCGTCGAGTTCGCCGTCAAGCCGGGCGGTGAACCCGGCCGCACCGGCAAGGTGCCCGACTGGCGGTTGCCGAAATACACCGTGCTCGGGAAGAATCATCCGGTGGGCGCCCGGAAATCCCTGCGCGGACGACACCAGATCCTTCTCGATGAATGGGGTCCGTGGGATCATCAGGGACCGTTCCTGCGTCCCATCGGCTCGGATCGCGGGACGCCGGCCTGGGAGATCTTCCACGCCTCGGGAATCTCGGCCGAGCTGACGGCTTCCGGTGCCACGCTGGTTCGCGAACCCGGCCCCGGCGGACAGTCCGAGATCCTGCGCATCCGTGCCGGGGCCGGCGTCACTCCCTATCATCTGGCCCTCCGTGGAAGTGGCATTGATCGCACGCTCCAGGGACAGATCCTGCGCACTCCCTGGGACGTCACCTTCTTCTCCTGGCGGTCCGGTCCGGATCCGCGGACGAATCTGGTCGGGTGGCGCGCCCTGGCTTCCAAGGCGGAAGCGGTGAAGGTCCGGCTCGATTCGCTCGGATTCAACTACGGCGGGCGCGGCCCGAAGGACCTGGCCCTGTCGGAGGAAGTCACGCGCCGCGGTCCGGGCGGGGAACGCTTCGGGATGATCGCCCGGACGACCCTGCCGCTCCCGACGGGACGCTGGCGGGTGAGGACGCGCAGCGACGACGGCGTGCGGGTCCTGGTGGATGGACGTCCGTTGATCGAGAACTGGAACTGGCACGGTCCGGAGGCAAACGAAGCGGTGCTGGAGCGGGAGTCCGCCGGACCCGTGGAGATCGTGGTGGAACACTTCGAGATCGATGGCCACAGCGAACTGCGCTTCGAGATCGAACCGGCGAAGTAGGCGAGAAATCCGGACGGACGAGTTCTGGAGAGACGAGCTCCGCGAGTCCATGAACGTTCCCCGCCCGATTGAAGTGAGCCTCGTCACCTCGTCGCCTACGCGTAGGAGACGACGTCAGG
>Ga0105048_10008380_pt1 | contig 16538 bp, 9 predicted proteins | sample MAT05_FD_78382 | JGI IMG/M metagenome (GOLD analysis project Ga0105048, IMG submission 78382) | Freshwater microbial communities from Lake Fryxell liftoff mats and glacier meltwater in Antarctica - MAT-05 | ecosystem: Environmental > Aquatic > Freshwater > Ice > Liftoff microbial mat | place...
CATTTGTCAAATGGTCTTCATACAACCATTGTATCGAATTACCGTTATATCGGCACACACCAAAGTTGGAAGTGCCAAACCACATAGTTCCTTTACTGTCTTTGTAAATGTCATAAACTTCATAGGAACTCCAAGGGTTGTTTGGAAACTTTGCGAAATATTCGTCTTCCATATTGTGTTTGGGAAACTCGAGCTGATAAAGGTTTTTGCCATCATATCGATACGGTCCTTTTTCTCCATTTTTACCAAGCAAGTTAAACCATAAGTCGTTTGGCTGAAGTTTCCAGTTGTTGCTTTCAGTATTATTTTTTATTGGAGTGAGTGCAGTAAAAATATTCCATCAAATTTGTTAATACCACCTAAAGAAGGGTTGTAAATATTTCCTTGCTTATCTTCTTGAATAGTTCTAATCCTATTATCAAGTAATCCGTCAGTAGTTGAATAATGTATAATTTTTTTACCTTCAACGCTGTAGAGTCCATCTTTGTTGCTGCCAAACCAATATTTACCATTAACAGCTTGATAAATAATAATGATATTTTTGCCTAGTGCTGAAACAGTGTCACCTATTGTTACCGAGGTGATTTTATCAGTTACCTGAGTATTATTTTGCCCTTGCATGAAGTCAAGAATGGTAAGATACATATGAAAAAAAATATGTTCAATTTCATTTTATGTTGGTTCATTTAGGTTTCGAAATAGCCATTCTACTTTGGTTGGAGTTGAAAGCTAAGGGCTATGAAATAAAAGCATCTCTTATACAAACTTTACCAAAATTACCAAATAAATGTAAAATGAATCAATACCGGTCTAAAAAAATCACATGCATTGGATTGCAATAATCCGTAAAAATGATAATAAATAACTTTTGCACTCAAGGAGCGTAAAATTAGTGGCGAAAATATCATGTGATTTATGGAGAAATATTATGAGCCCTATTAATAAAAGTGATAATTGTTTAATGGCTTTTAGACTTTAATTTGTTAAATTTAAAAAACATGCGAAGATCTATCAAAAAACTATTAATTTTTTCAATATATAACAAATGTTTTTCCGAGTGTGAAACGATTATGAGTAGATGCAATCATGAGGTAGTAATATCCTTCAGGGAGATTTATTGTTGAAATAGTTGTTTCGCCCTTTGCTGATTTAAGTTGGATTTTTGCAACTACCTCGCCAATGTTATTAAGCAGATTTAATATGGCATCATCTTCATACAGGTTATATTGAAGCGAAATTGCATTTGTTTCAGGTATATACCAAGCGTTAAATAAAGGAAGTTCAGGCTGTTGAGGTTCTTCAGGGTTGATGGCTGTTGTGTCGCTAAGTGAGAATGATTTAATTATATTGCTGACATCATCATAATTATCATCTTCAGAGTAGGTGTTGAATGTTAATTCACCAAAGTGAAGCCCTTCCTCAATATCATCATCAATTGCATCTACATAAAAAACATAATTTACATCAAACGCAGTCAGTTGAAGTGAGATGGTGTCTTGAGTTCCAACACCTACATCGAGTTGATTATCAGTAATCACTTCGATGTTTACTGGATATTCAACCGTTAAATTTAATTTAATAGTACAAGCAGTGCCAAAAGTGCCTTCATGTAATAACGAGTCATCGCAATTAATAGTAAGATTTGATTCAGCATCAGTTACTATATCATCGTTATCAATTATGGTGTAAACACGAGAAATTAGAGCTGCTAACGGGAAATCACCTTCAAGGTTGTTTAAAGAATAGGCTATACTTCCATTTTCTATCCCATCAACTTCATCATCATCAATAGCTCGAATTATTATTTGCTGATTGATTAAAGCTGTAGAATCTGGCAAAAATAGTAATTGAATTGTATCCGAAGCGCCATCATACAATTGAACTTCAAATTCGCTACCTGCGAGGCTTGTTGCAAATATATTGAATAGCAATGTATCAGTTGGAATTTCCGATATAGCGATAAACAAAGTATCGGCTAATAGTTGATCTTCATCGAGATTTGTTGCATAATTAGTAAATTGTATTATTGGTAATACTGGCAGCGGCTCTAATTCTCTTGAATAGGCATAGTTTGTATTATAAATACCAGCAATTTCAATTACTCCATTATGATTTAGGTCAACTACACTTCGATTGTTATAATTGAATAAGTATACAACGGGATATGGATAAAAGCCAAAGCCATGTGAATTCAAATAAATTTGAGTGTTTACGGTGCCTGTAATTAAATCATCAAATCCATCACCGTTAGTATCTGCAAACTTTAAACGTTCTGGGTTGCGAACTTTGGCAAGATAACACATTATTTTCGGTGCCGCATAAATATTAGGACCAGTATGTTGCAGCCACTGAATTAAATCGCCAGAGGTATTAATTACAATATCTTCCATTCCGTCGCCATCAACATCACGCGAGGAAATAAATTGGCCATTTGCAATGTTAGCTAGGGCTATTCTTTCACCAAAAGCACCGGCTCCATCCATATTATAATAGCAATACAAATTGTCGCTAATTTGATTAAATGTTAATACATCTAAATCACCATCAAAATCTACATCAGTGGCAATTGGAAATCCTTCATCGTCATAATAATCACCTGGTAATGGGAGATAATCAAAGTTACCTGAACCATCAATATTTTTTAACCAAAAATAAGCATTGCGTTCATCATAAATATCGAAACCATCATAATCTATTCCTTCCCAAAACAATTGACCATCGGCGGCAATAATATCTAAAAATCCATCATTATTCACATCTGCAACAATTGGATTAAGACAGTTATAAGAAGTGTTCGCTGTGTGTTTATCAATTTCATTTTGTGTTACGTTCCGATAAACGTTCCACTGGTATTCGCCATATTCTTCCTCATACATAATACCACCAGACGTAAACAAGTCGTCTTTAAATCCATCGTTATCTATATCAAATACAATTGTTGCATAGGCTTTGGAATAAGTATTATAATTGATGCCACGTTGTTCAATAGTGCGTTTATAAATTATTTCATCAAGTTCATTTGTATATTGATAAACATCTAAGTGATTATCTATTAATAATGTTGCGTATGATGTACTATCAGCTATTTGAATTGTTGCAACAGCAAACACGGTACTTCTTGGACGAAAAACTTCCTGATAGTTTTGAAAAATTTGATCGGAGGTGTCGCTACTGTAAGCAACTAACAACATATTGTAATCAGAAATTACAAGGTCATCAGTTCCATTCAAATCAAAATCAGCTAGTGCTGCAGATGCTACTTTATAATTGTAAGGCGAGGGAATAATACCTTCGAGAGGAATAATTGGCGATGTAAAAGTTAGGTTGTCGGTATTAATGAATACATTGATTTCATTAAGTGAGATATCATCAAAGCCAAGCGAATAGTCGCTAAAAAGTGCAACTATATCAGGAAGGCTATCGCTATTAAAATGAGCAGTAGCGATACCTACTACATCGTGGGTAAAATCCCAACTCTGTGAGAGCGCAAATGCCCCACCGTCATTTTGATACAATTTCAGTGCTGGATTGCCTGCGAGATAATCATATCCGATTAGCACATCAAAGTCTCCATCCAATTCCATATCGGTTAATTTCAAGGATAATACGCTGCCTTCATAAATTATTGCGACACCTGGATTTATAAAAACACCATCCCCGCTATTTTCGCGATAAATTATTTGATAAAGTGTTTTAGAATAATATATGATATCCAAATCATCATCATTGTCCATGTCTACAACACGAATATAATAAGGATCGGAAACACCAATGTCAACTAGCTGCTGCGAAAAAAATGGATCTATTGCGCCACTATTTATATATAATAGCAGATTTGAAGTGCCCATGTTGGAAACAATATCGATATAACCATCATTATTAATATCGCATAAATCGATAGAACGCGGACCCGCACCAATCCATCCGACAGAAATAGTATGTTGGTATAAAAGCGTTCCTGTACCATCTATATTTTCTATCCAATCAATATAATCATTATAATAGTCACCAATTACAAAATCCATATCTCCATCGCCATCCATATCTGCAGACCTGAGCATCCCAATCCAATCGTCAGTGGGAAAGGTAAATGGAATTTGTGCAATGGAGTCGCCTAAATTTTTATACCACACTAAAAAAGTTGTGGAAGCAATTCCTGCTATATCTATCAGCCCATCGCCATCTACATCAGTTGCAATTAAACTACCCGCTTGTATATTCAGTGAGCTATCAACATGCATAATTGTTTGTGCATCTGTTTTTTCAAATGCCATAACCAAAAAAATAACAAAAGGAAGAATGCTATATTTAATTTGTTTGTACATATTATAGTATGATAAGCATTTGTGTGTAATGATATTCAGCAGTTGTAAGTCGAAGTATGTATTGCCCAGCCGCCAATTCTAATGGAACTGGGATTGTAAATGTGTGTGCTCCCTTTTCAAAATAGGTATCTTGCAATAATAACCCACATGTTTTACCAGTTATATCCACTAAGTCAACAGTAACATCACCTGAAATTACCAAATTCATTTGCATCGTAAGTGACAATCCCTGAACAGGATTTGGGAAAATTTGTATTGTAGTATTTTCCACTTGCACTTGGGTGTTTGTATCAATACCATCGGGCAAAATGCGCAATACGGCCAACGCCGCAGTTCCAGTTCCAACCGATAATCCAGCGCCAATTACAATTTTATTATCATCTTGAATGGCGATATCAAAGCCAACATCATCTTTAATTGTATTTGCTGATATCATTAAGCCATTAATACCAAAATCGGGTAGCGGAATTCCATTTAAATCAAATCCCATTAATAATAAATCATTGTTACTAGACGTAATTTCTATTTCGCCAGTAACATAAATATTTCCATTTTGGAGTCCTAATTTTCGAAAATATATCCCTGTAGTATCTGCTGAAACCCACAAGCCATCAGTGCCAAAACTATTATCGACAGACCCATCGCTATTAAGTTGCAAAAGGAATGACACATCATTGGCTTCACCAGTTCCATAGCCTGCACAAATAATTTTTCCAGCATCAGTATATAACACATCCATTACACGGCAATTATTACCATTAATTTTGGTCCTGTAGTAACCAGTATTATGAAACGTAGTATCCAGACTCATGTTAGTGTTAAATCGAACCAATTCCATATAAATGTCCGATTCTTCAGGAAAACTACCATCCATATAATATCCACCTATAACAATTTTCCCATCCGGCTGAATTACCATTGCGCGGGCCACATTGTGTTCCGAAGGCAATGCACTTACATAATATTTTCCATCTGAAGAAAAAGTATTGTCAAAGGTCCCATCGGGATTGAGTTGTACAAAAAACATTTCTGTACTACTGCCAAAAAAACTTCCAGTGTAGTAAATTCCAGCAATTAATATATTACCGTTGGGCAGCACTTCAACATCAAATCCCCAATAATTATTATAATCGTCTGATGACAATAGCTGATATCCGCCATTAAATGATAGGTCTACCTCTCCGTTAGGGGTAAAGCGTACAATAAATTCATCATAATATTCGGAATACCCTACAACGATTATTTTTCCATCTTCCTGCAGGGCCATTTCAGTAAGCACATATTGATCATTTCCATATCTTATCCATTTAGCATACCCATTGTTTCCAAATGATGAATCAACTGTTCCATCGGGATGCAGGCGAACCAAATAGCAACTATCTGAATTGCCGCCAACAATTATCTTATGGTCAGGTTGTATAAGAATGGCATGCCCTTCGTTACAAGTATTAAAGCTATACACTCCATCGTCAGCAAATGATGAATCGGGTAGCCATGTAACTTGGGCATAGGCTGAAGTGCCATATATTAAAAATATTATAAGGAATATGCGCATGAGTGTAATAAAGGTATAAAGAATCGTGGATAAATACAAGCGATAATTTGTAAGATTAATATTTAATCACTTATAACTAAACATTAGTGCCAATTAAACGCAGAATAAACAATAGGAATTGTAACCTCTTTTACCATGTAATAAAATCAGATTTTTCCTTCCAATAAAATGCTCTTCTAAAATTGTTTGCTATTCAGGTTAAACCCAGAATAAGCAATGGAAGTTGTAACAAATCGTAGTTTGTAGTAAAATCAGATGTTTCAAGCCAATAACATGCGCTTTTCCAATTGTTTGCTATTTAGGTTAAACCCAACTAAATCAATAATTTTATTAATTTGTTAATGTCTGTTGCTTAATTCGGGTTAAATTGAAGTGAATTATTGCAGATTTTTAAACGGATGGTACAACAAACACAAGGAATTAAACAATCGATTTTTTTTAGTGGCGTGCTTGTACAATAGTATCTAGAAATATTGAAAATTTAAACGACGCATGCCAATTGCAAGTGAAAATTAAAATTTGCATTTGAAAACGCATGCTTCCTTACATAAATACACACGGGTTGCCCATTTTAAGTATATTAGCTGCAAGCTAAAATTAAATAACTGGCTTAACTAAAATTAATAGCATTCACTGAAACGTCCTAAAATCAGTGATTTTGAGCGGGATTTCTCTCTGAATTGTTTGATTATGAAGGAAGTGTGAAAGTAACAGCTGTTATAGGCTGTTTTTATTTACTTTTCTTTGTCTTTACTGCCACTATTATTTAAAGCATAGGCAAATCCAGCACCAAACAATAAAGTAATTAATCCAGCGAAATAGGGTATAAAATCAACCATTTTTATTTTTATTTATAAGATGTAAGTATATTCCAAAACATAGTATTGAAGGCACCCAAAGGCCAATAAAAATTGCTTGGTTTTCGTACCCATTAAAAAATAAAATTTCAGAAAAAACAAGTGAAAGCATTGCCGCAATAAAAAGCAACTTGTCCGCTAAGTTAAATTTTTTAAACATTTTTAATGAATTATTTTTTCCCTACTCATATGGCTTTTCGGTTTCGCCCCGTTTTTTACTGGGTTCTGGTCTCCACTTTGTCAAATCAAAAATACAATTATTTTGACAAACGGGCTGATTTGCCTTTTTTTTGTCCATTGTGTTAGATTAAACCCGGATTAAGCAATAAAAATACTACCTTATTATTTTTTTTAATAAAATCAAATGTTTCAAGCCGATTACATCCTCTTTTCAAATTGTTTGCGAATCAGGTTAAACCCAACTAAATCAATAGTTTGGGTGATTTGTTATTGTCTATTGATTAATTTGGTTTAAAAGAGATTAAGAAGTTAGCAAGTGAAAAAGTAACTCCTTTGAGAAGCTTATCAAAACTAACAAAAAAACCAGTAAATATTATCGTGCTAAAAACCAATCTGGGTTTTGTAGCCCATCAAAATTTGCGGCATACGACATTTGGGGTGATGGAGGTAAAGTTAGAACGTATTGCCTTTAATATTTGTGAAGACTTTTGACGCACAATACTACTGAATTCTGTCATACCCAAATTAAGTAAGTGAAGTGATACCACCTTATATTTTGAAATGGAATCAAATAATTCATACCAATATTATGCGCTTTTCTAATTGTTTACCACTCAGGTTAAACCCAACTAAATGTATAGTTTAGTTCATTTGCTAATGTCTATTGATTTAGTTCGGCTAATAAATAATTTAGCTGATTTATTGCTTGCAAAATATTAACTTAGATAAAAAAATAAAGTTGAATTACATCACCAAAATCGAATTAGTAAAGTGAAACAGAAAATCAATCGAATTTAGCAGTGGCACATTCAACAGCAGCGCATAATTATAGTATTTTAGAAGCCAATATTTAAAGTTTAGCTTCTACTTAAATGAATTATGCATAACTTAACTTGTCTCAGATTTTACAAGCAGATTACCCTCTGCCTTTAAAATATTCAAATAGTTACTTTCTAATAATTCCACTTGTTCACGGTGCCGATCGGTCTTAATAAACTTTAAAATAATTAACGCAATAATTATCATCAAAGCAAAAAGAATAAAGAGGGTTTGCCATTCATAAAGCGATTGGAGAATTCCTAATAGTGCTGCACCAGCTGACAATCCTGCGTTAAAAACTGTCATGCAAAAAGTGAATTGAATTGCTGAAATACGTTTCCAACACAAATGCATTGCTAATGCCAACACACCAATATTTATTAAGGTGATTAATGTACAAAACACGGCAATAAATGCAGATACAAAGTTGCTGTTTTCCCAATATCGTGTAGAGAGGGCCATTGAAACCCCAAGTATAGCAATTAAAATAAGACCGCCCTGAATTAATCGAACAATACCAAATCGCTGAATTATAAATCCGCCGAGCAGCATACCAATTATGCCTCCAACCAAATTAGAAGTTGAATAAATTCTGGAATATAAAATATTGTCCCACCCAAGTTCCTGAATTGTAAAAATGGGCAGTAGTGTTCTCATGAAGTGTATTGAAGCCAGGGTGATAAAAACTGTTAGGAGCAGTAATAAAAAATTCTTTAATATAACCACCTGTTTGAACGAGTTAAATAGTTTTTTCCAACTATTAACAGTTAATAATGCAGCATCTGGCGATGTTTTACCAGCAGTCCATGGAAGGAGTTTTTCGCCTTTTCGTTCTCGTAAGCATATCGGAACAAACATGATAAGCAAAACGAAAATACACATGGATAATATCGCATCCGAAAAGCCATATTTATTGATAAGCCAACTGCCAACTAGCAGCGAGATTGATGTTCCGATAGCTTTTGAACCCCACATAAGGCTATTTGCTTTCCCTTGTTGTTCGGTGGGAACAATATCAATTACCAAACTATCGGTGGCAATGTCTTGAAACATAATAAAAATATGCACAGCAAGCGCAACTAAAGTAATTAGGTAAATGCTCTCTAAAGGATTCGGCACCATTGATAAGGCAATTAAACTGCAAAGTATGCCAAACTGCCCAAAAAGCAACCAGGGTCTTCTGCGGCCCATTGGCAAGAAGGTATATCGTTCCATCATAGGAGCCAACAAAATTTTTAGACTGAATGGAATTAATACAACAGCACTATAACCTGCAATTTCAGCTGCGCTTTTACCATTCATAGCCATCCATGCCGGAATGGCAAAAAGGGTTATCCCTTCTGGAATGCCTTGTGAGAAATACAAAGAGACAAAGGTGAAATACCTTAAGATTGGGTTTTCTGAAAGGGCGGGAATCTTTTTATTAGCTATTTTTTTACTTGGCATGCTTTTTAATTTATTGACGGCTTAACGTTAAATAGACGTTTCGATGCAGGCAATGTACATATCTATCGGGCTTGGGATAAAAAATTACCTCATCATAATTTTTGTCAAAACTAATAAATAAATTTAAATGGATATACGACATTGTAAAAAAAACAAAATAGCTTTTAAAATCCTGCTAAAGTGGTAAAAGTTAACTGTTTTGTGAATGCTAAGTAAATTCGGAGCGGACAACTAAGTAATAATTGTGGGACAAATGTTGAGCACGAGAGATTATTTCGACTATTTAATTTTAGCAAGCAACATTTTTATTCTGCAATTTTGACTTAGGTGCTTACATCTAATTTATGTAGAACTAATTTAATCGACAATCAATCTAATTTTTATAAAAGATAGGTTATTGTAGTTTCACTGCGCTTGCACTTTCACAAGTTGCTTTACAAGGGTGTGTTTTCCAGCCGCATCGCTGATAGTAACGAAGTAAATGCCGGCAGGGAAGTTACTGATATTGATAGTGCTATTTTGCTGCACATTTGTTGTAAGTATATTTTCGCCTTGCAAATTGGTGACATGCATGAGATATACAGTATTGTTATTTTCACCGCCTGTAATATTAATATGCAATTGAGCGGATGCCGGATTCGGATATAAATTCACTACGAAATCTGTATAGTTATTATCAATTGCAATAATATCGGAGTAATCATGTCCCCCTGCTACTTTTAATCTGTAATAATTAATGCCGTTGAAAGGATTGTCATCAGAAAATGCAAAATCATTTTGTGCCACGAAATTATTTTTTGGCTGCACTGTGCCTATCGCATCAAAATTAATTCCATCACTGCTTCTTTCAATGTCAAAATAATCTACCTGCGTGTCAGTGGCAATTGTCCATTGCAACATATTAATTTTATTGATGTGCTCACCAGTAAAAGAAAGTAATTCTAATGGTAATGGAATTGCAAATGTAAAATTGTCGATGTTAACCCAGTCGCCTAATCCACCCGCTGTCATTAATACAGAAATATATTGACCATTATTTGGCGCAATAAAAGTGGCTGTGCGCATATTCCAAACGCCGTAGCTTGGAGTAGGGCCAACATAAATTGCAGTACCCACGGCACCGCTAACAGTTTATAACCCCAATTGCACAGGATACACGAAAAAACCAGAAAACCCTCTATCCCAAAAGGTGATTGTGTAAGAAGTGCCAGCCACCAAAGGTGCATTGAGTTGCTTGGTAATCATACCGGTTCCGGCTCCAGTAAGTGCAACATACCAAGAACCACTTTGAGGTGGGCCCCAAGCGGCAGAAGTTATATTATCCATATCACCATAAGTTCCGAATGCATAAGTATTTGCCATAGAAACATTGAACGCCGCATTCGTCATATTAATCTGATCGCCAACAACAGGCGTATTTTCGAAATTACCATTCAAAAAGGCTTGGGCAAATAGGCTAGGGGACGCAAACAAGAAAAGCAACGACACTGCAATAGTAATGCTAATGTTGTTTACTCTTTTTGGGAAGTTTATTTGTTTGATTTACATGTGCCGATGGTACTCAAACATAATGTTTTTTTTGAATTCTAGAAACATTTTTTAGTATTATTTTTTTATTCAAGCTAAATACACTTGGATCAGTTTCGTATTAATTAGCAAGCCTGTTGCGGCGTTTGCATTGTCGCTTTATTAGCTAGCGATATATAAAAGTGATTGTTAAATCTTTTTTTTAATCACAGTTTCATTGTTGGGTTAACCACGCAATTCCGACATCTTTAGCAAATTAAGCCTTGCCCTTATCCAGCGCTGCCGATTCACAATCCACCTTTCATCAAACAATCCTGTTCAAAACCTCAAATAGCCTCCGAGTCGCGTTAGGGGTTGCAGCGGAAACCCCGTATCCCGAGGAACGAGGGAGCGGAGTTGCAGCGAAAAACCCGGCCGCGCACGAAATTGTGGTATGAAGTCGGATTTTAACGCGCGGCAACGCCCAAATCCAACTTACTTTCCCCTTTTTAAATCCAACCGCCAATTCCTCTCGTATATCCACGAAATAAATTTTCTAACCTTAAATGTATTCTATGAAAAAATTGCTCACCCAACCGATCAAAAGGTTGCAGCATGTAGCGTTAAACTGCATGTTTATTGCGTCAGGGTTGATGGCGACTCAGGCAATGGCGTCTAGCCACAGAGAGGCTCCGCTCATTGCTAATGACCCGCTTGCCGACAATACCGACCTTTACGTGTTTAGGAGTCCGGATGATCCTAATTATGTTACTATTATTGCCAACTACATTCCGGCAGAAATTCCTTTCGGTGGCCCGAATTATAATCACTTCGGTGAAAATATTCGCTACGAAATTCACATCGATAATAATATTGCCACTCTAGGTGATGATATTATTTATCGCGCAACATTCACGCGCACCAACGAAGATCCTACTACATTTTTTAGTATTCGCTTGGGTGCCGAAAATTTGAAAACTACCTACATGCTCGAAAAAAGCACAGATGGTGGTATTACTTTTATTACCATTGTAACTGATGGTATTGTTCCTGCTATCAACATTGGCGCACGCTCTATTGAAGATCCAGTTGTTGGCCTCGGTGCCACATCGTACGATGAATTAATGATGGCTGCCGTTGCTACTGCAGTTACTGGCGAAAAAGTTTTTTGTGGACCTGTTGATGATCCATTTTTTGTTGACCTTGGCGGTATTTTCGATTTAGGAAATGCACCTCGCGCAACTGAAACACCTCGCGATGGTTTAGGACATTTTAATTGTCACACCATTGCATTACAAATTCCAATTAGCATGTTACAAAAAGATGGTTTATCGGTTGATATGGCTGATGATATTCTTGATGGCGATTTTGTTATTGGTGTTTGGGCAAGTGCAAGTCGCCGTGCAATTCGCACATTAAATGGCGATGGTACTGAAAGTGCTTCTGGCGATTGGATTCAGGTATCTCGTTTAGGTATGCCTTTAACTAACGAAGTAATTATTCCACTTGGAGAAAAAGATTATTGGAATTCATTATCGCCTTATGCAGAAGATGCAGCGCATTTTGAATTTTTCTTTAACCCTGAATTAGCATTGTATATGGATGATGCATTGTTTGGAACAGCAGTTCCGCAATTTCAAAAATTACGTATTCAAAAAGCAAGTTTAGGTGCTTACAATTTCAGCAATGGTGCTGATGGTTTATACGGATTAAAAGGTTCACCTGCAGTTGCGGGAACAGCATTAGATGATGCTATTTTCGGAACATTATTATTACCTGCAGCTGGCAAACCGCGTTCGGTAGATTTATGGCCTTTATTTTTTACTGGCGCACCAAATCTTGCTCCTTACCAATTAGCAACAGGCAAAGCTGGCAACCCTTTAGCTGCTGGAAAGCCATTCGTAAATAATTTCCTGCCAAATGGTGGCGATATGTTACGTTTAAATATGGCTGTTCCTGTAACTGATCGTATGAGTCCTTTCTTTAGTTCTGAAGGTTTATTGGCTGCTGCAGTTATTGGTTTAACCGTTAATCCATTTAACACCACTACTGCGTTAGAATTTATTCCTAACATGGATGGTTTCCCTAACGGTCGCCGTTTAGAAGATGATGTTACACGTATTGAATTACAAGCTGTTGGTGGAATTGTTTTAGCGGCTATTGGTTTATGGTACGATGATTATGATCCTGCTACAGGTGAATCGCCATTAACACGCGATATGCGCGACGTAATAAATTACACTACTCGTGTTGAGCATAACGACGCTACATTCCAAACATCGTTCCCTTATGTTGCTGCTCCTTGGAGAGGAACTGAAGTTGATTTTGAATATTAATTCCAATAATCATCAAATTAAATAAAATGAAAAATAAATTATATATGATAAAAGAAAAGTTGAGTGTATTGCTCATTGCAACAATGATGTTGTTGCCTACTTTTCAGGCGTCAGCTTCCAGTCACCGTGAAGCTCCGCTAATAGCTGATGACCCATTGGCTGATAATACGGATTTGTATGCGTTTCGTAGTCCCGATAATCCGGAAATGATTACCATAATTGCTAACTATATTCCGTTGCAATTACCTCACGGTGGTCCAAATTATTACACGTTCGGACAAGACATTCGTTACGAAATACATATTGATAATAATATAGGCACATTGGGTGATGATATTATTTATCGATTTACTTTCACCAGAACAGATGAAGATCCAAGTACATTTTTTAATATTCGCTTAGGTGCCGAAAATATTAAAATGACTTATACTTGCGAATTAAGTACTAATGGTGGTATAACATTTTCTACAATAGTTACAGGTGGTGCAGTGCCTCCTCCATTTATTGGCCCGCGTTCAATTAATAGCGGTGTTGGTTTAGGCGTTTCTTATCAGAGTTTAATTAACGATGCCATTTTGCCACTTCCTGGCGGTGGTAGTGTATATGCTGGTCCTGCTGATGATCCATTTTTTGTTGACCTTGGCGGTATATTCGATTTAGGTGATGCTCCGCGCATGGGTGGCGAATCGTATGATGGTGTTGCTTGTATGAACGTGCATGTTATTGCATTACAAATTCCAATTTCATCGTTACAAAAAGATGGTTTAAGTGCAGCTATGGCTGATGATATTTTAGACAGCGATTTCGTAATTGGTGTTTGGGCAAGTGCAAATCGCCGTGCAATACGCACATTAAATGGTGATGGCACAGAAACAGCAAGTGGCGATTGGATTCAGGTATCACGTTTAGGTATGCCTTTAACTAACGAAGCTGTTATTCCAATTGGAGAAAAAGATTATTGGAATTCATTATCTCCTTATGCAGAAGATGCAGCACATTTCGAATATTTTTATAATCCTGAATTAGGCTTATACATGGACGACGATTTATTTGGTGGTGCAGTTCCTGCATTTGCTCCGTTGCGCATTCAAAAAGCAAGTTTAGGTGCTTATGATTTTACAAATGGAGCCGATGGATTATATGGTTTAAAAGGTTCACCTGCAGTTGCGGGAACAGCATTAGATGATGCTATTTACGGAACACTTTTATTACCTGCAGCAGGCAAGCCACGTTCGGTGGATTTATGGCCGATATTTTTTACTGGTGCACCAAACTTTCCGCCTTACCAATTGGCAACAGGAAAAGCTGGTAATCCATTAGCTGTTGGTAAACCATTTATTAATAACTTTTTACCTAACGGTGGAGATATGTTACGCTTAAATATGGCAGTTCCTATTACACCAAGAAACGACCCTGCTTTTAGTTCATTAGGTTTAGTGCAAGCAGCAGTTTTAGGTTTAACAGACCCAACTTATACTGCTACTGCCGATTTACAATGGATTCCTAACATGGATGGTTTCCCTAACGGTCGCCGTTTAGAAGATGATGTAACACGAATTGAGTTACAAGCAGTTAGTGGTATTGTTTTAGCAGCTATTGGTTTGTGGTACGATGATTATGATCCTTTAGTTGATCCATCACCAGTTACAACAGATTTATTAGATGTGTATACATACACTACAGGTGTTGAAGCAAATGATACTACATTTAAAGCCAAGTTTCCATACGTGCAAAAACCATGGAGCGGTGCAGGCAAATGTTCAGGTTTACCAGTTGATTATTTAGCTGAAACTGATTGCGGAACACCTACTGATTTAAATGCAGTTACTGTTGATGCTACTACAGTTAATTTAAGCTGGAGTGGTGAAGAAGCAACTTCATACCGTGTTGATTATCGCGTGGTTGGTGTTGGTCCAGTAGTTAAAGTTCCAACTGTTGCTAATTTCACAACATTATATGGCTTAACACCATGCACAAATTACGAATTTAGAGTTACCGTAAAATGTGTTGGCGCAGGTGAAACATTTACAACAGCATGGATGCCATTTAGCACACCATGCAGATTAGGTACTTCAACTGAAAATATGTTAGAAGTATATCCTAACCCTGCTAGCGATAAATTGCAATTAAATTATTTCACTAGTGAAGCAGGTAATGTTACTATTAGTGTAGTTGATGTAACAGGTAAAATTTATATTACCCAAACAACAATTGCAAATTCAGGTAATAATACATTCACAATTGGATTAGATAACCTCGAAAGTGGTGTTTATTTTGTTCAAATTAAAAATGGTGAAAAACAAGTTATCGATAAATTTATCGTAACTAAATAATTAGGCTTGTATGTTTGTTTATATTGAAGGAGGCTCGCAAGAGCCTCCTTTTTAATGTATCGATTTGTTGATGTACCGATGTGCTAATTTAACAGCCGGAACAGCCGTTAAAGTGCTAATTAGTTGATGTTTTGATGTGCTAATTGAACACTAAATTAATGTGTTAATTGGTTGATGTGCTGATGTGCTAATTGAACACTTAATTGATGTGCTAATTGAACAGACGGAGCAGCCGTTAATGTGCTAATTGGTTGATGTGCTGATTAAATTGCTGTCGAATTAATTTTTTTTCTTCACTTGAACAAAAACCTCACAGGTTAAAAAAAACCTGATGAGGTTTTTAAACCCGAAAATTCGAAATTAAAATACCTACCAATAAATCTTTTTCTCCACGCATAAAATATTTCCCAATTTCAAACGACTATATACTTATTATATAACCAAAAAAGGTTTAATTATTATGTATCAAAACGAAACGAGTGCCGCAAAAGGCAACAGAGGAAGCAACGAACGGCAGTTGCTTTACCGGTCAATGGAAAGAGCCGCAGTAAACATTTACACCACGGAGAACAGCTATGAAATGTTGGTATTTGCTCCGGGTAGAATTCGCGAACATTTTAGTGTGGAACTGGAAGGCGGACAATTAACCGTAGGTTATCGTCCACCAGCAGGCTTCCCTCGTCCGGAATGGGTGCGCAGGGAATATAGTCGCGGTGGATTTTCGCGGGCTTTTACCCTTGGTGCAACTATCGATGCTTCAGCAATTACGGCGAAGTATGAAGATGGTGTTTTGCATATTCATCTCCCATTATTAACAGGAGAAGCTATGCCAAAACAAAAAATTAATGTGGTGTAATTTGCGTTAATTAATTTAAATTCGCGGCAACTTGAAAAGGTTGCCGTTTTTTAGTGTTGCAACGCCTCGTAAATTGCTATTTCAATGCAGATAGCGTATGCTTCCATTATCTGTTGAAAAGAGCCTGTTACTGACAGCATATCTTCTATTTTTTTACAAAATGTATGGTGTTATCAATTCTATTGCTTAGCCTGGGTTTAACCACCCTTACCCTATTCTGAACCCAGCCACCCCTCAGGCAGTTCCAGCAAAATTTCCTATCTATTAGATTTTTTTCACACTCATAAATCCAAATCAACCTACACTCCGTATGTATCTCCAAAAC
>Ga0105048_10008381_pt1 | contig 16538 bp, 9 predicted proteins | sample MAT05_FD_78382 | JGI IMG/M metagenome (GOLD analysis project Ga0105048, IMG submission 78382) | Freshwater microbial communities from Lake Fryxell liftoff mats and glacier meltwater in Antarctica - MAT-05 | ecosystem: Environmental > Aquatic > Freshwater > Ice > Liftoff microbial mat | place...
CGGCGCGGAGAGCAGCTCAACTGAAGGCCGAAGCTCCGGTGCGCCAGGCCAGCCCTGAGTGAGCGGAGCCCCCGTCGAGAACAGCGCGCGCTGCAGCTTCGCCAGCTCACTCTCGCCGGGCGTCGCCAACACCACGGGCTGCACGCCGAGCACGCGCGACCACGCGTCGATCGAGCGCGCATCGCCTTCGGGTGCGACCACGGTGATCGCGGCTGCGACCTGTCTGATCGCGGCCGCCAGGCGCACCTCGAGTGCATGAGTCAACGCCACATCGAGCGCGATGATCGTCGGGCCCGTACCTGCCGTTTGCGCCTCGAGTGCTTCACTGGCCAGCTCAAGCACCCGCGCGCGATCTGCCAGACGCAGGCCCTCGATCTGCGCGCCCCACGCCAGCCACGCGACGCGCAGGTCTGGCTCGACCTGCTCGGGCGTCGCTCCGGCCAACCGCAGCTCGCCGATGGTGCGGCCGAGCGCTCGCGCCAAACCCGGCGTGTCGTCGATCGGCGCGAACCGCCCGAGTGCACGCTTGCGATGCAGCTCGAAGACCACTCGCGTCCACACCGCGTCGAGTGAGAGCGGCGAGGCTACCGTGAGGTTCTGCTCCATCAACCGCGGCTCGGCCGAAATCGCCGCGAACCGCGAGAAGGTGAGCCGCTGCCAGCCGAACGTCGAGCGCTTCACGCTGCGCACCAACGCCGCGGCCGCCTCGGCGCTGCCCGCGAGCACTACGACTGGAGCGTCGCTCGGCAGCGCGTCGAGCACCGCTCGCGCCAGGGCCAGCCGTTCATGGGCACGTCTGGACACGCTCAGCACCGCGCTTGTTTACCCCGGGCGGGTGCGAGCCACGAGCGAGTTCAACTCGAGCGGAGGTTGCTGTATGAGCCCGTCATGACTCCGCTTGAGAACTTCCGCTTCACTCTCGCTCAATTCGAGACCAACAACGTCACCGCGATGGAGGGGTTCATTCAGATTACTTTCGCCGAGGCCGAGAACCTGAAGCTGCTGTGGGCCAAGCTCGAAGGCGATCAGAGAGTCACCGCGAAGCAGCTCTGCAAAGAGCGTGGCATCGACGTCAGTAAGTGGGTTTGAACACCTGGCCATCAGCGCCGGCGGGTAATGAACCGTGGTGAGCGCCTGAGCGCAGCTCGCGCGAGAAGATCGCGCCGAGCCGCTGCATGCCGTCTCGTATCGTGAGGCGCAGGGTGCTGTGCTTCGGGGCGGTGGCGAAAAATGGCGCGCCCGCACGTACGCCACCTTCTGAGTCAGCACCAGAGGCAGCAACCGCCGTCGCATCGAGCGCGCCGGGGAGCTCGACCCAGAAGAACAGCCCTCCCATCGGCTTGGTGAACGTCGAGCCCTCGGGGGAGGTCACCTTCAGTGCGCGCTTCATCGCCTGCCGTTCTCCGCCAACACCCGAGCGTGCGCCTCGGCGATGGCCTGCACGGGGAAGAGCTCGGGAGCCGGCAGCCCACCCGCGAACGACAACACGTCGGGTCGCTCGGCCACTTTGAGAATCTCGCGCACTGCCGAGGGTGCGACGCCCTGCGTTCTGATCGCGAAAGTGAGGTTCATGACTTGGCTCCCGGGGTGCGCAGCGACGCGTCGACCTGCACGCGCGTGGTCTCTTTGACTGACGACAAGACGATGGTGGTGTGCGTGCGGGTGACGCCCGCGATGGTTCGCAGCGTCTCCACCAGCAGCGCATCGAGATGGCCGGGCGACCCAGCTGGAGGCGAAGCAGGTGAAGCTCTCGCAGCCGCCACGCCCTCACTGCGGCCGAGCGCGATGGCGGCCACCGACACCGGGTGCCACTCTCAGATGCCGGCCTCGAGCCGGGAGCGATCATCACCGGGTCGAGATCACCGCTCGCTTCGCTACGGCGCCGCGAACATCTTCGTCGACTCGGTAGAGGTTCGGCTGGCGGTGAGTCAGTACTGATCGCTACGCCAGGTCCTGCTCGATCTTCTTGATCATCGCCTTCTTCAGCCGCTCCCAGTCTTTCTTGCCGGGCACGCCTGGAGGTGGGTTGTCGATCGTGGTGGCGATCAGCTTGTCGATCTCAGGCAGGTTGAGCTGGGCGCGCTTCGCCAACACGGCCCGTTCAAGCGCCTGGTCGAGCGGCACGTCGCCGGCCAGCTTCTTCGTGGCCACGTACTCGGCGCCGAAGTTGTAGAGTTCGGTGATGCGGGTCATCTCGGCTTCTGCGGGCCGCACCGAGACGTTGATCTTCGCCGTCGGCACGCCCTTCTGCGAAGACTTCAGCTTCACCGTCGCCTGGCCGACCTCGCCCGCGCTCAACCGCACCTCGTCGCCGCGCTTCACGGCCGAGAGCACCTCGGCGCCCTCGATCTTGATCGACTTCAGCGGAGCGGCGAACTCGAAGCTTTGCGTCTCGCCCGGCTCGAGCACCCGGTTGTAGACGTTGGGCTGAACCACCCGGTCGCGCAGCGCGCTTCGAATCTGATCAGGCGTGCCGCGATACACCCCTTTGGTCAGCAGCCCGCTTGCGCCGCCCATCACACCGACCTGAGCGCCGAGCATCGCCAGCTGGTGGTGCACCATGCTCAGCTGGCGGGCCTTCTCTTCGTCGGGCGCCTTGCTGTTCGAGACGTCGTACCATTGCTTCATCATGTGCGAGATCTGCATCGCGGCCGCGGCGGTCTGCGCTTTGGCGCCGAACATCAGCCCGCCGTGCAGGGCTTCGTGCGCGATGTTCTGCTGCGCACGCTGCAGCCGGCTCTCGGCGCTCAACCCCTTGAAGATGCCTGGAGTGGCCGCTTCGAGCTGAGCCGCCCGCGACTCGAGAATACGAATGACGTCGTCGCCCCCGTTGATACCCAGCGCAGCTGCGCGCACCCCGAGGTTCCCACCGGCCTTGGCCACCATTCGAAATGGAGCGCCCATGCCAATCAGGCTACTGGCCGCAGCGCCCGCGCCGAGCGCCGCTTCGGTCGACGAGACACTGCTCAACCCGGTCTGCCCTGCATCCCACGCTTTCCCCCCGCCATTGAGAGTCGACACGACGGTCAGTGTGCCGAAGCCGAAGAAGGCTCCACCGACGGCGGCGGTGATGCCGACGATGAAGCCGGCCAGGCCGCCGGCCATGGTGAAGGCGGCGATGGTGCCCGCCGCGGCGCCGACACCTGCCCAGAAGGCCATGTCTTTGTCCGAATAGGCCAACCCTTGCGCTCCGAGCGTCTGGAAGAAGGCGGTGGCGCCCCCTTTGCGGTACGCCTTTTCGAGATCTTCAATGGCCTGCTTCGCCGAGGGCAGCTCGCCGTAGATGTCTTTGAGGTGCTTGAGGGCCGCTTCACCCTGCACCGCTTGACCCGACGCCAGAAACGCTTCGACCTCGTTCACCGTCACCCGTGCGAGCGCCTCGGGCGTGAACGCGTTGGAGTTGGTCTTGACCGAGGCTTCTTTCTCGAGCTCGAGGCGCAGGGCATTGAGCTTCCAACCGGCGGCCTCTCGGGCGGTCAGCCCATCGCTGAGCGTCGAGTCACCTTCATGCGACTGACGCGAGTACACCAGCACTTCACCGGTCACCGCGCGCGCTCTGGTGTTGCCAGCTACCGCTGCCGCTTTGCCTGGTTGAGCGACCTGGGCATCGACGGCCTTGCGCACGTCTGAGTAGACAGCGAGGGCCTTGTCCAACGCGCCGACGGTCATCAACTGACCCGCCTCAGCCAACCTCGCTTCGAGCTCCCAGGTCGGGTCGGCTTTCGACTCGGCGCGCAGCACCTGTGCCGCCACGCTGACGCCGCTGTGGGTCTTGCCGGCGCCGGCGGCCTGCGCGTAGCTAGAGACGATGGTCAGGGCTGCGGTGCGCTCGTCGGGTGAGAGCGTCACCAGCTTGTCGGTGATCACCTTGAGCTGCGGAGCCGAGAGCGTGTGCACTTCGGTGCCGAAGAACCACGCCTTGTCATTGTCGCTGTCTATCTTCTGAGTGACGGTCGGCTTGAGCAGCTCGACCTTCGGGTCAACGCCCAGCCTCAGCTTGAGCTCCGACTCGATGGCGTTCAGCGACGACACCGGGTCGTTGCTGGCGACGTGAAGCATGAATTCGGCCTGCAGTGCGGCGTAAGGCAGGTTGGCCCGGGCCTTTTGAAGCGTGGCGCTCTCGGCCACCAGGCTGCGCTTCACCGTCGGGTCTTCGCTCGCGGAGGCGGCCTGATCGATCGTCGCTTGCGCCACTTTGAAATCGCTCTCGGCCGCGGCGACGAGCTTCGCGATGGCTGCTTTGCCCTGCGTGACCGCCTCGGCGACCGGGGCAGGCAGGGGCCGCTCGCTCGAGACGGTCGCGGGCTTGCTCTTGCGGTAGTCCTCCAGCGTCTTGGTCGCGGACTGCAGCTCGGCTTCCTTCAAGCCGAGCTGCGCGCGGCCCACTGAAAAGCTGGCCTTGTCCAACGGGGTGAGCGTGGGCGAGTCGATCAGCTTGGTGGCGAGCTCTTTCGCCGCCAACACATTGGCCAGGGCGCTCGGTGCAGCCGTGGCGCGCACCGTGTTCGCAGCGAGTTGGTGGGCGTTGAACTGCATGTTTCGCAGCCTATCGACCTTGCCGGGCACTTCTTTCTCGGCTCGCTCGACCCAGGGGCCATAGGCACCCTTGATCGCGTCGACCTCGGTCGGCGTACCGAGCTTGCCGGCCATCACCCCGAAGCCCGTCATGAAGTCGGCTTCTTTGATTTGTTCGTCGTTCGCCTTGTGCAGTTCTTTCAGAGCCGCGGTCATGCCCTCGAGGTGGGCACGCTTCGCATCGTCGAGCTTGGTGAGCGTGCCAGGGGCAGCGGCCTTGTCTTCGGCCAGCACCTGTTGCACCCGGTTGATCTGAAGGGCGGTGTCGGCGAGCTGCAGACGGCTCAGCTGAGGGGTACCCATCAAGCTGATCACCGCACCGCTGCTCAACGGGGCGTCGAGCTTCGAGAAGTCGGCCTTGGGGTTCATCTCGCGCAGAATGGCGACGTGCACGGGGCTGACTTCTTCGGGTCGAATATTGAACGAAGTCGAGATCAGCGAGCGCGGGGTGGTGCCCGCCTTGGGCTTCACCAACCCGGTGTCGACGTTCGGCGTCTCGTTCGGCTCGAGGGCCGCGGCAGCGATCGGGTCAGTCTGATCGGCCGCTGGTGGCGCCCCAGCCGCTGGAGGTGCGTCGGCTGTTAGAGGTGCGCCGGCTGTTGGAGGTGCGCCGGCTGCTGGAGGTGCGCCGGCTGCTGGAACTGCGCCGCCTGCTGGAACTGCGCCTGCTGGATTCGGTCGGGCCGCTGGAGTCGCGCCCCCCGATGCGGCTGCGCGAGCCTTCCCACCGCCTGCGGCCGGCTTCTGCTCCCACCCCTTGCTCTTGGTCACCTTCGCGGCAGCCTTCGCCTCCGTCAGGTGGGCCATCGCCGCGCGCGCTTCTTCTTTGGTCGGCAGTTGAATGGTGTCGCCGGCAAGAATCAGCTCGTTCTTGCCGACCTTCTTCTCGTTCGCTGCCTTGATCGCTGGCCACCACGACGCGTTGCCGTAGGTGCGCAGCGCGATGGCGCTCAGCGTGTCGCCCGAGACGATGCGGTACTGCGCGCCTCCGGTCGCTTTGGCCATCGAGGTCTCTGACGTGGAGAGAGCGGCGGCAGCGGGCGCAGTTTTACGGACGGTCACGCGGCCACCCTACCTGAAGGTGGTCGTTCGACACAGGCTCGATGGCGGTGTTTTCAGAGGAGAAACGCTCTCGCTTTCTCACACTGTATGAATGCATTTCCGCTGCGACTAGAGCCGCCAACTGAAGCGGCCACCGATAATGAAGTCGTGGCGATCGGTGCCCACCAGCGGCAGCGTCGCACCCAGCTCGATGCCCAGTGAGGCGACCCGAAACCGCAGCGCCGCGGTCGGGGCCAGAAAGCTGCGCACCCCGAGGTGACCACTCACATCGAGCACGAAGGCGAACCAGGAGGTCGGTTGGAGCGCGCCGCCGATCAGCGCCGTCGCTCCCAGTCGCGGAAACGCCTGCGCTCCGGAGATCGCCGCCGAAAAATCGACGCCCACCGCGGAGTGCAGCTCGAGCCAGCTTCGAACCTCCCACGCGGTGAGGTGGCTCAGCTCCACGCCGATCAGCCGCGCGCCGGGTATTTCGAAAGAGGTCGGCAAGAGCAGTCGCACGCTGGCCGAGCCCACGAAATTGCCGGGCGTGTACAGCACCCGGGTCGCCCCGGCAGTGAGGTTGCCCAGCGTCAGCCCGGTCTTCGAGAGCGAGGCGTTCACCGCGTAGGTGAAGCTCACCGCCTCGAGGGTGGCGAAGAGCTCGGTGCGCTCGTTGAGCGCGTACGAGCCGAACAGCACTCCGCTCACGCCCAGGTTTCCGTAGAAGTTGGGGGTGTCGATGATCGCGGCGAACCGGGCTCCCAACCCAAACTCCGTGCGAGGGCACGCACGCCGGCCCGTGGCTACGTCAGCCTCGAAGTACCCGATGGCGGCGGGGCCGGTCGGCATGCCGTAGTCGTCTCGCTTCTCGCTGTCGCCGAAGAACGCGTCGGCGTTCGCGGTGCGGCAAGCGGTGAGGGTCTCGGCTGCCGCGACTGGCGCGAGGGTGCCCACTCCGCCATCCATCTCGTCTTGACCGTAGCTCACCGAGGCGAGGGTCATCGCCACCATCATGATCGCGCGATTCATTGCCGACCTCCCGTCACCGTCGGCGCATTGAAGACGCCGTCACTGTTGCGATCGAGCAGGAACGGGTTGGTGAAGGCCTGCGGCGTGCCCTGGGTAATGCTGAAGAAGTGGGAGCCGGTCTCGTTGAGCTTCGGCGACGGCGGCGAATTGAGTGGGCCGATCTTCAGCCCCTCGCCGAGATCGCTCGAGTCGACCTTGCCGTCGCCGTTGTTGTCGGTGGTGTCGGGGATACCGTCGGTCACTCCCGCCAGGCCGCCGCCCAGGTCAGCGGCGAGCATCAACGCTCGGCCCGCTTCGATCACCAGCCAGGCATCGCCTGTGACGCCGGTGAGCAGGTCAGCCAGCGCGACCTCGCCCTGATAGCGGGTCAGCTCGCCTTCGGTGGCGAACGGGTCGGGCGGTATCGGCAGCGACGAGATGGTCTTCACCACCTGGCCGTTGACCACGAAGCGAATCTCTTCGACTGGCACCCAGGGCGCCGAGCGCACTTTCACCTTCACCATCGCGTTCGCCTTCGGAGCGAAGGGCGTCATCGAGTACGGCGTGTCATCGACCGTCGCCTCGAGAATCGGCCCATTGGTGCCGAACGAGCGACCCGCCTTCACCGCACGGTTGAGCACGTTCACGTCGAAGGTCGGCCCGGCTTTCGTCGCCGCGTAGACCACGTTGCGCGGCATGCCCACCGTGTTGTCGGTCAACGAGTGCGAGTCGGAGTTGGCGGTGCCCGTCTTCACCCGGCCCTGGTTCAGCATGTAGAACCAGAACGCGCGGTACTGCAGGTGCAAGATGTTGTCGCTGCCGTTGATCACCTCTTGCGCATGGTGGCCGTCGTTGGTGAACGTCGCGCCTTTCGGAGTGCGCACGTACATGCCGCTGCTGGTGCCGTCGTCATGGTCAGGCAGGTTGATCTGGGTGTTCATCGAAAGCGCGCGGGGGAAGCCCAGGTCACGGCCGAACTCCGGGTCGGCCCAGGGGTGGTTGAGCTCGATCATCGGCTCGCCGTTGAACAGCGCGGCGGCGCGGGTGAATAAGGTGCCGGGCTCGACCAGCTCGTCGTAGGGCGCTCCATTGCGCGGCAGCGAAGGTTGGTAGGTGAGCGGCCAGAAGTTGTAGTGGCCGATCACCAGCGGGAACCCGTACTTGGGAATGTAGAGAAACGGAATGTGGCCGGTGGTCTCGACGCCCGTAACGGTGCTCATGCGCGCGGTGAGCCCCAGCTGCTCGACGATCTTCGAGTAGTCGTAGACCATCTCGTGATCGGTCGCGATGATCACATCGAGGTCGCTCGCGGCGAACGAGAGCACGCGGTCGAAGTCAGGTATCGACGAATCGAAGCTGGCCGCGCCGTGAACGTGAAAGTCGGCGCTCACCGTGCCAGGCGGTCGCAAGCCCAGCTCTTTGAGGCTGAAGCTCACGCTCTGAGTGCCGGCGTTGACCACCACCGTCTGACGAGCCAACGACCAGAACGGGCCGTGAAAGGCGTAGATGAAGAATTGGCCCACAGGCAGCTCTGCGCTCGCCACGCCGTTGCGCACCAGCACCCGGTTGCAGGCCGGCGAAGCCCCCGGAGGAGGCCCCAGCCACGGTGAACAGGTCGCGAACCGACCGTGGAAGGTGCCGGTCACCTTGGCGGCCTCGGCCTCATCGACGGGTATGACGAAGAGCTCCGCGTCGAGCGGCATCATAGTCTCGGCGTCTTTGACGATGAATGAGACCACCGCATTGGAGGGCAGGGTGAGCGTGCCCACGTCGGCGGTACCGCGGAGTGAGGCCACGGTGCTCTCGATCTGCTTCTGACCGAACGAGTTGACCTCGACCACGTACGATTTGCCCTCGGGCACCGAGGCGCTGAAGGTGCCGTCGGCGTTGGGCACTACCTGCGTCCACGGGGTGCGCTGCTCTTTGGTCGAGCCCGGAGCGCCTTCGCTGATCAAGATGCTCGCCTCGCGCGCGCTGTCGAAGCGGCCGATGCCAGGCCGTTCGACCTTGCCGGTGATGGTGCCGAACTTTTCTCCCAGCACCTGACGGCGAACCTCCAACGCGATGTCAACCGCGCCCGAAATGCCCTTGCTCTGGGCCACCGCGATGAACCGCTCGAACACTTGGTACCCGCGCGGCGGCACGATGGTGCGCTTGAGGCCCGCGGCTGAGATCTGATCGCTGTTGAAGCCCTCGAGGCTCGACTCGGTGCAGCTGGCGGTGGCAATCGACGAGATCTTCTCATCGCTGCTCGACCCCGCCGCCGCCAGGTAGGGGAACTGGAAGAACACGTCGTTGATGCTGAGCAGCGAGAACGAGGAGTGGCTGAAGCCGCTGTTGAGGCGCGGGGTGAAGGGCAGGGCTTCGCGGCCGCTCCAGTAGTAGCCGTCGACAGTGGCCCACATCTCGGTGGCGGGGGTACCGTTGATAAGCTCGGTTCGAATGCGCACGCCGTGATCACAGGGCGTCAGCTCGTACCGGGTCGAGACCGTGACGCCGGGCCGCCCATCGAGCGCACCGCGAAACTGCACCGCCACTCGCGCCGGCCGCTCATCGATGATGCGCATGCTGGTGTAGTTGACCGAGTCGCCCGGCAAGATGCCCACCACCTGCAAGATGCCGTTGACCGCGTCGGTCTGCGTGCCCGCGGGCACCAGGTCGAGAATCGAGCCGCCGTTCGGGTCGAGGTAGTTCTGGTTGCCCAGGCCGGCCAGCACCACTTCGGTGAAGGCGTTGCTCAGCTTGAGATCGCCGCTCGCGCCGATGGCCGCCCACCCGCCTGGTCGCTGACTCGACTCGGTGATGGTGATCACCGACAAGGCATTCGCGTTGGCCGCGTCACAGGTAAAATTCACCTTTTTGCAGGGCGAGACCACCGTGCAGCTCGCCTCGCCGCCGAGGCAGCTCTCTTTTGTGCACCCCGTCAGCGACAACGACAGCACCGCACCGAACACCGCCACCGAGATCCATCGAATCATTGCCAACCGTCCAATCCGTGAGTGGCGTGACAAGAGTCGCCAATCAAGTCGAGAGACACCTGCGGTTTCGAAATTTTCAGCGCCGACATCGAGGCTGCTTCGAAGAGCTTGAGCTCGAGCAGCTCGCGCACCGTTGCATCGAGGGAGGCCTTGGCCGAGTTGATGTGGCGCAGCTGCAGCTCATTCGGCTTCCACCCGAGGTCGGTCTTCAGCCGAGCCGTGGTCTCGAGAAAATGGCCGTAAAATTTCACCTGTTGGGTCAACAATTCCACCTTGTATTGCGGGAGTTGTTGTCGCGCTGCGTCGTACTGCTTGCCCTCGGAGCCCAGCCGGTAAAAGAGAATGTCGATTTGCTTGTCGACCCGCGTGCCCCAGCGCTTTCGCACCGAGGAGTTCGCGGCCCAGCCCAGCACCGCTTGAACGAAATGGAGCCCGCCGCAGGGGTGCGCGTAGATGCCCTGCTTGCGCTTGTCGACCTGAGGCAACCCCTTGTTCATGCCGGCCTTGAGCTCACCGGTCGCGGCCTCCAGTGCGGTGAGCGCGTCGTCCATCACCTGGTCGATGGGCACTGGCCCTTCGTCGGTCGCGATGCTGCCGCCGGGCTTGGTGGTGGCCGTGAGCACGTCGAGCGTCCACCCCACGTCGCGCCAGTACGGCTCGCTGGTGGGCACGTGGCGATACGAGCGGGCCACGCTTCGAACCAGCTCGCCCAAGGTGAGGCTCGCGCCCCAGCTGGTGTCGTACCGGGTGCTCAGCGGCAGGCCGGCCTTGAGCAGGGTCTTGGTGATGAGGTTGGTGTGCGGCTCGATGGGGGTCTTGTCGGGCGCGTACTTGGCGAAACCGAAGAGGGTCTTCTCAACGCCGGCGTCGGGCACCCGCCCGCGCAGCAGAAAGTCGTGCACCATCACCTTGTCGGCTCGCCGGCCATCGGCAGCGAGAAACGAAGGGCCCAGCCCGGTGATGCCGTGCGCCATCGCCCACGGGTTCTTGGGGTCGGCGGCCCAGACCAGGCACTGATCTCGCAGCGCCTGGTGGGTCGGGCTCAGCTTCGCCGGCTTGGGAGCCGCAGCGAGGAGCACGATGACTGTGAGCGACCCCAGTAACATTCGAGACGCAGGTATATACGGCTGGGTGCGCTTCACAGCTATATACGGGCCCGGCCATGTCGAAGGGGTACGTGCTCGCGCTGTGGGTGACGATGTGGGCGACCCCCGCAATCGCTCAGTACGTCGCGACCCCGCTGGCCGGCGTGCCCTACCCGGCGCTCACCTCGTCGACCGGCGTCGCGCTGATCCTCGAGAGCGGAGCCCCCAGCCTCGACCGCGGCCGCGCCACCGTCGCGCTCGGCTTCGCGATGCCCTTCTACAACAAGAGCTACTCGAGCCTCACCGTGACCGCGAACGGCCTCGCCTTCTTCGAGCCCGACTCTGATTCGAGCGCCAATTACATTCTGAACTTCGCTCTGCCCAACACCACGGTGCCCAACGGCCTGCTCGCCCCATTCTGGGATGATCTCACCGGCAACAACCCGGGCAGCGCGGTTCGCAAGCAGCCCGTCACCGGCTCGAACGGCGCTGGCCTGGCCATCGAGTGGCATGACTTCAACCGCGAGTTCGGTAGCTACTCGCTGACCTTTCAGCTGCGCGTCTGGGAGAACGGCATCATCGAGTTCTTCTACGGCACCATGGATGGCAACGGAGCCGCGGTCAGCGCCACCATCGGCATCGAGTCGCCCACCGGTGGCTCCGGTACCGCGCCCTTCGCCTGTGGAGCGATCTGCGATTTGAGCACGCTCAACCCGCCCAACCCCGACGGTGGTGCGATGGCGCCGGGCATCTCGTACATCAAGCTCGGCCCGCCTCCGGGCATCGACCTGCAGGCTAGCGCCATTCGCGCCACCGCCATCACCGACACTGCCGGCACGCTCGACATCTTCACCGAGTTGCAGGCTCGCAACTTCGGCACGCTCGCCTCGGGCCCGTTCAGCTACCGGCTCTATCTCTCGCAAGACACGATCGTCGACGTAGGCGATGTCGAGCTGACCCCGACTCCGATCGCGATGGCCTCCTTGGGGCCCAACGAGTCGCGCACGGTGACGTCGACGGGGCAGGTGCCGAGGCCCGCGAGCGGCTCGGTGTACCTGCTCGCCTTCGTCGACCTCGAGAACGTGGTGGGTGAGACCGCAGGTCAACGCGCCAATAACACCGCCGCCACCTCGGTGCCCTACAGCGCTGGAGTCGACCTGGTGGCCGAGCGCGTGACCGCTCCGTTGAGCACGGGCCCGGGCGACGTGTTGAGCGTGCCCATCGCCTTCACGAATCAGGGTTTTCAAGTGGCCGGCTCGGTGCCGGTGCGACTGTGGGCTTCGTTCGATTCGCAGCTCGACGCGACCGATCGCGTGCTCTTCTCGACCACGCTGCCGGTGGTTGGCGGCGAGGCTGTTCGCCAGTCGCTGAGCTTCGCCATGCCGTCGAACCTGGCCGGCGACAGCTACTTTCTGGCGCTGCAGCTCGACGACGACCCCGGGGTGATCATCGAGGCGAGCAAGTCGAACAACGTCGTCTTCAGCCAGAGCAAGATGCTGGTTCGGCAACCCGACCTGGTGATGGATTCGGTGGTCGTTCGCCGCGCGTCGGCGCCCTTCGAGCAGGCCTCGACGGCGTTCTTCGGAGAGTCGATTCGCGTCGATGCGCAGGTTCGAAATCAGGGCGGCTCGGCGGCCTCGAACGTGTCGGTGCAGTTCTATCTGTCAGACAACGAGACGCTCAACGGGCTGTCTGATGCGACCATCGGCTCGGTGACCGGGCTCTCGTTCGCTGCCGGCGAGGCGAAGCTGATCACCCTCACCGCGAACGTGCCGACCCGTTCGCCTTCGAATCAGGTGCTCCAGACTCAGCCGTACTTCTTCTTCGCAGCGGCGATCGCGCCGGGGCTGGGCGAAACCAGCTCGACCAACAATGCGCTCGCGTCGGTGCCCACCCTGGTTCGCGGGCCGGCGCCGAACCTGCTGCCACTCAGCGTGCAGTGCCCTGGTCGCATCGGAGCCGGCGAGACGGTGCCAGTCACCCGCACCCTCGCCAACGTTGGGAATCGCCCCGCCGCGCAGGTGAAATACCGGTACTACCTGTCGGCGAACCAGCAGATCACCGTCGAAGACACGCTGCTGCCGATTCGCGATGACACGGGCGAGCTGGTGAACGAGCGCACGGTCGACCTGGCGGTGAACGCGCAAGACGCCGCCGATGAATTCGTGGTCATACCCACCTCGGTGAGCAGCGCGAGCCTGTACCTGGGAGTCCTCGTCGACCCTGATCATGAGCTCGACGAGAGCTCGCGCGATGACAACGGCTTGGCTGGGCAAGCGATAGTGGTGGTCGGTCAAGCGCTGAAGGTGACCTCGGGCGCGATGCCTGACGCGGTGGTGGGGCAGCCGTACCTGGCGCGCTTGTCGGCGACCGGCGCTGAGGGCCCGTACACCTGGTCGAGCGCGGCGCTGCCAATCGGGTTGATTTTGAGCAGCGCCGGAGTACTCGCGGGCACTCCCACCGTGGCCGGGGCGTACGGCGTCACCGTGCAGGTCAGCTCACAGGGGCGCTCGGCTTCAACCCAAATCACGCTTCGGGTGGTTCGTGCGACCGCCTCGCTGGCCATCTCCACTGAGCAGCTGGCGACCCCCGTTCGCTCGCTGGCCTACGCCGCTCAGCTGGGTGCGGCTGGTGGGCAGACGCCGTATTCCTGGTCGGTTTCATCAGGGGAGCTGCCCCTGGGGGTCACGCTCGCTTCCGCCGGCGCCCTATCGGGCACGGTGACCGCCGCGTTGGGCACCACGGCTTCGTTCGTGGTGACGGTTCGCGACGCGGTCGGCAACCACGCGAGCAGAGCGTTCACGCTGGTGACGGTCGATGCCGCGCCTCTGCAAATCGTCTCGCCAGCGTTGCCCGATGGCGTGGTGGGCAGCGATTACCTGGCGTTGATGGCCGTTCGAAATGCGAGCGGTGCTCCGGTCTCGACGCCGTTGCGGTGGTCGGTGGTGAACGGGTCGCTTCCTGATGGGCTGCTCTTCGAAGACAGCACTGCAGACACGGTCGCGCTGGCGGGTACGCCGCTTCGAACTGGGCTGTTCACCTTTCGCGTCGAGGCGGTCGATGCGCGTGGGCGTGTCGCCGGGTTGAACGCGGTGGTGCTGGTCTCGGGAGCCGCCGTGACGCTGGCGGCCGATATCCCCGGGTCGCTGCTCCCAGGTTCTGAGGTGTCAGTGCAGTGGTCGGCACAACCGGCCCAGCCTGGCAGCCAGTGGGTGCTGCGTGATGGTCGCCTGCCAGCGGGTCTGGCCTTCTCGCGCGACGGCTTGCTCAGCGGCACGGTCTCTGGTGAGGCGGTCGGCGTCTATACGTTCTCAGTTGGCGTGGGGGCCACGGCGGCAGACCTTCGCGGGCTGGCCACCTATCGGCTCGAGGTCGTCGCGGCCGAGACCAAGAAGGCCGCTGGTTGCTCGACCACCGGCTTGGGGGCGACTCCGATGGTATTGGCGTGGTTGGCGTGGTGCATCTCTCGAACGAAGCGAAGATGAAGATCGGCATTCTGGGCACTGGGGTGGTGGGTGAAGCCATCGGTCGTCGGCTGATCGAGCTGGCACGACGTCAAGCTGAGCTCGCGCACGGCGACCAATGAGAAGGCCGCTGCGTGGGCCAACTCGTGCCAGCATCGAGACTGACCGTGACGGCCACTCTCGAAATGTACGAGTCCCTGTTGGGGCATTCGCTGCCGGCTGACCTCGCGAAAGTGGTGATGGGTCTGCCGACTGCTCCTCGTCGGCTCAGTCGAAGCGACCACATCGGCTTTTCACTCGATTTCGCTCGAGGGTGAAAACGTCGTTCTCCCAGCTCATTGCACAGCCACCCTCTTCTGAACTCTTTCGCGCACTGCTTGCTGACGGGCCGCCTTGGTGCCACAGCGCGCGACGATGCGATCGTAGATGGGCGAGAGGGCTTTGGCCGACCATTGCCGATGCGCCTGATCGTTGAGATGAAAAATCTCGTGAAACATCGTGCCGCGAACGCCCGCTCCAGAGCCGAACAGCGAGCCCGACACGTTGTAGGCGACCAACCAACCGATGGCGAAGGCCGACGGCGTCTTGCGCTTGACTGATTCGAAGACCCGCAGCTCGAGGGCACGCCAACGAAATGACGGCGTACCGCCCAGCAGCCCGAAGAACTGATCGAAGTCTCTGAGGGCGGCGCTGATGCCGACCAGGTGATGACGGTGCTCCGCGACGGGGAGCCTCGGTACCAGGTGCAGCTGACCCCGGTAGGCGCCGTCGAAGTCCTGCTCGGGCAGCACACCCACCACCGTGCCGGTTTGCGCGTAGAGCTCGAGCGCGCTCTGGCTGGCAGCTCGATCTTTCAGATACCGGGCGGTGATGAGGCACCGGATCTGCTCGGCCGACTCGCCTTGATCGCAGGGGGCTCCGAGCGGCTGGTCGAGGAAGAGAATGTCTTGGGCCAGCTCGCGGCTGACAGCTGGTTCTGACTCCGCCGACAAAATCAGCACGATGATCATCAAACCTATTCTCGCGACTCTAGGGTGAGCCGCCCATCACCGCTCATCGGCGAATCGTTCCCGTCGCGCAAACAGCTGAATGATCAGCTCGAAAACGCTTCGCCGACCGATGACAAGACGACCAGAGGTCTCGGGTTCGCTCTGCGAAGCGATTGCGAGACCACCAGAGGTCTCGAGGTCGCTGTGCGAAGCGGTTGCGAGACCACCAGAGGTCTTGTCGAGCTGATAACATCAGCAAACAGGTAGCAGTTGTGTCGGCTGACGCAGGCCTTCAGATTCAAGGCCACTGAAATGAGGTCGGGGGCGATGTCGTTCAGGTCGACTGCGAGCCACCACGCGACTCCGAAGATTGATGACCATGGAGCGCCGCACCGTCGCACCACGATTCAGCGGCTGCATCGCTTTGCCACGCGAAGGCGGCCAGCCGACGCCGAATGTGAGAACTTCGCGCCCCCATGCGCTTCTTGAACGATCACGTTCCTCCGTACGATCTCACCTACAACGACGTGTTCATGGCGCCGACGCGCTCCGACGTCGGCTCGCGGCTCGAGGTTGATCTCGCACCTCAAGACGGCTTGGGGCTGACCCTGCCGATCATCGTCGCCAACATGACCGCGGTCGCGGGCCGACGCATGGCAGAGACGGTCGCGCGTCGAGGCGGCATCGCCGTGCTGCCGCAAGACATCCCCATCGACATCGTCGAGCAGAACATCACCTCGGTGAAAGCGCGGCACCCGATCTACGAGACGCCGATCACGCTCAAGCCCACCGACACCATTCAAGAAGCGCTCAACCTGATTCACAAGCGCGCACACGGCGCGGTGATCGTGGTCGATGGCGAGACCCCGGTCGGCATCTTCACCGAGCACGATGGCGCCGGTTACGATCGCTTCACGCAGCTGCACCGGGTGATGTCGACCGAGCTGGTCACCATCGAGGCCGGCACACCGCTCGAAACCATCTTCGACCGGCTCAGCGGGCGCCGCCTCTCCTGCGCTCCGGTGCTGGAGAAAGGTCGGCTGATTGGCGTGGTCACCCGCAAGGGAGCGCTGCGCTCGACCCTCTACAAGCCCGCCCTCGATGCCCAGGGTCGGCTCAAAATCGGCGTCGCCATCGGCATCAGCGGCGACCCCAAGCCCCGCGCCGAAGCGGTACTGCGCGCGGGCATCGACTTCGTGGTCATCGACGCTGCGCACGGCCATCAGAGCAAGATGTTCGAGGCGATCGAGACGGTTCGAAAGCTCAACCCCGACGTGCCGATCATGGCGGGCAACGTGGTGACCAAAGAGGGGGTGCGCGATCTCATCTCTGCAGGCGTCGACCTGGTCAAGGTCGGCGTGGGCCCCGGAGCGATGTGCACCACCCGCATGATGACCG
>Ga0105048_10008382_pt1 | contig 16536 bp, 11 predicted proteins | sample MAT05_FD_78382 | JGI IMG/M metagenome (GOLD analysis project Ga0105048, IMG submission 78382) | Freshwater microbial communities from Lake Fryxell liftoff mats and glacier meltwater in Antarctica - MAT-05 | ecosystem: Environmental > Aquatic > Freshwater > Ice > Liftoff microbial mat | place...
CCAAGGCTTGCATCCGAACCGTGGCGTTCGGAACCATGAGCGGTGCCTTCGCCTGCTTCATCAAGTTGTGAACCGCCGCCGGGTTCACCTTACCGAGGCGTTCGCCCACCGCGGCTTGCAATTTGCTGCGATCCCGCTCGATCTGCTGGAGGGAATTCTTCTCTCGCACCGCAGTCCACTTCTCGGAATACTTCATCGAGCCGAGCAAGAACAGGATACCCAATACCAACACGCCGAAGGCACCGAGGATTCCGAACAGCTTCCGCCGGGGGCTTTTATTCGGCGTCCAATCGAGGCAGAGGCTCGTGGCGAACCCGGCGAGGCCGCCCCCCAAGTGCCCGGCCATACTCACTGCCGGTGCGAAGCTGATGAGAATGTTGATGAACAGCATCAGTGCGATCTTGCGGCCCCAATCGGCCGCGACGCCGGGCCGGAGTTCCCCGCGATGCCCCAACAGCCATGCGATCATCGCGGCGAGTACCCCCCACAGCGCCCCGGAGGCCCCGGCCAGAGTATCCGCCGGCTGCAGGGCGATAGCGACCGCGCTCCCAACCAAACCCGATACCGCGTAGATCACGGCGAAACGCCGTTTGCCCCACAACCCTTCCACCACCGGGCCGAGCATCCCGAGCGTGAGCAAGTTGGCCGCGAGGTGGAACAACCCCACGTGCACGAAACAACACGACGCCAACCGCCACCAATCCCCTTGCAAGATCGATAGCCCCGTGGCCGCCCCGGTCTTGAACAGCACACGCACGGCACCGGGGTGCCCATCGGCTTTGAGGAATTCGACCCCCACGCCGAGCCGCCACGCGGTGAACAACCCGACGCCGAACCACACGAGGTTCGAAAATAGAATCGCCGGGGAAGCGACGGCGGGGAGTTCTTCTTCCTCCTCCTCCGCGGCGAAGGCAATCGAAGGGAGGGAATCGCTGGATTGCGGCTTGGCGAGGGCCTGTTCCCCTTCCGGCGTGATGCGGTAACCTTGGCCCACGCCCTTTTGCCATTCTCGGATTTCCACGTATCCCGCCGCTCGGAGTTGGGTGAGCGGCGCATCCAAACTGTTGCGATCGAGGAAGTGTTCGGCCGCGTAGCGGGAAGGGAACCACGGTTCTTCGGGCTTCTCGGCCACCCAACGCAGCACTTCCCAATGGTTCGGGCCGGGCGGGGTTTCCATGGGAGGGATCATTCCTTGCGGAGGGCGGGAATCAACGGCACCGAGAACACCCGCCGCGACGCGGCGAGGGCCACCACCGCACCGGATGCGGCCACGACCAACAGCATCGCACCCAAGCGGAGCGAGAACGGTTGCCCGCCGAGCGCTGCGTTCGGCAACACGGAGATCGCCGCCGCGGTGAAGCCCAACCCCAGCCCGACGACCAAGAGCAGCAGGTTCTCGGCGAACACCGTGCGGTATATGTCTATGGAACGATAGCCGACGCAGCGGAGTACGGCCAGTTCTCCGGTACGGTCGAAGATATTTCGGAGGATCACCGTGCCGTAGCCGAGCACGCCGAGCAGTAGCCCCAAGCCGCCGAGGAGTTGGAAGGTGCTGAGGTACGCCCCGATCACTCGTTGAAACACGGCGACCTTCTCGGCGGTGGAACCCGCGCTGGCACCGTTGCCCCGCAAGCCGGTTTCGAGGAGATCCGCCACGCGGCCGACACGATCCGCGGAAGTTTGCACGAGGAACACGCGGAAGCCTTCCTCGTGCGGATAGAGTTTGCGGAAGTTCGCATCGCCCATCAGAAGTTCGCTCTGGAACACGCTATCTTGCAGCGTACCCACGATGCGGAACTTCACCTCGCGGCCGGTTTCGTCCGGCATCGTCAACGTTCCACCCACGAAGGTTTTCAATTGCCAGAGCACCGTGTTCTGCTCCGCGATCACCGGAATCGCCCCGTCGGGCAGCGTACGTTCCAACAACTTCCACGGGTTCTCTTTTTCCTCCGGCGTGCTCGCTTCGGTCATGGCGAAGGCGAACCGGCGTTGCTGGAGCAGTTCCTCCGGAACGCCGAGGACGCGCGGCTTCCCCGCTTGATAGAGATTCAAACAACTGGCATCGTCTCCGCTGCGCAACCGGAACGGAAGGATTTTGGTATTCGCCAGATCGTCTTCGGCTTGTTTCAACCGCACTTGCCGGGATGGGCCGCCCGGCGTGCGGGCTTCCGCGTCTTGGTAATCTTTGCTGAGTTCCGCGAGCAGATCCCCTTGGAATTCCTTGCGTTCCGTGGGGCGGAACACCGGCACCTCGGTTTCCAGCATCAACCGGTAACCGCCGCTACCGCCGGTTTCCTTCTCGAATTCCTCGCCCGGTTTCTTGCGGAAGCTTTCGACCGCGACCAGCAAGAACGTGGCGAGCGCCAGCAATGCCACGGTGAAGAGGCTGCGCCCCGTCGAGCGCGTGGCGTTCCGCAATCCCAACGCGGGCAAACTGGAAATGATCGAACGCCCGTGTTCCCGTTTTAGCCACGATCGGAACGCGAGCAACCCGGCCGAGAGCAACAGAAAGCCGCCGCCGAAGAATGCCCCGGCCCGCATATCGGGGTTGTTCGCCCATCGCCCGGACACTACGAGCACGAGGCCGACGAGCAACAGGCAGAACATTGCAATCTTCTGAAAACGGTGTCGCGTACCGGAGGGACGGTGTCCCTCCGCTTTCATCGTTTCCCCCCTCAACAAACTCGGAATCGGCACCTTCCACAAACTGCGGATGCCGAAGTGGATCGCCAACCAAGCCACGACCATCGTCAGTTCGAAGCCGATGAGAAGCGTGAACGGCCGGAGGTGCAATCGCAAGGTGGTTTGAACTTGCGCATCGGGCCAGAGGATGCCCAAAGTGGTGAGCATTGCTTGGGCGTAGGCGGCGGCCACGGCGGTGCCGAGCAATCCACCGGCCATCGCCACGAGGCTGCTTTCCATCGTGAGCAACCGGTAAACTTGCCGGGGCGAATATCCGGTGGAGAGCAACAACCCGATTTCCTTGGCCCGACGATCCAACCCCAATCGGAAGAACATCGCTACGAGTAACAGTGCGGAAACGATCAGCACGCAACTGAACGCGATCAGCATCGCCCCGAAATCGGTTCCGCCTTGGCTGGCCTCCTTCAAACGGGCTTGCAAATCTTCCACGCGGAAACCGGCCGCATCGGGATCGAGTTCCTTCAGAATCTCGGCCCTCAACGCTGCGGCGGTTTGTTCCGGAGTCATGCCCGCCGGGGGTGCCACGCGGATCGACGTGGTGTTGCCGAAGCGGCTGGCGAAGAGTTGCTCCCCCTTCGCGCGGGTGATGTAGGCCTTCGGAGTCGGGCCGTGTTGTTCCCAGAATTCGTCGTCCCGTTGTTGAATGCGGGCGTAATTGATTTTGAACGGAGCTTCCCACTGTTCGCCGCGCTTGCCGCGGATTTTCGGCTTATCGGTGATGCCGGGAAACGGAGGCGTGAGATCGCGATCGCGGGCTGCACCGCTGAACGGAACGTACCCGGCGAAGCGGAAGGTGGCCCACGCTTCTTCATTGGCCTCCGTCGCGGTTTCCATTTCGGGAACGAAATAGGCTACGGTGACAGGGTCGCCGGGCTTCAAAGTGTTCAGCGGATTGCCGGGCCAATCGAGCAAGGCGATCTCGTCGTCTTTCAGATTCGGGAAGAACGGCCCGAGCGGAGCGGCTGCATTGGTGTTCAACGCCGCGATCACGGAATAAGGAATGATCGCCTTGGTATCTCCCGGATCGCGGTTGGGAACCTTCGCCGGGCCGGGGGTGATCGCGTTCGCCAAGTAAGTGAAGCTGCGTTCGGATCGTGCCCCGATCTTCTCGCAAGCCCGTTCGATCGCGGCTACCGTGGCCGCATCGAGAATGAGTTGCTCGCTCTCGACCACGGCGTACGCGGGCTTTGCCGCATCTTCGGGCCGCGTGGGTGCGGCCTTCACCACGAGTTGCCAATCGGCGAGATCGAGCTTGCTCCGCCACACCGCGTTCAAACTCCCCGGCGATTTCGTGAACGTGAGAACGACGTTCACCCGGCCGGGGATTTCCAAATCCTTCTGCAACCGCGAAAGCGGCACGAACACGTTCACCGGCGGCAGCGGGCTGGGAGACAAATTGAAATCGTTCATCGGGTGATCGGCGGGGAGTACCGCATCCACGACGGCCCGGCTGCGGGCGGTCGCATCTTCCAAATCCTTCTTACCGAGGAGCGAGGAACGCGGAATCTTGCTCATCTTTTCCAAGCCGAGATCGAGCTTGGCCCCCGCACCCGCGTTCAACTTCGCGGCGGCGTTCGAGGAAAGCACCACCCCGTCGGGCAAGCCGAAGCGTTCGCGGTCCGCATCGCGGATGCCGAAGATGTTCACTTGGCCGAGTCGTTTTTCGTCCGCATCGGGGGGGCTATAACGCACCGATCCTCGGATGAGCAACAGCGGAACGGTGCCCTCGAAGTCTTGGAATACGCCTTCGCGGATCAACCGTGCCCCGGCGTATGCCCCCTTTACGCCGTGCAACTGCCGCTCGGCTTTCTCGTACAAACTGCCGCGCAACGAATCGCCGACGATGAGCGCCCCGGTGAGCACCGCCGTGCCCACCGCCACCGCCAGCATCACCACGATGTGCGACACGGCATAGAAACGCAGGCTTTTCCACGCGAGAAGGAAGAAGTCTTTCATACCGCCACCAACCGGCCATCGGCCATTTCGTAGCGCGTGCCGATGAGGTTCGCCAGTTCGAGGCTGTGCGTCACCACCAAGAGAATCGTTTGTTCCTGCTTGTGGAGTTCGAGCAGAAGTTCCGCGACGGCCGTGGCACTCTTGCGATCGAGGTTGCCGGTCGGTTCGTCCGCGAGCAAGAGCATCGGCTTGTGAATGAGGGCGCGGGCCACGGCCACGCGCTGCCTTTCGCCCCCGGAGAGTTCCGCCGGGCGGTGTTCCAACCGGTGCGAGAGGCCGACCCGTTCGAGCAACTTCTCGGCGGCGGCTCGCAACTCGGCTTTGTTCGCCAGCGGGTTCACGAGCGTGGGAATCAGCACGTTTTCCAGCACCGTGCATTGCGGCAGCAAGTGGTGATCTTGAAAGACGAACCCGATGCGGCGGTTGCGGAACCCGGCGAGTTCCCGATCCTTCAGCGCGAAGGGATCTTCGCCTTCGAGTGCGATTGTCCCGGAGTTGGGGCGATCGAGCGCACCGAGTATGTGCAGGAGGGTGCTCTTGCCGGAACCGGATGGCCCCATCACCGCCGCAGCATCGCCGCGGTTGAGTCGGAGGTTGACACCGTCGAGCACGGGCAACGGCCCGGATCGCGTCGGGTAATCTTTGCGGAGGTTTTCCACGGTGAGAGACATAACTTCTCGGATTTGAACCATTGAGGCACGGAAACACGGAGGAATACAAAGAGGTTCGAGAAAATCTTTGGTTCTTCTCCGTGCCTCCGTAGTTAGTTTGGTTTTTGTAGGTGTTGTCTTAACTCGTCGGGAATCTCCGCCGATTCCAATTGGCCGTGGCCCTTCTCGCGGCAGTACACCGCGGTCATCTGCCCGACCGCCACGGTGCGTTCCCCGCAATGGAATTCGTACCGGTACGAAACGGACTTCTTGCCGACCTTCTCCACGATCACGGCGATGTTCAAAATGTCTTCAAAGCGAGCCGGGCTGAGGTAATCGCACTTCGCCGAAACTCGCGGGAAGCCGAAACGGAGTCCGCTTTCCAGCCAGGTGACCGAAAGCCCCATCGAACGCAAGAACTCGGATTCCGCCGCTTCCATATAGCGGAAGAAGTTGGAAAAATGCACGATCCCGGCCATATCGGTATCGCAGAACTCAACGCGGCGGGTTGTCGTGAACGGCATACGGATTTCCGAAAGCGGAGGAACATCGTTCCTCCGGGTGATCCTGAACAGGGGGACGATGTCCCCCGGCTTTCAAACAGCGGTACGAATCACTTCCAGTGTGGCTTCGGCCATGTGCCGGGCGAGGAACCGTTTCTTCAATTCTTCGTGGCCGCGGCGGCCGAGTTCCGCGGCGAGTTCGCGGTTCATCAACAATTCCCGTAAGCCTTCCGCCAACGCCATCGTATCGCCGGGGGGAACCAACCGCCCGCCGCCGGTCGCTTCGATCAATTCGGGGAACGAACCGTGCCTGGGTTGCACCACGGGTACGCCGTTGGCCCACGCTTCAAGTATGTACAATCCCTTCGGCTCGCGGTATTCGGTGGGCACGCTCAGCACGTCGATGCTTTGAAAGAAGCGAACCTTTGCGGCGAGGTCGTGGCAGGGCACATATTCCGCGTCGGCCCCGTAACCTGCGTCTATCAACTTCCGTTGTTGTTCTTGCAGGTAAGCGAAGTTTCTCTCGCCGAGCCAGCCGCCGTATTTCAATTTCACCGCGGGCACGCCGGGCATCCGCCGCAGTTGAATGTACGCATCCACGAGATTGTGGAAGCCCTTTTCGGGGGCGATGCGGGCAAAATAGCCCAACGCCGGCGGGCCTTCGAGGGGTTGCGGCTTGGGGGAACCGTGCCCTTTCAATTGCAAGCCGGGCGGAACGACACGGATCTTAGCGCGATCGATATTCAAATACTCAGCCATGTAATCGGCGTAGGCCCGGCTCGTCGCGATGTAGCCCGCCGTGGCGGCGTCGTTGGCCCGGATCAATTCGAAGCACTTCCGCCGTTCCGGTTCCGGCAGTTCCTTCAAAAAAATGTCGTCGCCTTGCAAGGTGGTGAAGATCGGCACACCGAGTTCGCGCTTCAACGCCGGTACGATTCCGGAGAGCAGGGCGTTGGTGAGAATGATCGCGTCGGGCCGGAACTCGGTTTTCAGCCAGTCGATCAACTGATCGACTTCCTTGCGTTGGTTGCCCTGGCGGCCTTCCAGCATCGAGATCGTGAGGCTGCCGAGGGTGCTGTAATCGGTTTTCCCGGCCCAGCGGCCCACCCGGCGCAGCAACCAACGGCCGTTGAACAAGGCATCCACGAATCGCGGCGTGCGGCGGAACAACCAACGTGTCCACCTCGATTGTTCGAGGTACACGTTGACACCGCCGAAGAAGATCCGCGGCGTGGCGATGCTCGGTTCGTCGGTGGTGATGGGCGTATAGGTGGGCAGCAGCAGCGTGTCGTGGCCGAGTTCGATGAGGGCCGTGGCGAGGGTGTTGTCTTTCATGCAACTGCCGCAGAACATCCCGGCTGCCCCGGCGGTAATGCTGGCGATGCGCACGGTCGAAAGCCCTCGGGGAAGGAAGCCTAGGAAATACCCCACACAGAGGATTATCTTACGGGCAATCTTCTCGCGGGCTTCATCGTTTGCACATTCAAAACTCTCTCGCTCGGGCGAAGATACTCCCTATTCGTACCGCTGCGCGCCGGGGGCGTTCTCATGGCTATCGCCGATGCGATCGTGATTTCGGATCTCCACCTCGGCAGCGAGAACTGCGAAGCGAAAGCGCTCGTGGCTTTCCTCGAATCGATCCGCGCCGGCAGGATCCCCGCGGCCCGAATCATTCTCAATGGAGATGTATTCGATTCCATCGACTTCCGCCGATTGAAGAAGCACCATTGGAAGGTGCTCTCCACGCTGCGGAAGATTTCGGACGAAGTGCCCGTGGTGTGGGTGTGCGGTAACCACGATGGCTCCGCCGAGATCGTTTCGCATCTGCTGGGTGTGGAAGTCGTCGATGAATACACGGTGGAATCCGAAGGGGGCAAGGTGATGTTCTTGCACGGCCATCAGTTCGATAAGTTCATTTCCAAATACCCGGTTGCCACATGGATCGCGGATCGCTTCTACCGCCTACTGCAGAAGCTGGATCGCTCGCATTACTTCGCTAAGCTCGCCAAGCGGAGGAGCAAGATCTTCCTGCGGAGTACCGAAACGATCCGGGCCGGGGCCATCGCCTACGGGGCCAGTCACGGGGCCGATGTCGTCTGCTGCGGCCACACCCACCGGGCCATTGAGGATCATTCCGGCGAAGTGGCCTATTTCAACAGCGGTTGCTGGACGGAACGCCCCTGCCATTATTTAAGGGTCGGAGAGGGGAAAGTGGAACTCTGCGCGTACACCCCGGAATGGATGGCCGAGGGTGTTCCAACAGAAATGGCGTATGCGTGAGCTCTCCGAGCGGTGCGTCAGCCCGCTGTGGTGTTCGGCACGGAACTTGCGCGGTATGATTCGATCCGATTTTCTTTTGATTGTGAGTCCCAACGGGACGACCGCCAGTAGCCGGGCCGAAAACCTCGGCAATCGAGGGTTTGACAAAGAGGTGCGCATCTGTGGCTTCCAATCCCTCGGGGTAACGGAATCCGAATTCGATCCGTTTCACCTCGGCCATCGGCACGGTGAGTTTGCCGTATTTGGTGGACACTATCAATACTTCGTCCATTAGTTGAAGCACAACAAAGCTTCCATCGGCGAACTTGCCCTCGAATCGGAGGCCCTCTGCCGGCGCCGCTTTGGGAGGCTCGGCGGCGAATAACGAGGGGGAACACGCGAGCATGATGAGTGCGATCGACCGGTTCATGGCGAGGCTACGGTGGAATGGGAACCGGGCCATCCTACCGCGCCGGCGATTCCGGATGCGTTGCGATTTTGTAACGGCCGAGTGGGAGTGGGAGCTTCAAGGGAAATTCTTACCCCACGGCGGCTCAAAACTCTAAAATCGCAACGTCGATCCACTCAAATCCGGGGAGGCTTCCCATGCGTTTCTTCCGAACGATTCCCAACTACCTCGCTGCCGCAATCGCAATGGCGGCATTCGCGGCGAGTTCGCCAGCCGCCGAACCGACGGTGTTGGACAAACTCCCCACGAACACCGAATATGCGGTTTCGGTGCTGCGGCTCGGCGAAACCGCCGAGAGCTTCGGCAAAACCAACCTCTGGAAGATGATCAAGGAAGACAAGTTCGCCAAGGAAGCGTGGAAGAAATTCTTGGCTCAGTACGAAGCCGGGGAGAATAATTGGGGGCCGTTCAAAGCGATCCTCGAAGATCCCGCCAACAAGGATTGGCCCGCACTCGCCGCGGATGCCTTCTCCCGCGAAATCTTCTTCTCCGCCGGGAATGGCAGCGCCGAGTTGTACGCCGCGTACCAAGAAGCCTTCGGCTACGAGGGGATTTGGCAGACGTTCCTCGAAGGGGCCAAGAACCCGAACCCCGGCCAGCAAGACGCCGCGGTGACGAACCGCTACCGTGCCATCCTGCGATCCTACAACGCCAAGCCGGATCGGTTGAAGGCCCCGAACCTGCTGTTCGGTTTGAAGGTCTCCGATAGCAAGAAGATCTCGCAACAGTTGGATCGCCTCGACGGCATCCTGCCGATGCTGTTGAAGGGGAGCAAGCTCGAAGGGCGCGTCGAGAAGCAGAAGATCGCCGGGGACGAATTCCGCGTGATCACGATTGATAAGGACATGATCCCGTGGAAAGAAATCGAAGACAAGTTGGAAGAGTACGAAGAGAAGCCCGGCGAATTCAACCCGCTGATCGCCCACCTCAAGAAGCGAACCTTGCGGATCGCCTTCGGCATTCGCCAAGGTTACCTGCTGATCGCCATCGGTGAAACCGTCGATCACGTCGGCAGCTTCGGCGGCGACGGAGATAAGCTCGCCGGCCGCGCTGAATTCAAACCGTTGGCCAAGTATGCCGAGAAGCCGATCACCTCGATTGCGTACGTGAGCGCGAAGTTCCGCCAAACCGCGACCCCGAACGTGGCCCTGCTTGGCGGCGTGCTCGAAGTGGCGAAAGCCGGATTGGCGAAAGCGGAGGAACTGCCGGAAGATCAACGCAAGGCCATCGAAAAGGATGTGGATGCCCTCGCCAAGGAGTTGGCCAAGGGTTCGCAGCCGCCCAAAGCCGCGATGAGTTTCAGCTTCCGCAGCGCCAAAGGTTGGGAGAGCTTCTCCCACGATTACAGCCCGACCGAGGGCGTTTCCAAAACCCCGCTCACGATCCTCAATCACCTCGATGGTAACCCGCTGTTCGCCGGGGCATACCGTTCCAGCACCACGGTGGAAGACTACCGGGGGATCGTGAAGTGGCTCGGCGTATTCGGCAAGCACGCGTTGAAGTATGCCGAGACTACGGCGCCGAACGGCGACGAGATCGCGAAAGTGTACCGGGATCTGGCCCTGCCGCTTTTAAAGGAACTGAACGAGATCATCGAGAAGCTTTGGTTCCCCGCCGTGGCAGACGGTCAAACGGGGATCGTGATCGATAGCAAATGGAAGAGCATGCAATGGCACGCGGCCATGCCGGAATCGGCCGTGGCGATACCGATGTTCGAACTCGGGTTGCTCCTCGGCGTGAGCGACGCCGCGAAGTTCGAGAAGGCCGTGGACGGTTTCCGGCTTTGGGCGAACGAAGCCTACGCCAAGGTTCGTGATCTCAACCCGGCCGGGGAAGTCCCGGACTTCGAGATTCCTAAGCCGCCGGTGATCAAAGTGAAGGGCACCACTTTGGCCACGATCGCACTCCCCGAAGCGTGGGGGCTGGATCCGCAATTGCTGCCCACCGCGGGCTTGACCGACACCATCGCCGCGTTCACGCTGTCCCGTAGCCACACCGATCGACTGTTGAAGGTTTCGCCGTGGAAGGGTACCGCCGCCCCGCTGGCCGATGCGAAGAAGCCGTTGGATTCGTTCTTGTATTTGTATCACGAAGGATTGGTCGATACGCTGGCCCCGTGGTTGGAAATGGCGGTGGGCTTCGCCCCGCAACCGGAAGACGGCCCGAACTTGGAAGAGTACCTGCCGAAGGTGCTCAGCATCATGCGAGCGTTCAAGAGTTATTCCTCGGCGACCTTCCGCGATGCCACGGGTACGGTCACGCACAGCGAAGTGATCCTCGGCGATGTGCCCGCTGCAAAGAAGTGATCATTCCAAGCCCACCCGTTGCGTATCGCGGATCAACGAGCTATGTGATGGGTGATAGGATCGATACATGGTAACTGCTTTTGCGAAACCGTCCGGGCTTCGAGCCATCGCCGAAGCATTGATAACAATCAATCAACAGATGGATCGAATCGCTTTGCTCGAAGCCAATTGGGACGGCCACGGGGCGGTCGCGATCGACCCTCGGTTGTTGCGAACCGTACGCAGTTGGAGCTTGCAACTTCCCGGGTGGGCGCTGTTCGGTTCGCCTTCCGTCGTTCCACTTTCGACGGGCGCCCTTCAACTCGAATGGCACAATGGTACGAGGGTATTGGAACTTGAATTCGAGGGGCCGGATCGCATTCATTTTCTGCAGTGGGATTGTCGAATTCGGTTGTGGCGAAGCTCGGAATTTGGGTTTCGAGGCCCACTCGGCACCCGAACACGGCAATCGAGTACACGCCAACGTCTACTGCGATCACTCCTCCAACGAACGCAAACGCAGAGCTAGGCAACTCGCTTCGACCAGCCGATTGATTGTCGATCCGACCCAATAAATTTACTGCCCGAACACGACGCGAACCGGTTGGCCCACTCGCAACGGCGGCTTGCCCGCCGGGGCGGCATCCAACACTTCGATTTCGCATTCCAACACGCGGGTGTTGTTCGCGGTGAACGAATCGGCGGAACCACGTTTCGGCAAGAAACTCGTGCCGATGCGGGTGACGGTGCCTTCGTAGCCGTTCGAAAAATTGTGCGAATCGTAGATCGTAACCGGCTTGCTGAGTTGGTTGGCGATCTTATGAGCGAACTCGGCTTCGACTTCCGCCCAGACGATCCGCTTGCCGGTGGGCACGATGTACATGGCCGGGGTGCGGGTGGTAGGCCCGAAGGTCATCCCTTTCACCGCGGCGACCTGCTCGACGATCCCGTTGACGCGGGCCTTGAGTTTGCAGGCTTCCACGGCCGCTTGGGCTTCGCGCCCCGTGGCTTCGAGGCGTTTCACTTTCGCGTCGGCCATCGCCTTGGCGGATTGGATCGGCTTCGATTGCAGGCGTTCCAGCTCGGTTTGTTCTTTCGTCACCGCGAGCTTCAACGATTCGACCCCCAGTTCCCCTTTGAGAAGTTCGAGGTTATCGCGTCGGATGCGATCTTTCTCGGCATCGGTGTACGGCATGAGCGTTGCGGGGTTGTTGTTCTGGAACATCCGTTCGAGCTGCTCGTGGCCCCGTTTGAGCGCCTCCGAGGCGAATTTCAGTTCGAGCTGCGCTTTGCTGAGAGCCAAGCCTTGGAGCTTCACCAGTTGCGGTTGATCGTCGATTTGCTTCTGGGCCAACACCTGATCTTGCTGGGCGGCCACGAGTTCCGCATGCGCCTGGTGAACTTTCTCCACGAAGAGGCTATCGTCGAATTGGATGAGCACATCGTCGAGCTTGACTTCTTGGCCGTTCTTGACCTTCACATCGACGACAGTCATGCCCGAGAGAGCCGGGAGCGCGGGGGCATCGACGCGGGCGATGCCGTTGGGGGCATCGACGGTGCCCAACACCGTGAGGCCGGGCACGGTGGGCGTGGCGGTGGCTTGGCCCTTGGCGGGCGGCTTAGCCCCGCCGCCCGCGGCGGTGTCGGGCGTGGTGATAAGTTGCTTCGCCGCCACGAGGCTGAACGCCACGGCGCACACGCCGAGTACCCAAGGCAGGGCTTTCCATCGGATGGTTCGGATCATGAGTGTTCCTCCGCCGGGGTTCTGCGGTGTTCGATTTCGAGCTTGCCGTCGTTCAGGTGGTAGATGATGTCGGCGTACGGCTTCATTCGATCATCGTGCGAGACGACGAAAATACTGGCCTGCTGGGTGTGGGCCGCTTCCCTCAGGAGTTCCAGTACCTTCTTGCCGTTTTCCCAATCGAGCGCGCTGGTGGGTTCGTCGGCGAAGAGGAATCGCGGGTTCTTGACTAGTGCCCGACCGATGGCCACGCGCTGCTTCTCGCCGCCGGAGAGTTGGGCCGGCTTCTTGGTGCGTTGGTCTTCGAGGCCGAGGCGGTCGAGCATTTCGTGGGCGCTGTGCCGGGCTTCGTTATGGCTGAGGTCCGAGCCCCACTTCAGCACGATTTCCAGCTGCTGCCGGGCGCTGAGGGCGGGGAAGAGGTTGTAGCCTTGGAAGATGAAGCCGGTGTTGCGGAGGCGGAAGCGTTCGCGGTCGCCGTCTTTCATGGCCCAGAGATCGACGGTCTCGCCGAGTTCCTCGGCGAATACGCTGCCGGAATCGGGGGCGAGTAGGCCGGAGAGCACGGCGAGGAGCGTGCTCTTGCCGCTGCCGCTGGGGCCCATGAGCAGGGCCAGTTGGCCGGGGTAGAGATCGACGGAAACATCGCGGAGGGCGAAGCGTTTTTGCGTGCCGTCGCCGAAGCTGCGGGTGAGCCCCACGGCTTTCAATACGGGCGAACTGGCGAAGCGCACGACCAAGGCATTACCTCAACAGGGACATCGGTTCGATCTTGCGCACGGAGCGCAGTGCAATGAAACCGGAGAACAACGCGGTGCCGAGGGTGATTACCGCAGCCCCGCCGAGCACTTCCCAACGCAGCACCACCTTGGCGCCGCCCAGCGACGCGAGGTAAGCCAACCCCAGCACCACGGGATAGGCCACGATGATCCCAAAGATGCCGACCCAGAACGATTGCTGGATGACCATGCCGTAGATCTTGCGGCGGGGGATGCCCAAGGCCAGCAGCGTGGCGAACTCCTTGGCGGAAGCCATCGTGGCCGAGTAGAGCGTTTGGGCCGTGATGACTGCACCCACGAGCAACCCCAGCAACGCGGCGTAACCGATCGCAATGCCGGCCTTGGTTCGCGTCAGCCAGTACCATCGGCAACTGAACGAAAACTCGTCGGCGGTGTACGCCGCGGAATCGGGGTACTCCGCCCGGAGTTCCTCGACGATACGCTTGGCCGCCGCGGGGCTTTCCGCCTGAGCGACGAGGTACGTGGTGTAATCGGGCGGCACGAACACGTTGAGCAGCGTGCGGGACGTCGTGAGCGAACAGTACACCCAAGGGGCGGCGAGGCTTTTGATGCCTTTGACCGTTCCCACCAGCGTCACTTCGATGCCGCTGATCTTGATCGTGTCGCCGATCCCTTTGAGTTCCATCCGCTTCAATTCGGATTCGTCGATGACGATGCTATTGGGCATGGTGAGGGCGTTCCGCAGTTCCGGCGTCAGCACGTCCGCGGCACCCACGGAGTTGTGGCTCATCGAGCTGCCGAGCACGTAGCAGCGTTCCATGCCGCCGTCGGCCCGCGTGACGTTGGCGTAGTTGGCGAGGAAGAGTTCGGGTTGCCCAACCAATCCTTGCTTTTCGGTGAGCCGTTCGAGATGAACATTGGTACGAATGCCAACGCCGAGGTCGATGCTCTTCACGTCCTGCGAACCGATCCAGATGTGGGCGTTGGAGTGATCGACCGGGATGCTGGTGGTTTCGAACAAGCCGAGCAGCAACCCCACCTGCAGCACCATCAGCATGGCGCTGAACGCGACCGCCCCCACGCCCGCCGCGTAACGGGTCTTTTCATGCCAGAGGGTTTGGAGTGCGTAAGACATAAAGTCGCAAGTCGTCAGTTAGGAAAGCCGTCAAGCCGTGGTTTATTCTAACCCGGTTTGGCCCGCTAGCCTAAACCGTTTGCGGCTCCATTGGAACCCGAATTTGCGGTGGGCAAGTCGCAGAGGCCGCCGCCGAGGTAAAGGTGGTGCCAGACTTGCGTGGCCGTCACTGCGGTCAAGCCCATTTCCAAGCCGGTCTTGCCGGGGGAGCTACGCTTCATCTGGCTCAACTGGGCCATGCCTTCGATCACCTTGGCCGCGTCGAAGTAGCCTGTCTTCTTCAACGATTCCGGCGACAACACTTGCGCGATCCATCCGGCCTGCCCCACGTTTTTCACCCACGAATCCATGGGTGCGCGGAACATCTTCTTCTTCCGCCATGCGGTTTCCTTGGGCAGCCAGCGCTCGGCCACCTTGCGTTCGATGAACTTATCGTGGGTGAGGCCGCGGAGTTTCCAACGCGGGTGCAACTTCGCCATGAACGCAACCACGTCCTCATCGAGGAAAGGGTAACGCCCTTCCACGGAGGAGTGCATGGCCACGCGGTCGCCTTTGCAAGCGAGCAGGTGGCCGGGGAGCATGATGCGGGCGCCGAGGTACATCTGCCGATGGAACGGATGCCAGCGGAACCGCTTCTCAGTGAGATCGAGATCGGCGTATGCGAGGCGACTGAGGGCGAACTGCTTGAGATCGGGCGAGAAGAAGCGGAGCTTGTTGAGGCTCATCATGCCGTATACGTCCATCCAGCCGTTCGTGCCGCCCAGATACTTGCGAAGCTCGGCGACCATATGCGCGGGGTACACCGGCTGGCCGGTGAGGCGCAGGAACAGCCGCCGGGCGCGGTAGCCCAAGCCGGGGATGATGTCGAGCGGCTTCGCCATCCGGGCGTACTTGAACCACGGATAGCCGCCGAGCCATTCGTCGGCCCCTTCGCCCGTGAGCGCCACTTTGTAGCCGTGGGAGTGCACGGAACGCGCGAGTTCCATCATCCCCACGCTCGCGGTATCGATCACGGGGAACTCGGACGCCGCCACGAGTTCCGGGTAGCCTTCCCGCAACTGCTCGTGCCCGCACTTCACCACCACCGGTTCGCAGCCGAGGGCCTTCGCCGTCTGCATCGCTTCCGATTCTTCGTTCATCCCTTCCTGAGTCACGCCCACGGTGAACGTCGGGATCGGCCGGCCCAGTGCCTTACTCGCCATCGCCACGACTAACGACGAATCGACCCCGCCACTGAGGTAGCTCACCACCGGCACGTCGGCCCGCAGACGCCGTTGCACCGAGGCATATAACACCGCCTCGAACTCATCGACGAGCTTCGTCTCGTCTGAACCGTATTCCTCTTGGCCTTCATCCGGGTAGTTCACTTCCCAGTAGATGCGCCGCTTCAACAGTTGATCGGGGCTGGCGGTGCCAGGTTGGAACTTGACATAGCACCCCGGCGGCACTTGCGAAATGCCCTCGAAGACTGTGGCCGGGCCGGGCATGGCGAAGAAGGTGAAGATGTGGTTCAGCCCGACCGGATCGGCCTTGGCCGGCACGAACCCGCTGGCGAACAGGGCTTTCATCTCCGAGCCGAAGAGCAGCCAATCGGTGCCATCGATCTTTTGCACGGTGTAGAACAGCGGGCAGATCCCCGCGCGATCGCGGCCCAGCATGAACTCGTTCGTGCGACTATCCCACACGCAGATGGCGAACTGCCCCTTGAGGTAATCCCACATCCCCTCGCGGTACTCCTCCCACAAGTGCGGAATCAGTTCCGTATCGGTGTGCGTGCGGAAGACGTGCCCCTTGGCTTCGAGATCTTTCCGGCGCTCGGGGTAGTCGAAGAGTTCACCGTTGAAGACCGTCCAAACGGTGCCCTCTTCGTTTGAGATGGGTTGCCGGCCGTCGGCGAGGCCGACGATGGAAAGCCTGCGGTTGACGAGGTGCAACCCCGGCCGGTCGAGGTCGCCGACTTCGTCCGGCCCGCGGTGGAAGATGGCTTGGGCCATACGATCCACGGCCCCCCGCGGAGCCTGTCGCTTGCTGCTGGTCAGATCGATCATCCCGGCAATGCCGCACATCCGTGTATTCCTTATTCGATATGTCGAGC